>Ga0209425_10006898_pt1 | contig 10791 bp, 10 predicted proteins | sample COG_05_FD_184749 | JGI IMG/M metagenome (GOLD analysis project Ga0209425, IMG submission 184749) | Pelagic Microbial community sample from North Sea - COGITO 998_met_05 (SPAdes) (version 2) | ecosystem: Environmental > Aquatic > Marine > Neritic zone/Coastal water | place: Helgoland, sampling... | reverse complement strand
CCATATTTCATATAAGGATCTTAAAAAAAAAATAAAAAAGATGGATATTCTTTTAATGCCATCAAATAAAACATTAGTAAAATCTTTAGGAGGAGTTGGAAATATTGCAAAATATACATCTCCTTTGAAATTATTTGATTATTTAGCATCAGGTAAATTGATTTATCTTAGTGAATTAAAAGTTTTCAATGAGATTATTAAAAATAAAAAAAATTGTATTGTGATAAATAAATTGAATCCATATATCTGGTGTAATCATATTCAAAAAATTAGTAAAAATTTAAAAAAGATTAATATCTTAAAAAAAAATGCCTATAATTTATCAAAAAAATATACTTATGAAAAAAGAGCTCAACAAATTCTTAAAAATATCAATTAAATGAAAAAAAAAGTTGTTTATTGGTCACCTTGTTTAAATCCAGTTGGTACACTGAAAGCAACAATTAATTCTGCTATATCTTTAAGTAGATATGATAATAAAAATCAAAACTCTATTACAATAATTAATTCTTGTGGAGAATGGGATAATTCGGCAAAAAAATTTTTAGAAAATAAAGTAAATTTATTTAATTTATCTTTCAGTTATTTTAAATACTTGCCAAAATTTGGCTACATAAAAAGTAGATTTTCCTATTTAGTAATTTTTTTTATATCTTTATTTCCATTAGTAAAATTTTTAAAAAAAGAAAAGCCAGATTTTTTAATTATTCATTTAATTACATCTTTACCATTATTGATATTTAATATATTTCCTTTTAAAACAAAGCTAATATTGAGGATATCAGGTTATCCAAAATTAAATTTTTTAAGGAAATTTTTCTGGAAAATTTGTGCAAAAAATATTTATTATGTAACAACGCCTACATATGCAACATTAAATTTAATAAAAAAAAACAATATTTTTTCTGAAAAAAAATTAAGGTACCTTCCGGATCCAATTTTAGAACCAAAAGAAATACAAGCCAAAAAAAATAAATTAGTTACACTTTCAAAAAAATTTGCACCAAAAAAATCACTTGTTTCAATTGGTAGACTTACAAAACAAAAAAATTATCAATTTTTAATTGAAGCATTTTCTGAAATACAAAAAAAAGATAATGATATTAATTTATTTATTCTTGGTGATGGTGATGAGAAGAATAAATTGTTAAAAAGAATTAAAGAATTAGATCTAGTTGATAAGATATTTTTGATTGGCCATCAAGAAAATGTATATAATTATTTAAAAGATGCTAAAATTTTTATACTTACATCCTTATGGGAAGATCCTGGATTTGTTCTCTTAGAAGCAGGTTTTATGAATAAAGTTGTTTTATCAAGTGACTGCCCAAGTGGCCCAAGCGAAATTTTAGATAATGGTAATAATGGATACATTTATAAATCAAATTCATTGACTGACTTTATTGAAAAATATGAAAAAATTCGTAGTGAAGATGATAAAATAATTATAGAAAAAAAAATTAATCTTAAAAAAAAATGTAAAGAGTTTACATGTTTTAACCACTATAGAGTATTTAATAAAATTTTAGGTTAAATCTTAGTTTTTTTCTAATTTAATTTAAAATTTTTTGAAAGAACATTTTAATCATACTTGTTAAAATTAAAAAACCATCTTTAAAGGCGTTAACTTTTTTTTTTCCAGCAATACGCGGTCTCTCGTGGCATGGAAAAGAGATTAAATTAAAACCATTTTTTTTTGCTTTAATTGGAAGCTCTACACAGAAAGCAAAGTCTTTTTCTATCAAATTAATTTCGACAGCTTTTGTAGCTTTACCCATAACAAAAGTATAAAGAATATCTGATATATTTAATGAAAAAAATAATTTACCCATAAAAGAGAAAATCTTATTTCCAACTAATGTTATCAAAGTATCATCCTCACTATATCCATCTTTCATATATCGTGAGCCAAATACAAAATCTATATTTTGAGTTTCTAAAATATTATACATTTGAGTTAATTCACCGGGAACAAATGATCCATCAGCATTAAAAATGCAAAAATATTCTGTTTTAACACTATTAATACCTTGAATTAATGCATCACCATAACCTTTATTAAGTTGATAAATTATTTTTATATTTTCAAAATTTTCTATTGACTCAATTGTTTTCGTATCTTCTTTTTCCAAAATTATGATTACTTTAAGTGAAAAACTTTTTAGTTCTTCTAATACAACAGGTAACGACTCACTCTCATTTTTTGCTGGGATTATTAAAGTCAATTTATTCATTAAATCTTAAAAACTATTAATTAATTTAACATATTTATTTAAATTTTTTTTTGAATTAAATCGAGACAACCTTTTATGACCGTATAATGCTTTTTTTTTACATTTATTTAAATTTTTTTGAAAAAAAATAATTTTTTTTATCAAATCGTTTACATTTCCAGTTTTAAATAGCAATCCTCCAAGACCATTATCTAAAATTTCTTTTGGTCCAGTAGGACAGTCGCTAGAAATTACAGGTTTTTTTATTGATAATGACTCTAATAATACATTAGGTAAACCCTCATATTTTGAGGATAAAATTAATACATCTGATTTTTTTAAATAAGGAAAAGGGTTTTTCATATGATTTTTAATTAATATATTTTTTGTTAATTTATTATTAATAACATATTTTTTTATTTCATTTGACTGATCCCCATTTCCTATAAATAAAACTCTAAAATTTATTTTATTTTTAATTTTTTTCATAGCTTCCAAAAAACAAAAATGGTCTTTTTGAATTGAAAGTCTAGACATACAAATAATATTCAAAAATTTTTTAGAAAAAAAATTAAATCTAACTTTTTTATTTGAAAGTTTTTTTATATTTGTGACATCTAATGGATTGTAAATGCAAATAGGATTTAAATTAAATTTTTTTTTTAATTCTTTGCTAAATTCATAACTATTAACAACAAGATGATCTGCAATTCCATAAAAAAATTTATACAAATAAAACTTTACTTTATTTTTTGACCAACCAGAAGGGGAAGTATTAGCTCTTATTATTACCCTCACTGACATCAACCAACACAGTAAAGCACAGTATACATTACCTTGAAAAGAAAGAACCACAGTATTTTTTTGAAATATAATTTCCCTTAAAAGAATTAATAGACACACAAAAAATTTTTTTCTTTTTCCTATATTTTCAAAAAAGTTGAATTTTGATGTAATAAGATTAATTTTTTTATCTAATTTATTCCTTATATTATTTGAAGTAGTTATGACAGATACATTGTCAAATTTTTTAGATAGAAAGTTGCTTATTATAAAAAAATTTTTCTTAACCCCACCATCTTCAATAGTTGGCATAAATATAATTAATCTTTTTTTTTCCATAATTTTTGTAATGCTTTATAATATATAGATCCAATTTATGAAAAAAAACTATTTAGATTTAATTTTTTATCTCTAATTATTACTAAATGTGAAATAAAATGTGCATCGCTAGTATCATATTACCATATTATAAAAAAAGATTGTTTATAAAAAAATCAATTGACTCAATTTTAAAACAATCTTTTAATAAATTTGAAATTTTAATTATTTATGATGATGAAAATAAAGATGATTTAAGTTATATAAAAAAAATTGTTAATTCAGATAGAAGAATAAAATTAATAATTAATAAGAAAAATTTAGGAGCAGGCAGATCTAGAAATGTTGGAATTAAATTTTCCAAAGGTGAATTTTTATGTTTTATTGATGCAGACGATATTTGGAAAAAAAATAAGTTAAAAGAACAAATTAACTTAATGAAAAAAAATGATTATTATATTTCTCATACTTCTTATGAAATTATCAACGAAGATGATCAAAAAATAGGTTTTAGAAAAGCAAGAACTTTTAAAAGTTACAGAGAACTATTGACGTCTTGTGACGTTGGACTATCAACGGTTATAATTAAAAAAAGCATCTTTCATAATAACTTAAAATTTCCTGATTTAAAAACTAAGGAAGATTTTGTATTATGGTTAAAAATACTTAAAAAGGGCTTTACTATACATGCTCTAAAAAAAAATCTCACTTCATGGAAAAAAACAAAAAATTCATTATCTTCATCTACTTATCAAAAATTAAAGGATAGTTTTACATTATATAATCGATATATGAAATTTAATTTTTTCAAATCTTTAATTTATACTTTTAAACTTTCAATTAATTTTATATTTAAAAACTATTAAATAAATGATCATTAATATTTTAATTTATATTTTGGTAATATTTTTTTTAAATAATCTGATTTTAAAAAAAAATTTTTTAAAAAGTAGCACTGGTTTTGATCATCAGCTATTTGCAAATAAGTCTGTTCCACTTACAGGGGGAATAGTGTTGCTTTTACCAATTGCCTATTTTTTTTTTGATAATCAATTTATATTAATTAATTTTTATGTATTAATGTTTATTTTGGGGTTAATGTCTGATCTAAATGTATTGACGTCTTCTAAAAAAAGGTTTTTTTTACAATTTATTATAATTTTAATTTTTGTTTCAATTACAAAATTAGAAGTATTCCCTACAAGAATTTCTTTAGTAGATATTTATTTTCAAAAATCATTAATAAGTTATCTTTTTACAATATTTTGTTTTTTAGTTTTGATTAATGGTGCAAACTTTATAGATGGACTAAATGGACTTTTAATTACCTATATCATAATAATATTTTTTTATTTATTTAAGCTGAATTTAGTTGAATTTATAGATCTCAATAGCACAGAGTTTTTTAGTTTGTTAATATTAATGACTTTTGTATTATTTTTAAATTTATTTAATCATTTGTTCTTGGGAGATAGTGGAGCTTATTCTTTAAGCTTCATTTTGGGATTTATTCTAATAAAGATTTACAATTTAAATCTTCAAATATCACCTTATTTTATAATTTTGTTGCTATGGTACCCATGTTTTGAAAATTTATTTTCTATAATAAGAAAATCTTCTTTTAAATTAAATCCATTAGATCCAGACAATAATCATCTACATCAATATTTATTTGTATATTTGAAAAAAAATTTTAAATTCAGTGATTTGTTAGCAAATAATTCTTCAAGTATGTTGATTAATTCATTTAATTTTTTAATTTTTTTCATTGCTTCAAACAATATTTATCATACAAAGTTACAGCTAGGATTAGTAACTTTGTGTATTGTAGCATATTTGATAAGTTATAAAATTTTAAGAAATAAAGTGAAATTATTATAAAAAATAAATGTATTTTATTTTAAAATTGCCACGTAACGAAATGTTAGTATTTATATAAATTAGAATTTAATTAAAATGCAAGATCATATAATTTTTTTACTATATATTTTATTATTTATTCACTCCACAATTGGGTATGGTTTTTTATTTTCAAGAATGGTTAATAGAGAGCTTCTTCAAAGTAATTTAGGTTATATAGGTTTAATAGGTTTTTTTTTTATATGTTTGATTTCAATATTTTCATCTTTTTTTATACCTCATAATTTTTTACACAATTCTATATTCCATGTTATTGGTTTAGTATCTTTCATATTTTTTTTTAATAAATTAAAACAATTTACAGAAATAAAATTTTTATGGTTAATTTTTACAATTTTATTATTAGGACTATATGTATTTAAAAATCACGATGATTTTCCTTATTATCATCTAACATATGCTTTAAATTTATCTGAAAATGGCTTCATAATTGGAACTGGTCAATTCAGTCATGGGTTTAGAACTTTTTCAAGTTTATTTTATTTTCATTCAATTCTTTACATGCCTTTCATTGATTTTTATCTATTTCACTCAGGCCCATTTATTATAATTTTATTTTTTAATTTTATTATTATTTCTAAATTATTCAATAATCTGAAGACAGGTAAAATAAATTTTATATATTTTTTTTCGTTACTATCGGTAATTTTTATTAATATTGCTTTTTACCGAATTTCAGAACATGGAACAGATAGATCAGCACAAATATTATTGATATTAATTTTTATCATATTTTTTGAGATATTATATGTTGAAAAAAATAAGAATATTATTTTATCTAAAATTTATTTATTAGTTATTATTGTATTTTTAGCTTCTAGCATGAAAGCTATTTATTATTTATATTTAACTTTATTACCGATAATTTTTTATAGAAAAAAATTATTTAAAGAAATTTTTATAAAAAAAAATTTTATAATTATTTTATTTGTATCAACAAGTTTTTTTTTGAATTTAAGTGTTAGTTATTTCAATACTGGCTGTTTATTGTATCCAGCTCAAAAAACTTGTGTAATAGAGCAAGAATGGTCAATTGAAAAAAGCGAAGTTGAAAGAATGTCGATACATTATGAATGGTGGGCTAAAGCAGGTGGAGGCCCTAATTATATATCTGAAATAGAGCCAGAAATTTATGTGAAAAATTTTAATTGGCTTAATAATTGGATTGAGAGGCATTTTTTCAACAAAGTTACTGACACATTATTGGGAATCATATTTATAAGTTTATTTGTACTTACTTTGTTTATATTTTTTTCCACATCAAAAAAAAAAACAAATATTAAAGTTGATTTTATAGCTTACATTGTTCCTATAATTTTTTTAATTGAGTGGTTTTTAAATCATCCATCAATGAGGTATGGTGGTTATGTTTTATTCGCAATTCCTATATTTCTTATTACTGCATTAAAGCTTCAAATATTAAATTTGAAAAAAAAGATAATTAATATCTTATCAATTTTTTTAATTTTATTATCTTTTACACTTTACAATACAAGAAATATAGTTCGATTAACAAAAGAGATAAATTTTTACAAATATGATTTATTGAAAAGCCCTTATTTTTTTGTTGATAATGTAGATACAAGTTTAGTATTTCGTGAAAACGACTTTAAAATATACTCTCCAAAAAATAATCAAATGTGTTGGGCATCTAAAACACCCTGTTCATATAGCAAGAACCTTAAAGTAAAAAAATTTTTATGGATGGATATGGTATATTAAATGTTAAATAGAATTTTTATAAAATTTTTAACATTTATTATTAATATAATAGATTATTCAAATAAAAAAAAAGTAATTTTATATTTAAAAAAAATTCTTAAAAAAAAAGAATTAAACGTTATCGATATTGGCTCACACAAAGGAGAGACAATTGATATGTTTATGAAAAACTTTGAAATTGAAAAAATATTTTCTTTTGAACCTAATATTAATTTATTTAATAAACTTAAATCAAATATGAAATATGTTAATAAAAAAATTCATTTATCTAATTTTGGTGTGGGCTCATTAGAAGAAAATAAGTATTTGAATATTATGACTGATACATCATCTTCAACATTCAACACCTTAAACTCCGATAGCAAGTATTATAAAAAAAAAAAAAAAATTTTATCATTTTTTTCAAATAAGAAAGAATTAATTGAACAAAAACAAAACATTAAAGTTGTAAATCTATCAAATTTTATTTTAGAAAAAGATATTTCTAGTATTGATGTTCTTAAAATTGATACAGAGGGCTATGAATATTACATTTTAAAAGGATTAATAAATCAAGATTTTAAAAAAATAAAGTTAATATATTTTGAGCATCATTATGATTTAATGATAAACAAAGGATATAAATTTTCTGAGATAAATGATTTACTACTTAAAAATAATTTTAAAAAGAAATTTAAATTAAAAATGAAATTTCGAAAATCTTTTGAATACATTTATGAGAACTCTATTTTAAAGAGTTAAATGAATTTATTAAAAATTTTTATAACTATCTTTACGAATTAAAATAAATAGAATAAAAAAATAATTATGAAAAAAAAAGTTGCTTTAATTTTTGGTATAACTGGGCAAGATGGCTCGTATTTAGCAGAACTTTTATTAAAAAAAAATTATATTGTTAATGGTGTAAAGAGAAGATCTTCAAGCATGAATACTTCGAGAGTAGATCACATTTATCAAGATCCCCATGAAAAAAACTACAAGTTCAGATTACATTATGGTGATATCACCGACTCATCCTCTGTATCAAGCATAATAAAGAAAACTAAACCTGATGAAATTTACAACTTGGCAGCACAATCTCATGTTGCAGTTTCTTTTGAGGTTCCAGAATATACAGCAAATGCAGATGCTCTTGGAGCTCTTAGGATATTAGAAGCAATAAAATTTCATAATTTAGAAAAAAAAACAAAGTTTTATCAGGCAGGAACCTCAGAAATGTTTGGAAAAGTTCAGTCTATTCCGCAAAATGAAAACACATCATTTTATCCTTTAAGCCCTTATGGAGTCGCAAAATTGTATGCTCATTGGATCACTAAAAATTACAGAGAAGCATATAAAATATTTTCTTGTAATGGAATTTTGTTTAATCATGAGAGTCCTAGAAGAGGTGAGACGTTTGTAACAAAAAAAATTGTATCTGCTTTGTGTAAGATCAAAGAGGGAAAACAAAAAAAACTTTTTTTAGGTAATTTAAGCGCAAAAAGAGATTGGGGACATGCTGAAGATTATTGTTTGGCTATGTGGAAAATACTCCAACAAAAAAAACCGGATGATTATGTGATTGCGACTGGTATTCAATATTCCATTAAACAGTTTGTTAATTTAACAGCAAATAAACTTAAAATGAAAATAAAATGGAAGGGAAAGGGTATTAATGAAAAAGCATTTGATGAAAATAACTATCCAATCATTGAATGTGATAAAAATTATTTTAGACCATTAGATGTTAACACCTTGCTGGGTGATTCAAAAAAAGCTAGAAAAAAATTAAATTGGAAACCAACAAAAAATATTCATATTTTAATTGATGAAATGATCAAATCGGAATATCAGTATTTTAATGCAATTAAATAAAAATAGTAAAATTTTTATCGCTGGCCATAATGGAATGGTTGGTTCAGCTATTTTAAATCATTTTAAAAATAAAGAATATAAAAAATTAATTACAGTAAAGAAAAATAAACTTGATTTACTTGATCAGAAAAAAACTGAAAAATATTTAAAATCAATTAAGCCAGAATTTGTAATAATAGCTGCAGCTAGGGTTGGGGGAATTTTAGCCAATGAAAAAAATAAAGCTGATTTTATTTATCAAAATATAATGATTCAAACTAATTTAATTAATTCATCATATAAAGCAGGAGTAAAAAAACTTATTTTTTTAGGCTCTAGCTGCATATATCCAAAGTTTTCGAAACAACCAATAAGAGAAGATAGTTTGTTGAGTGGAAAATTAGAAAAAACAAACGATGCTTATGCTATTGCAAAAATAGCCGGTATTAAAATGTGTGAAGCTTATAATGATCAATATAAATTAGATTACATCTGTTTAATGCCAACAAATTTATATGGACCAAATGATAATTATGATGAATTTAGATCACATTTTTACCCAGCACTAATTTCTAAAATTCATAAAGCTAAAGTTAATAAAAAAAAATATTTAGAAATTTGGGGCAGTGGAAAAGCAAAAAGAGAGTTAATGTATGTTGATGATTTGGCTAATGCGTGTGAATTTTTTTTGAAAAAAAAAACAAAACATTTCTTAATAAATATTGGATCAGGTAATGAAAAAACAATAATCCAATATGCAAAATATATTATGAAAAAATTAAAAATTGATTTGGAAATTAGATTAAATATGAACAAGCCAGATGGAACACCTAGAAAAATTTTAGATACTAGTTTGGCTAAAAGTTATGGTTGGAAATCAAAGATAGATATGGACCATGGGTTTAATTTAACTTATAGAGATTATTTAAAAAAACATTTTATATAAGATTGTAAAAATGAAAAAAATTATAGTAGTAACTGGAGGTGCTGGTTTTGTTGGATCAAATTTAATAGATTATTTCTTGAAAAAAACAAATTTTAGAATTTTAAGTTTAGACAACTATTCTTCAGGAAAAAAACAAAATCATATTAAAAATAAAAATGTGAAATATATTAATGCTCATACAAAAGATATAAGCAAGATTCTAGATAAATATAAAAATAAGATTAATACAGTTTTTCATTTTGGTGAATTTTCTAGAATCTATCAAAGTTTTCTTCAAATGAATGCATGTATTCAATCTAACACTATTGGAACCAATGCAGTTTTTGATTTTTGCCTTAAAAATAAAATTAAATTAATATATTCAGCTACTTCTGCATCGCTTGGAAATAAAGGGGAAGATAAAGATTTATCTCCTTACGCATTTACAAAATCAAAAAATATAGAATTTCTTAAAAATTTAAACAAATGGTTTGGTTTTAGATATGAGGTAATATTTTTTTACAATGTATATGGTCCCAGGCAAATTTGTGAAGGAAAAATGGCGACTGTTATAGGAATATTTGAAAATTATTATTTAAAAAATAAATCACTACCTGTAGTAAAACCAGGCTCACAGTCTAGAAGATTTACTCATATCCAAGATACAATAAAAACTTGCTTTAGTGCTTGGAAAAAAAATAAATGCCGTTTTTACAGTATTTCTAATAAAAAAAGTTACACAATTTTGGAAGTTGCAAAATTATTTAATACCAAAATTAAGTATTTACCCTCCAGAAAAGGAGAGAGATATGCCTCAGCTTTAACCAATATTAGTTTTTCAAATAAAATGTATAAAAATTTTGGTAAAATAAATTTAAGAGATTATGTCAACGATTTCTTAAAAAAACACCAATAATTGAGCTCATTTGAGTTCTAAAAGATTGTTTACTTTAAACATTATTTATATATAACTCCATTGCCGGTGATTATTGCGAAAGGGTTATACCCGATCCCATTCCGAACTCGGAAGTCAAGCCTTTCTGCGCCGATGGTACTTTGTCTTAAGACATGGAAGAG
>Ga0209425_10006896_pt1 | contig 10793 bp, 5 predicted proteins | sample COG_05_FD_184749 | JGI IMG/M metagenome (GOLD analysis project Ga0209425, IMG submission 184749) | Pelagic Microbial community sample from North Sea - COGITO 998_met_05 (SPAdes) (version 2) | ecosystem: Environmental > Aquatic > Marine > Neritic zone/Coastal water | place: Helgoland, sampling... | reverse complement strand
AGTTAATGCTGAACGATTAGCAAACGCAAAGTTACCCGCTGCTGACATCGCATCAAAATATCCTTGCCCCTCTTTACTAAATATTGGAGCAGCAGCAAGTTGTCTATCCGCTATTGTCATGTCCCATTTTTGAGAATACCAAGAATTATTAACTTTCGAATAGTTTTCTTCTATCTTTGAAACATGATCAGAGCATACTTGATGACCTAAACCTCTAGATCCCGTATGAATCATTGCAGTGACTTGTCCTTTACGTATACCGAAGGCTTTTGCTGCTTCTTCGTCTACAATTGTATCTACAACTTGTAATTCTAGGAAATGATTACCTGAACCTAATGTTCCTAACGATTTTTTTCCTCTTTTTTGTGCTCTCTCCCCAATATTCCTTTCATTAGTTTCCAATTTACCATTAGATTCTATTAATGCCAAATCTCTTGATTCTCCCCATCCCATTTCAATAGCTGCATTGGCACCTTCTGCGAGGATATTATCAATTTGTGTAGGGTCAAGTATTACCCCTCCTTTGCTGGTTGCCCCCGCTGGAATTGATTCTGCTAATCTTTTCGCTAAATTTTTAGGATTTATCTCTCTAAAATCAACATCTAATGCGCATAATCTAACTCCGCAGTTAATATCAAATCCTACACCACCTGGCGATATAGCCCCTCCTTGATTACCTGCATTCACATCTGTAGCAACAACTCCTCCAATTGGAAAACCATATCCAAAATGCCAATCTGCCATCGCCCATGCATTTCCAACAATTCCATCTAATGATGCAGTATTTACCAACTGATTTGGTGAACGGTCATCTGAATGTTCACCTAAATGTTCTAAATCAGCAACTAATATTGCATCAGTCTTCATAGAACCATGTTTACGAATACGAATTCTGCCTGGGCTATCAGATTGCAGATGTTCTCTCCATACTGCAGACATAGTTCTCCGTATTAACCAACACATTTCAATAGATAGGACAGGACTTTCAACAATCGCATTCAAGATAGTTTAACCATTCCGAGACTCGTAAGGCAGTGCATGAGATGGTGTTTGGTGAAGTCCATATTCCTTTTTGGGAAGATTCAGGTCATTTCCGAAGAACCTGTTCGGTGACTGGATTATACTTTTGGACAAGAGATTCTTCAAGGACAACGTCGGGAGATACTAATGAGGACCCATATACATTCATTGGTAGTCCGATAATTGATGGCTATCCAATGAGAGGTAAAGCGTTGAAAGATGCAATGAGAGATTCTTTTCTCAATTATTTTTCAAATCATAACCATACTGAAATAGAACCTTATCCAGTAATTGCTAGGTGGAGAGATGATATTCATCTGACTATAGCAAGCATAGCTGATTTTCAACCCCATGTGACAAGTGGACAAGTCCCACCGCCTGCCAACCCATTATGCATATCACAACCTTGCATTAGGTTGACAGATGTTGCGGCAGTTGGACGGTCAGGTAGACATCTAACAACCTTTGAGATGATGGCTCATCATGCATTCAACCGACCTAATGATGGTGATGTAATCTATTGGGTAGATCAGTGCGTACGTTTCTGTGATGATATGTTAGTAGATACATTTGGCATTAATCCTTTAGAAATAACCTATGTTGAAAACCCATGGTCAGGAGGAGGTAACGCTGGTGCTGCTCTTGAAGTAATTGTTGGAGGATTGGAATTAGCCACTCTAGTATTTATGAATCTAGAAGAACATGAACAGGGCGATATTAATATCAAAGGACTGAAGTATCGAGAAATGGATTTACAAATAATTGATACGGGCTACGGTCTTGAGAGATTTTGTTGGGCGGCAGCAGGAACTCCAACAATCTATGAAGCAATTTATCCTGAATCTGTTTCTTGGCTTAAAGAGACTATTGGATTTGAATCCATGGTTGCTGGTTTAGATTTAGATGTTGAGACTTCTTCATTATTATCTGAATTATCTAGATTAGCAGGGATATTAAATATCGATGTAGGGACTGATGTCGAATCACTTTACATAAAATTAGTCGAAAGATTAGATGAGTTAGATATTAAAATAACTGTTCCTGAATTAAAGCGTCTAACTGAACCACTTTCTTCGATATATGCAATCCCCGATCACATGCACGCATTATGTAATATGTTAGGTGATGGTTTAATTCCAAGTAATACTAAGGCTGGATACCTGGCTAGGATGCTTGCAAGGAGAATTTGCCGAATGAAATCTGATTTAGGTCTTGAAATTTCTCTTTTAGAATTGGGTAAACATCACATGGAAACACACTTAGATATGGCAAAGTTTATGCAAACAGAGGACGGTATATTAAAACTACTAGAATTAGAAGAATTAAGATATCATGAGATGTTAAGAAAAGGAGAATCAGCAGTTAAAACTGCATTTCAAGAAATCTCTAAAGAGGCTTTAGAAGTACCTGATGAAATATTATTTAGATTATCAGAAGAGAGAGGAATAACTCCTGATATGGCTATTTCAATATCGCAAAAATTAGGTTGGGATAACCTATCAGTGAGAGTAGGTTTTTCAGCAGATATGGCAGATAGAAATGCCAAATTGACAAAAGATGCCGCCAAGAATAAGGAGAAAACCCAAATTCTTTCGAAAAATTTAGAAAAAACTTCTCAGGACTATTATTTAGATACTAATATTACGGATTTTTCTGCAAATGTAATTCATTGTGAGAAAATATCTGACTCAAATGTATCATCTTTATCATTTTCAAATGAAGTCGAACAAGAACCTACTCATATGGTAGTCTTAGATCGAACTCTATTTTATCCTGAGGGAGGAGGCCAATTAGGCGATCAAGGTGTCTTCTTCTTTAATTCTGAGATTGGAGAAACTAAAGTTTTAGACACAAAAATAGAAAATGGAGTGATAATTCATTTTACTGATGGCGAATTAAGTATAGGTTTAATCAATGCAAAAGTCAATAGAATACGCCGAATACAATTGATGGATCACCATACTGCTGTCCATATTGTGGGCGGTGCTGCTAGGGAAATCTTAGGTCCTCATATCCGTCAAGCAGGTTCTAATAAGGGAGAGAAATATGCCCGTATTGACTTAACCCATCATTCAAGAATGTCAAGGAATTTACTTGATATTATAGAAGATAAAGCAAATGAAATTGTTCAATCTAACCCTGATATTGAGAAAATAATAATGAGTAGAGCGGATGCTGATGCTAAATTCGGTTTTGATATATATCAAGGGGGTCCTCCTAAACATGATATTATCCGTATAATCAAGATTGGTAATTTCGATACACAGGCTTGTGGAGGAACTCATCACGATACAGCCGGAAAAGTCGGTGAATTAAGGATAGTACGGTCCAGTCAAGTCCAAGACGGGGTGGAACGTCTGCAAATCGTGGCAGGTGATACGGCGCGTGAACATGCAAGGCATCAGGAACGAATTCTTAGTGAAGCCTCTGAAATTCTCGGTGTGCAATCCGATGATCTTCCTAAAGCGGTTTCAAAATTCTTTGAAGAATGGAAATCTCAACAAAAGAAAATTTCTAGTTTAGAGGCAGAAATAGTTAGGCTGAGGACTAGTGGTGGAGGTGATGAAGCATTTCAGAGAGATGGTATTCGATACGTTATTATGGAATCTGATGGGGACTCAAAGCAACTTATGAAGATGCTTTCTGAATTAACTAGGGACGAATCTAACCCGACTTTGGCAATTATAGGGAGTCGTGATGGTGGCGGAAAAATAATCGTTGCTACAACTGAAAATACCAAAGCTTCTGAAAGGTATAATTCTGTAGAGATTCTTAAGACAATATCGTCTCATATTAACGGTGGTGGTGGAGGTAGACCTACTTTCGCTCAAGGCGGTGGCTCTAATCCCGAAGGTATCCCTGATGCTCTAAATGCTGCTAGAAAATTATTAGATATCTGATTATTCATCCGTTTGGTTCATGAAACTTCACCTCTTCGCATATACATGGTGGAGCAAGTTGAGGTCTCTAAAAGAGCCTCCTCAATTGAGTATGCAATTAGAGATGTCGTAGTTCCTGCTATTGAATTAGAGAAACAAGGTCATAAAATCATCAGACTGAATATTGGTGACCCACTAGCATATGATGGCCTTCCTACGCCAAAACATATGATTGAAGGATATAAAGATGCTTTGGATAGACAAGACAATGGATACGGTCCCTCTTATGGATTAGATGAACTTAGAGAGGCAATATCTATTTCTGAATCATCCAAAGGTTGGAGTTGTAGCGATAATGATGTTTACGTGACACATGGTGTGACTGAGGCATTACAAATTATTTTTGCAGCATTCCTTCAAGAAAATGATACAGTATTAGCTCCAGGGCCACATTATCCACCGTATATGGCATATCCACAGATGTATGGAGCGAAAACAGTAGAATATAGACTTAAATCCTCTGATAATTGGAAGATAGATTTAGACGACATACGTCAAAAAATGAATGATTCTGTTAAATTATTAGTATTGATTAATCCTAATAACCCCACTGGTAATATTGCCACTAAATCAGAAATAGAACAATTGATTGGAATTGCAAAAGAGTGGCCAAAATGTACTATAATTGCAGATGAGATATACGATGGTTTGGACTTTAAAGATTCATTTGTCTCTGTTGCATCAATTTCTGAAAGTGTCCCTGTAATCACACTTAACGGCGTGTCTAAAGTATACTTTGCACCTGGTTGGCGCATTGGATATATGGCTTGGCACGATCCTGGTAACAGACTTGCCCTAGTTAGAGATGGAGTTGAAAGAATTCTTAGAAGTCGTCTTTGTGCGTCTACGCCAGCACAATATGGGTATTTAGCAGGTCTAAAAAACTCTCATGATTGGCTCTCTGTACATCGTAAATTAACAGAGAAGAGGATGAACTATTGCCTTAAACGAATCAAAGAAATAGATGGTATTTCATGCGAAAGTCCTAGGGGGGCATTCTATTTATTTGTGAGATTAACTAATCCTGAGCATTACAAAAATGATAAAAAATGGGTGCTGGATTTATTACATGAAGAACATGTTTTAGTCGTTCATGGTTCAGGTTTTTCTCCTGAATTTGGGGCGGGTCATTTCAGGATGGTGTGCCTACCTCCTATTTCGGTTTTGGAAGAAGCATTCCTTAGAATTGAAAGATTTTTGTGTAGTTGATCTGATGAGATTTTTTAGTTCAAAAAATAAAATCTCTAAATCATCTGAAAGAATAAAAAATAGATGGGAACTTCAATCAAATGGTTTAATTATTGATTCAAAGAGAAATAATAATCTAGTTTGGAAAGTTGATATAAATTCTTTAGAACTCTTTTTTTCAGGACTTGAGGGTAGAAGTGGTCAAAGTCTTGGAAGACGTTTAGCACATTCTTCTTCTGAATCAGAAGAATGGCTTATGATAGATTCAAAAATTAAACCATATTCTGGTCGAAATCCAATGAAATGGAAGAATATGGTATTAGATTGGCAAGAAAGAGGCTTAGGCTCATTTGAATTAATTGATAATGACAAGGATGAGACTAGGATTCTTATTAATAATCCGATTAATGGCCCTATTTGTGCAGGCTTATTTTCTGCTAATTGGGAATACTCTACGAATCAACGGCATCGTTTTCGATGGAACCAGAATACTTCAGAGAGCCTGATGTTGAGTTTATCAATTGATGACTTAACTATACCTCTGCCTAAAAAAATATCTAGTCCATGGGCTCATAATTTAGTTATATCTTCTATACAAGATGAAGATTTTTGGGATGCATTACTTACTGATGTAAATGGAGAATGGTCAATAATGGGCGTGAGAAGGGCTATGATTCATCAAGATTTAATTCTCCGTTTTGAAACTTACTTTTTGCCATACATCGATGAGGTTCATGAGGGTCGTAAAGATTCTTATTTGTGGGATGGACTTGATGAAAAATATAGCAAGTTATGGACAATTTTCTCCGATACAATGAGAGAAATTTTTTTCAACCAAGGGCATCATATCATCATATCAAAAGAACATGACTGGATAGGTGTTGGTCGACGACATCTTGCCATGAATGGTCTCGGTTCAATAGATTCTGTAAAGCCAATTGATGATTATGGCGGTATTGAAATTTTTTTCTCATCTTGTTTCCATCCTGCAATATTTTGCGGAGTCCTAAGTGGTTGTTGGGAGAGGGCCTATGGACGCCGTGTAAAGTCCGAATTTAGAATAGAATCGGATACTAATGTAATAAAACTAATATCATTCTCGGAGATTGTACGGCAATAAATCTCTGCACAACAGGAATGAAACATTATATCATATCCTAGAGACAACTGTATACTCCCTATGGGGGGCGAGGTGATTAATTGGCTCTCACACACAATCAATATGCAGTTGCAGCAATATCTGCAACATTAATTTTAGCAGGATTTTACACAATAATTGGAGCAGGATTAGCTACTGTCTCCGGTTGGGAAGATGGTTCAGTTGATATTGAAACTCAAGATTCCGAAGGCCATATTGCAGGGTTAGATACTGATGGTGATGGCCTCCCTGACAGAATGGAACAAACCCTATATGGAACTGATTGGAGACTTTCAGATACTGATAATGATGGTTTAGAAGACGGCTGGGAAATTGATAATGGACTTGATCCTTTAGATAGTGGAGAAGCAGCAGCTCCTGATCCTCAAACTACACAACCTGATCAAAATGAGGATAATACAGAATTAAATGAGACGTTCCCTAATCCGGATAATGGCCCATTCGGTGACCCAGATAGAGATGGACTAATCAATGTCGATGAAGCTAATTTGGGTACAAATCCTAATCTTCAAGATTCAGATGGCGATGGCTTAAATGATCGCTGGGAATCACTTTACACCTACACTGTAGAAACTCCTCAAGGTTCAATTAAACTTCTTGACCCACTAGATGGTAACTGGGATTGTTACTTACTTACTCCTGATATTAAAGCTCAAATTAAAGCGGATATAGGAGCTACGGTTTTTGATCAGATGGGTAATCAGTTTGGTCATTCTTGTGATGCACTGTTAGACTTAGAACAACCTGAACCAGATAGTCTGAGAAACTTCGTTGAGGAAAGATACGATACAAATCCTTTAGCAGAAGATAGCGATGGTGATTTAATTGCAGATAGGTATGAGATTGCTTTTGGAAATATAGATTTATCAGTTCATTGTGGAGTAACTCAATTTGGAACATTAACACTCAAAGCACCCTATCATGAGTATATGTCTGGTCCGGGTGATATGACTTGGTTCGAAGAAGATATGGATGGAGACGGTCGTCTAAATGGCCCTGGTGATTGGGATTCTGATGGAGATGGTATGCCCGATGGATACGAGTATTGCTATGCTTTAGATCAAGATTCAAAACGATTCTTGAATCCAGCTAATGCCACTGATGCTTATGGTGATAGAGATGAAGATGGCCTTAACAATGTAGAAGAATATGAAGTTGCTTACACTTGGGGTCCTGAAAATTTCACTAGCCCATTACTTGCAGATACTGACAATGATGGAATGCCTGATGGTTGGGAACATTTGAGTGGAATTCATCCTAATGATGATGGCGCAAACGCACTAGAAGATCCTGATTTTGATGGTTATGACGCTGATGGTGATGGTGGTGTCAGATTTGATGAACTTGTAGGAGTGAGTACTGTACACCTAATTTCTGTTGAATTAGGCGAATATGTTCCTGTTAACAAAACTATACTTTGGGTTAGAACTGTCCAGAATAGCGTATATGTAAATATTCCAGTAAAAACTTTGACAGAAGGTTGGGTTTATGAAATCAATGTTAATTTAGGTGATGAAGTTCTGACTAGGACACAAGATTTAGCTATAGTTGTTGAACAAGATGAACGTTTTACGAACTTAGATGAATATAATGCCCGAGATAGAGATGGTGATGGAATTACTGACGGTAGGTCCACAAATCCATTGATTGCTGATACCGATAACGATGGTTTGATTGATGGTATTGAAGTAATTGGTTGGACTATTAGAGTTGTTGATAATGGAGTGAAAGATGTCCTTGTTAGAAGCGATCCCGGTGTATTTGATACTGATAGTGATGGCCTTTCCGACTCAGTAGAATATTACGAAACTTTCACTAACGCCACAGATAGAGATACCGATAGTGATGGTTTAGAAGATTTCACGGAAGCTATGGATGGTTTCTATTGGAATGTAACCGAACAGTACTTCACTAATGCATCATCATTCGATACAGACAATGATGGTTTAGCAGATGGTGAAGAGGTTGTTGATGGTCAAGATCAATACATAACTCACGGGAATAATGCTGATAGTGATGGTGATGGATTAGATGATGGTGGTGAAGTGTTATTCATCCCAAGACCTTGGCAGGCAGCAACGAATCCTCTAATCAATGATACGGATGGAGATGGGCAACCGGATGGATGGGAAATGCAAGTATTTTCTGTTCAACAAAATACTAACAGCCACAGCCTTTGGATTAGTAGTACAAATTGGTTACCTCCTGGTTGCGATAATATGTTCGATTGTGGATTAGGCCCCGGTGGATGGGTTTGGACAAACTATGTTCAAGGTTTTTCTACTTCTGGTGATAGAGATGGCGATGGAGTTATGGATCCTAAATATTTCCTTCATGAGATGAATCTCTCCGGTTTTGTTATACCTAATAATGGAAGATGGGCTTTAGATCCTGCTTACGGTTCTTTGAATGATAACATATATGATATCGATAATGATACTCTAATGAATCAACTTGAAGCACCAGATAGATGGAATACCAACCCAGTTAATGATGACACAGATGGTGATAAATTACCAGATGGTTGGGAAGTATTTTACTCTGGTGAAGCTATTTCTTTGGGTATAGTTGATAATAATTCTCTGAATGCTCTAGGGGCTAGAGGGCCAATGGATCCTTCAATGGTAGATTCAGATTTAGATGGGATTGACGACGGACAAGAAGATTTTGATAGTGATGGCCTGAATAGAACTAACTTACTATACCGTTATTGCCCGGGATGGAATGATCAACAAAATGCTGAATGTCACATAGACCCAATGACTGAGTATGGTAATAAATTCTATGATGATCTTGAAAATTATACTAATTATGAAGAAATGCAGAATGGTACTAGTCCTATCCTAAATGATACTGATGGTGATCAATGGAATGATGGCTCTGAAGTTTATCACCAAGACCAAGATGGTGATGGAATGTGGGCTGGATGGGAATATTTCTTTAATTTCGACCCATATGATGCAGCTGATGCTAATATTGATTCAGATGGTGATGGGGCCTTCAATAAATGTGAAAATAAATGGAATACCAATCCTAAAGATCCTGTGAGTTTTCCTAGTCAAGGCGAACTATGCAATCAGTTTGAGTGACGCATAGTATGTCTTGGTGGATTCTTCCTACAACTGCGGATATAGGTATTCGTGCCTTTTCTTCCTCTGCAGAAGGGGCTATTGCGGAATGTGCATTCGGCTTGCAATCAATACAGGTGTCAGACAATTCTCTAGGTTCTATTAATCACTTAATTCGTTCAACTGGTGTATGGATTATTCCTTTGAAGAATAATGATATCGAAAGAGGTCTTGTAAAATTTCTCGAAGAAGTACTATACAGAGGCTCTATTGAAAATCAATGGTTAGTAGACTTAGTTGTTAAGGTAGATGAAGATTCAATAGCAGCCCAAGTTTCTTGGGTTGATTCTGAACAAGTTGAGAGAGAAATAGAAGTTAAGGCGATTACATTACATGAGCTAATATTAAGGGAAATTAATGATAAAGAAATTATTGCTGGTGTAGATCCAAATATACCGACATTTGAAGGCCCAGGATGGATGGCTCAGGTGGTTTTAGATATCTGAAACAGTATCTTCAATATTTTCTTTTTTGTAATCCTCTAATATTTCTGCTGTTTCTTCAGCATCATTTGATAAATGATGGACAAAGTAAACACCTCCTGAAATAATAATAATTATTATTACAATAAATATTGGTACCATGTTGAAACTGTCATCTTTCGAATCTTCCCAATTAATGGTGGATGTAGAGTATTCTCCGCCTCCAAATGCAGTGGAATTTTCATAGTCTACAAGTTGTGTTGGTGTTAATATCTCACAGGTAAGACCAAATTCTCCTTGTTCGTTATTTCTCCAGCCAAAATTAAGTTCAATCTCTTCTCCGGAATCTATCATGGCTCCTTGGTAACCACCAATATCTGCCGCTAAGCCCGATCCAGTGACATCGCAATCAAAGTAAATATTTGCCGATACTGTCCCTCTATTCGCTATAATTGCAGATACTTGATGAGATTTTCCGGTGGGGATATCAGTTTCATTTCCACTAATTGTTAGTGAAACCCACTCTATTGAAGGTACGTTTATCGATCTTAAATCGATTTCTTGTTCCCATGTTAGAGTGGTATTTGATGGCCCATAATCTAGAATTTGACTCTGTTCTGTATTCCAAGCGGTTCTGTACTCTGAGATAACGATTATTCCATTTTCTTTGGTTACAGATCCATTCGCCCATCCAATTTCTACAACCCTTTCTCTTCCTCCATTAATGTATGAAATACCATCCTGTCCACTGAAATCACCAATATCTAAAACTTCACCACTAGGGCCTTCACCATCAATCACATAAGAAACACCAATAGCATCAAAAATTAATGATTGGTCTGAAATTACTCTTTCCCATCTATCTATTAAATCGCCTTTTATAGCAACATCATTATTCCCATCAGGAGTTCCCCAGTTAATGGTTGAATGCGGTTGT
>Ga0209425_10006895_pt1 | contig 10794 bp, 12 predicted proteins | sample COG_05_FD_184749 | JGI IMG/M metagenome (GOLD analysis project Ga0209425, IMG submission 184749) | Pelagic Microbial community sample from North Sea - COGITO 998_met_05 (SPAdes) (version 2) | ecosystem: Environmental > Aquatic > Marine > Neritic zone/Coastal water | place: Helgoland, sampling... | reverse complement strand
AAAATGATATGTCTAAAAGAATATTTATAGTCTTCGGACACCATAATACCAAAACATCTTTTAATGCTGCAATTCGAGACACCTTCATGGATGAAGCAAAAAAAAATGGTCATGAAATTGATTTAATTAATTTACACGAAGAAAATCCACTTCATTTTTTTAATAGTACTCCGCCTAATGATCAGGTTTTAAATTATAGAAGCAGATTAGAAAAGTGTGATGTAATGTTTATGATATCACCCTGTTATAACTTAAGAGCAAGTGCAATTTTAGAAAACTGGATTGATCTCGTTCTTGCGCCTAAATGGTTCTTTGCATTTAAAAGAGTTGTTGGCAACTGGGGTTATCCTGTAGGTGGGGCAATGAAAAATAAATTAGCAATTATGTCAATGACTTACGGTGGAAATATTTTTTCTATTCAAACTTGGTTTCAAAATATGCCCTTTAGAAGAATTAAAGCTGGAGTGTTAAAACTTGGAGGAATGAAGATTCTCTACAGTCGAATGTATGAAGTTTTACCTGGCATGACACAGGAAAAATTTGAAAAACACATGGAAAATGTAAGAAAATTAGCAAGAGAATTATAGTAATTTACTTTTTATATTTTAAGGTTATAAAAATAGTATGTTTAATAATTTAAGAAATTGGATGATTTCCAGTGCCAATATAATGTTTGACGATCAAGCCAATGATTTGAGAGCGCTGCCAAAAACTGTCCGTCTCCAAATATTAATAGTTCTTTCGTTTGTTTGGAGTACCGTTTTTAGTTTATATGTTTTTAGTTTGACTTCCTTTGTCTACGGTTGGTTGTCAATGATCCTAGCACACATAGGTTTAATTTTTGCAACTTATATTACTTTTAAATTTTTTCATAAAGCCAAAAAAGAACAAAAAAGTGTTTTTGTTGAAGGAAACTATAATCCTGCCAAAATTTTTTCTGTTTTATTTATAGTCTTTTTTATATTTATATTTACTAAAGGCATTAGTGTTTTACAAAGAACTAACTCCTATACGATTCAATATGATGGTCCTGAAAAAACTACTCTTCAAAGAATTAAGGACTTTGTAAAATAAATTAATCTCTAAAATTTTTTTTCTGCCCTGAAAAACTTAGTGCCTTTTTTCCAAATTTTCTTTTTTTAAATCTTGAGCTACTCTTTCTTTTGAATCTTGATCCTGGTCTCTCGTCTCTACTACCTCTGTCGTTTCTATCATCTCTTCTTTTGAATCTTGATCCTGATCTCTCGTCTCTACTACCTCTGTCGTTTCTATCATCTCTTCTTTTAAATCTTGATCCTGATCTCTCGTCTCTACTACCTCTGTCGTTTCTATCATCTCTTCTTTTGAATCTTGAGCCACCTCTGCTACCACGTCTATCAAAAGACCGTCCTCCTCTTTTTCTTCTACCTCTTGCCTCGCTTCCTGGTTCAGCTTTGAAATTAGGATCTATTAAACGTTGAATAGCATTCCACTTTGATCTGTCTTCACTGCCTACAAAACTTAGTGCGGAACCTTCTGCTCCTGCCCTTGCCGTTCTTCCAATTCTATGTATAAAATCTTCAGCCACTTGTGGTAAATCAAAATTAATTACATGTTTAATGGAAGAAACGGATAATCCGCGTGCGGCCACATCCGTAGCTATCAATATTCTAAAGTGATTATTCCTAAATGCTTTTATTACTCTATCTCTTTTATTTTGTCTTAAATTTCCATGCAACGCATCGGCGTCATGATCGTCATACTTTAAACGTTTAACCATTTTCTCTGCATTTCTTCTAGTCTTAACAAAAACTAAAATAGCACCTTTTCGTATATAAATTTCTTTAATCAATTGATTGTATTTTTCACCATCTTTAACTCTAATAACTTCTTGCTTAATTTTTGCAATTGGAGTTGTTGTAGAACCAACTGAAATTCTCTCTGGATCAATTAAATAATTTTCTGATAATCTAAGAACTTCCCTGGGTAGTGTTGCAGAAAATAATAACGTTTGTCTTTTTTTAGGAACTGTTTTTAATATTTGATTTATTTGTGGTGCAAAACCTTGATCCAACATACGATCTGCTTCATCTAAAGCAATGAAAGTTGTATTATTTAACTTTAGTGTATTTCTTTTTAAATGATCATTAATTCTTCCTGGAGTCCCTACTATCAATCGAGGATTTCTTTTAAGTGAATTAAATTGCTTAACCATTGATTGTCCGCCAACCAATTGTGCTGTTCTAATATTTCCTCTACCTACAAGATTATTTACTTCTTGAAATACCTGTTGAGCTAACTCTCTTGTAGGAGTGATAATTAAGGCAGCGTTCTTTTTAGTCTTAAGAAGAAAATTAACAATTGGTATACCAAAGGCTAGGGTTTTTCCTGTTCCTGTTTGAGCTGTTCCTAGAATGTCTTTACCTGCTAAGGCAACTGGAATAGCTTGAGCTTGTATTGGAGTTGGAGTTTTGTAATTAAGTTTAGCAATAGAGTCCATTAAGGTTTGCTCTAAGTTAAGTGATAAAAAATTTTCCATACATTGCCTTATTTTAATAAACTCTGATAATACTGGCTTTATAACCTTGTTTGAACACTTAGCAACACTTTGTTATGATTATGGGTGAAAAAAAGAAAGAAAAGAAAGAGCTTTAAACTTAAAATGAAAAAAAGAAGGCAAAAAAGAAATACCAAAGGTATTTTAAAGATAATTAAAATGAGTAAAAAAAATGTCTAAACGTTATAGCGGCAAGTCATTCAAAGATTCATCGGTTATGAAAAAACCAAAGCTAAGTTTAAAAGAAAGACGGAAACTTAGGAAAGAAAAAAAGAAAAAATAATGTGTGGTAGATATAAGATTTCAAAGGCCGTGAGTAAAACAATAGATATTGTTAAAACTAATATCAAGGTAGAGGACACGGACAATTATAATGCTCATCCTTCACAAAATTTACCTGTAATTCGTTCTTATACAAATGGTAAAGCACTAGAACTTTGTGAGTTTGGATATGTGCCGGGTTGGTCAAAGAAAGTAGAAAAATTTTCCCCGCTTATAAATGCTAGAAAAGAAACATTAACGGAAAAAGTTACATTTAAAAATTTAATTCAAACCTCAAGATGTTTGGTTTTAGCAGACGGTTATTATGAATGGAAACGAGAAGACAAAAATAAGGTACCTTATTATTTTACAAAAGATGATGATGAATTAATGTTTTTTGCTGCTATTCATGAAAATAATCAATTTTGTATTATTACCACAAAGGCTCAAGATAATGTTAGTCAAATACATCACCGTGAACCGTTGATTGTTAAACAAAGTCAAATTAATAATTATTTAAATATTAAAAAAAATGCCATGGAATTTTTAAATTCTATTAAACCTCCAAAACTGAAATTTCATGAAGTAAGCAAAGATGTTAATAATCCATCAAATAATGACCAAAAATTAATAAATAATTTGAGTGTTTAAAAGAATATAACTTCATAAAAAAACATATTTTATCTTTTTTTCTTTTTTTAGTCTTAATTAGAACAATTAAATTACAAATTTTAATATTAAATATTAACCATGAAAATAATATCTATATTAAGTTTATTTTTATTGTTAAGTAATTGTACAACACATAGTGTGAAAGTTGGTAAACGTTGTACAACAGCAGGGTCTGATGGTAGCTTTGAAAAATCATTTGTGTGGTTTGTTGATAAAGACACTGTAAAAACGTTTGACAAAAAAATAAATAAAGAAAACTGTAAAAAAAATAGCTAATTTAGCATTTAAAAACTTAACTAGTGCTGCTATTAAGGCGCATGATGAATTTAATTGTTATTATTATATTGTGCGTCGTAATAGCCTTAGCTTTAATTTTGTTTCCTCTTATTATGTCTCGTAAGGCAGAAAAAGCAGCTTTAAAAAAAAGTGAGTGGGAAAAAATTCAAGATTTTGGAAATAAAATTAACAAAAAAACACGAAAAAAATAAATCAGATATAAATGTATAAATTTGTTATTTTTTTCTCTATTTATATCTTTTTAAATACAAATTTATATTCAATGGATAAAAAACCTTATCATCATCTCCCGGATGGGACTTTTAGAAACCCGGAGGGCTCACCTAAAAGAGATCCTAATATAAAATGGTCTTATAAAATTTTTAATGAAGAAAGAAAAAAGATAAAAATTGAATACCCAGATAATCATGTTGTTCCCAGAGAACAAGCACTTAAAAATTTAGAGGCTAATAAACAAAATGATTTTATTTTTTGGGTTGGTCATGCATCTTTCATAATTAAATTAGGTGAGACTACAATCATTACAGATCCGTTGTTTTCCAAAAATACAGGTCCACTAATCTTTGGGCCAAAAAGATATGTAGATCCTGCAATTAAACTTAATGAAATTCCTCCGATAGATTTGTTTTTATTAACTCATAACCACTACGATCATCAGGACATGTCTACTATTAGAAATTTTCCCTATAAAAATGCTAAAGTTATTTTGCCCTTAAAACTATCTAAATATTTTAAAAGATACAAAGATGTAAACGAGCTAGATTGGTATGAAGAAATTCAAGTTAACAATGAAATAAAAATAACATTACTACCTGCAGTTCATTGGTCCAAACGAAGCTTAACTGATACTAACAAAACTTTATGGGGTAATTTTTTGATAGAGTATAAAGGCAAAAAAATTCTATTTGCTTGTGATACTGGTGTAGGCGATATCTATAAGGAACTCGGTAAAAAATATGGACCAATAGATTTAACTTTTATAAATATAGGCGCTTATAATTTTTTTCCAATTATGCCTTTTAAAGATAAATCGGTTTATCACACAAATCCTGAAGAGGCTTTAAGTGTTGCAAGAGATTTAAGAAGTAAAAAAGTAATTGGGATGCATTGGGGAACTGTAGTTTTGTCTCTTGAACAAATTATGGAACCACCAAAAAGATTTAAAGAAAATGCTGAGAATTTTGGTTTCAAAAAAAAGGACGCTTTAATATTTAGTATCGGCGAAGTAAAAAAGTTAAACGAAATTATTGATTAGCTTTTTTTTTAAATTCGCGATCTATATAATTGGTCAAACTATCAACCAAAGCATCTGAGAATTTAAATATTTCATTGGTTTTATATTCTATTGAAACATTTTTTTCAGGTTTCGTTTTATCTTCAACAATAATTCCTGAGTCTGGATTATTGTCTTTTATATAGACAAGCATTAACCATTTCTCATCTTCCTCTTCATCTAATTTTATAAATATTTCGGAATTTTCATAACGTTTATCAATGACTCTTAATAAAGACATCTTTTTCGGTATCCATTTTTTATTAAGTTGAAAAACACATGACGTCATTGACCTGTAATAACTTTCTAGGGCTAGTTCAATTTTTTGTCTTTCAAAATTATACTGTCTCTCTTTTTCAAGTAGAGCAGCACGATCATCACTATCTGTTACTTCTATTCCTAGCTCTTGTATTCTCTCTCTGATTTTTTGATCTCTTAAAGCTTGATATTTTTGCTTTATGGCATCTATTCTATCTTGGACACCTGCGTAAGAATCTCTTTCTTGGCTAAGTACAAATTTTTCTAAATTTTTGATTTCTAATGACTCTCTTTTTCTAAATTGTTCTATCTTTTTCTCTAATCTTATTTTTTCTAAGAATTTTCTTTGCTTTTCTGCCTGTTCTCTTCTTACCTCTGCTTGTTCTAATCTAATAAATTTGTGTAAATCTTTTTTTCTATCTCTTTCTAATTTAATTTCTTCTTTCAACTCTTTTTGTTTATTTTCAAGTTCCAATTTTTTTTCTTCATTTAATCGCTTAACTCTATCAATTTTTTCCTGCTGCATTTGTTTAATTCTAAACTGTTTTTTTCTTTCTCTTTCTTCTTCTACAACATCCCTAATCTCATTCATTTTGCTTGATACTTTATTTGAAATACCCTGGAAAAATCTTTGCAAAGCTTGGTCAAGATTAAAGTTAAACTGAAACTTTTTTTTAATCTTATCAACCAGTCTTACTGCTTTAAGTATAGCTAATTTAGAGTTTAAATTTATTTTATTAGATTTGCGTTTAGTTTTTCTTATTTTTGCTTTTTTTCTTGATTTTTTTAATTTGCTTGACCTCTTTGATTTCTTTAATTTGATTGACTTCTTTGACTTCTTTGATTTCTTTGATTTCTTTGATTTCTTTGATTTATGTGATTTCTTAAATTTTTTCTTTTTTTTTTTATTTTTTTTCATACCTATATCTTACTAGATATCAGGTTTTATGAATAAATATAGTCTCGTGTTCTATGTGCAGAATCAAAATTCTTCACAATTTGTAATTGAAAAACAACAAGATCTCGATATCTAAATGCTGCAGCACAACTTGATAAATAAAATTCCCACATTCTTAAAAATTTTTCATCAAATAGATCTTTTACGGCTGCTTTTTCTTTCAAAAGTTTTTCTAGCCAACTTTCCAATGTTTTATCATAATGACGGATAAGTGTTTCCGTGTCAGCAACAATTAATCCTGTTTTTTCTATTGGTTTAATAATTTCAGAAAAAGATGGGACTACCCCACCAGGAAAAATGTACTTATTAATAAATTTATTTGGAGGGTTAGGATTGTTTATAGACCCAATGGTATGTAACAAAAAAATTCCATCATTATTTAAAAGTTTATTAATTGTTTTAAAGTAAGTTTTGTAAAATTTTTTTCCGACATGTTCGAACATGCCCACAGAAAATATTCTATCAAATTTTCCTTTTACTTCCCTGTAGTCTACTAACTGAAAGTTTACCTGGTTATCCATTCCCAATTCTTTAGCTTTTGCTTTGCAGTGATTTATTTGATTCTTGCTAAGCGATATACCTAATACTTCGCATCCTTTTTGCCTAGCTAATTCAAATGACATTCCTCCCCAACCACAACCAATTTCTAGTATCTTTTGACCTGATTTAACGTCTAACTTTTTTATTATATGATCTATCTTATTTTGTTGGGCTTCTTCTAAAGTTTTTGTGTTGTCACTCCAATATGCACAGGAGTACTGCCTGTGTTTGGTATCTAAAAAAATGTCATAAAGTTTTTCTCCTTTTTCTCCACCAACGTCGTAATGATGTTCTATATCTTTCCTAGATTTTCCTGGAAGATTATAATTAGAAAAAAATCTCCATATTTGAAATATCTTTTTTGAAATATAGCTTGTTGAAGTAATTTCTTTTCTTCCTAAATTTTTTAAAAGATTCATTAAAAATTCATTCATAGAAACATTTTCTAATTTAATTTCGTCCTTCATATATGCTTCAGGAAACTCAAGTTCTGGATCGATAAGTAATCTCCAGTTTAAATTTTTTTTTAATAATTTAATTGTATGTGGTTTATCTTTTTTTGGATTACCACAAATATACTTTTGACCACTACAGTCTATTAATATGATTCCTCCATCTGTATATATTTTAGATAAGACACTCACTAATATCATGTTTTAAACTGCTAGGTTTTTGTTTGGTAAAAATTTAAGAAACTCTAGTTTAGATAAGAGTTCTCTTTTTTTTTCTTCTGAAAGCAAAACTAAAGGTGGTAATAAGTTTTCAAAATTTTTTTCTCCGACTGACATAAAGCTATGAAGCCCAGATATTAAATTATATTTGTCAAATGTTTCTCTAACTAAAATTAATTTTTTGTTAGCAGTTTGTTCTTTTTTGTTTTCAAAATCATCAAAAACTTTTTTAGAAATTGAATGTGTAACGTTTGTTACTGCGGATATACATCCTGCACACCCCAACTCTAATCCTTTTAAAAGCTTCGCTTCTGACCCAGGAAAAATTAAAAAATTTGGCAACTTTAAGCTTTCAAACAAATTATATCCTGAATCTTTACAGCCAACAATATTTTTTGGAAATGCCTGAACTAATTTAGTAACTGACTCGCCACTAAATTTATAGCCACTAAGTTTTTCAAAGTTATATAAGATGATTTTAATTTTTGGTGTTCTGGATATTATTTGAGAATAGAAATTAAAAACACCTTCGTCAGTATTACCTTTATAATATGCTGGTGGCATAATTAAAAAAGTTTGAAAATTATATTCCATAGCATACTTTATGAGGTCAACGTTCTCTGACAGAGAATTTTCCCCTGTTCCAAGAAAAAAGTTTTTTTTAAGTTTGTGGGTAGAAAGCTTTGAGATTAATTCTTTTTTTTCTCTGTTTGAAATTAGCTGGCTTTGACCTGTGCTTCCAAAGAAAAATACTCCTGAAAGGCCCTGATTAATTATTGATTCTGCGTGAATTATTGTTGCGTCTATATTTAAAGAAAGGTCCTTGTTCAAAACACTTAATCCAGCAGCATATACGCCTCTTTTAATCATAATCTTACCTAATTTATTTGTCTAAGTTATAATAATATAATTAAAAATGAAAGTTCTTGTAATACAACCAAAGATTGGAATGGGCGATATGGTTATATATTTGCCCTATATTCACGCTATTTCAAAAAAGTATGGAGGCCCTGTCTCTCTTTTAGTTAAAGATAATTCTAGAGCAGATGAGATTTTGGAAGGGGACAAACATATTGATGAAATTATATTACTAGATAGAACTAAAAATAACCTAGGAAAGCATGATGGTATTTTTGGTTTATATAGATTATCAAAAACAATTAAAAATAAGAATTATGACAAAGTATTTATTTTTAGTAGTTCTTTTAGATATTTATTAGTATCTAAATTGGCAAAAATTAAAGATATTCACCAATATCCTTTATTCTTAAAAAAAGATAACATTGTAACCTCAGCAAAAACTTTTGCAGAAAAAGAGTTAAATCAAAAAGTTTCTACTCAACCAATATTGAATATTTCAAAAAATGAAAATAAAGAAAAATTCTCAAAAGATTTCAAGCACTTGTGTATAGGCTTGTCAGCAAGTGGGCCAACAAAAAGATGGGATGTAAATAAATATATAGATTTATGTGAAAAACTTAATGAAAATTTTCCGTGTAAATTTTATTTAGCTGCAGGTAAAAATGACAGTGAATTAATAGATCATTTTTTTAAATCAAAAGTGAGAAAAAACTGTGTTTCTTTTGATAAACTTAAAATCAAAGGGACTATCCCAATAATTAAAAATTGCGATTTATATATTGGCAATGATACTGGCTGGCTTCATATCTCTGCGGCTCTAGGATTAAATTGTTTAGCTTTATTTATGGATAGTCCTGTAATGGCTTATGGAAAATATTCAAAAAATATATTTGTTGTTGTGCCAGAGGGAGAAACTGAAGAAACTACTACTCACGATACTCTTGGGAAAGAAAAAATATCATTTGAAAAAGTTTACAAAAAAGCAATTGAATTATTAAACTAGCTAAAATCAGTAGTTATAATTTTATCTCTTGCCTCATTAACTAATTGACTTAGTCTTTCAGTTTTTACTTCTCTATTAATATCTGGGTGAATTTTTTTCTGTAATTTCATTGCTGCTTGTAAAACTTCTTCTTTAGAGCAACCTTTTGTTAGGCCTAATAATTTATAGGCTTCGTCGCTACTAACACTGGAAGAACTGGCCGATTTTCCAAATTGACCTTGTGAAAATCCACGAGAATTTTTTAAAAATTTTATTAATCTCCAAAGCTGAAAGATCTGAAGAGCTGAAAGTCCTTTTATCTTTAAGCCACTTAAGATTATAAATAAAAAAGGTAGAGAAAAAATAAATTTGCCCCCAATAGTTAGGATTGCAGCCAGCAATAAAGCCATGTACACAGCAATTTTTTTTATTGTAAATGCAATTTTTTTAGAACTAATTCGTGCGAACCAATTTAAAAATAAATAAATAATGACAAATATGCCAATTCCTAATAAAAACAAATTCATATAATTTCTATTTCATGAATATACCAAAATTAAAACAATTAGAGAGTGCGAAAAAATATCATAATATTGAATTAAAAGACAAGTATTCATGGGTAGATCAACCTAATATTCTTGAGGTTTTAAAAGATGCCAGCAAACTTAATCCAGAAGTTAGAGATTATATCAATTCAAATAACAAAGTTACAGAAGAGTATTTTAAGGACATAGAAGATTTACAAAAGAATTTATTTACTGAAATTAAATCTAAAATTAAGCTGGATGACACCTCGCTAAAGTTTAAAGATAAAAAATATTATTACTGGTTTAAAACGGTAGCTAAAGGAAATTATGGTAAAAGAATAAGACAACTTATTGATGATTCAAAACCAGAGGAAATTATTTTTGATGGTGATCTTGAAAAACAGAAATGTGGCTCTGAATACTTTGGTTTAGGCTCAACCAGTACATCTCACTGTGATAATTACATGGCCTACTCACTGGATCTTAAAGGATCTGAATATTATACTATTTACTTGAGAGATCTTCGAACTAATAAAAATGAAATAGATATTATTGAAAATACTAGTGGAGGTATTACTTGGTCGCTCGATAGTAAAAGTTTCTTTTATACAAAGTTAGATAAATTTCATAGGCCCAGACAAATTTTTAGACATGTAATAGGTACGTCTATAAAAAAAGATCAGCTTATTTTTGAAGAAAAAGACGAAACATTTACATGTGGAATTGATATAACTTCTGATGAAAAATATTTTATAATTTCAACTTCAGATCACATTACATCTGAAGATCATTTTTTTCCCTCTGATGCTTCTGAGATTAAAACTACTTTATTTCAAAAAAGAAAAAAAGATGTTCGTTACAGTATAGATTCATGGAAAGATTATTTTTATGTTCATACGAATGAAGATGCAAGAGATTATAAGATTTTAAAGTGTAAAACAGATCAAATTAATAAGTT
>Ga0209425_10006890_pt1 | contig 10797 bp, 7 predicted proteins | sample COG_05_FD_184749 | JGI IMG/M metagenome (GOLD analysis project Ga0209425, IMG submission 184749) | Pelagic Microbial community sample from North Sea - COGITO 998_met_05 (SPAdes) (version 2) | ecosystem: Environmental > Aquatic > Marine > Neritic zone/Coastal water | place: Helgoland, sampling... | reverse complement strand
TAAAAGTAGTAAGCATTGCTGCATTTTCTTGAGCTTCTTTTAATCTTTTTGCAATTGTTAATCTAAGTCTAGTCATCTTAACTTTTTCCTCTGGACCATGTTTTATTTTTCTTTCAGCTGGCGCGGGTTTAGAGCCCATTAAACTCATTATATCCTCTTTTAAAACTACACCATTTTTCCCTGAACCCTCTACCCGACTTAAATCAACTTTAGCCTCCTCGGCCATTTTTCTTGCTGCCGGTGAAATTGTTTTTTTGTTTTTTTTTAATACTTTTTCTTCGTGAACGTCTTCTAATATCAAAGGTTCCTCTTCCTCTAATTTAAGCATTGGTTCTTTGTTGTAAATTTTTTGTGTCTTTAGTTTTTTAGCTGTTGTGATTATTTCGTTTTCAAAAATCTTTGGTTCTTTTTTTTCTTTTTCTTTTTTTGGAGGGTTGTAATTATTTACTTCATTAATAGTCTTTTCCATTTTCACTGGCGAACCTTCTACGGTCCCAAGTAAAGATCCAACGTTAACTGTCTCGCCTTCTTTAACAACAATATTTCCTAGAACGCCACTAGTTGGAGAAGGAACTTCAACATTTACTTTATCTGTCTCTAATTCTACAATGGGTTCATCAACTGAAACCTCTTCACCTTGAGATTTAAGCCACTTTGATACTGTAGCCTCTGTTACTGACTCACCTAATGTTGGAACTGTAATTTTTTCTGCCATTTAATCTTTAAGTATCTTTTCTAATATTTCTTTTTGTTGTGCAAGATGTTTGTTTAGATTTCCAGTCGCAGTAGTAGAGGCTGCTTTTCTACCCACATATTTAACTGATTTATCACCAAAATTTACTATTTCTAAAGTTCTGTCTATATAATTTCTAACAGTATTCCATGCTCCCATGTTCTTTGGTTCCTCTTGACACCAAATAAATTTAGCTTTGGTATATCTTTTTAAAATAGCTGCTAAAGTTTTAACGGGAAAAGGATATAGCTGTTCTATTCTAACAAAAGTAACTTTATCATTTTTATATTTTTCTCTTGCTTCAACTAAGTCATAATAAACTTTACCTGAACACATCACTACTTTTTTAATTTTATTATCCCTTTTTTTAAGTTCTAATAAGTTATTTACTTTCGAGTAAGCGTCATCCTCTAAAATTCTATGAAATGTACTTTTTTCTGAAAATTCCGAAATATTTGAAACACATTTTTTATGTCTTAATAAAGACTTAGGTGTCATAATAATTAAAGGTTTTCTAAACTCTCTATGCATTTGACGCCTTAAAACATGAAAATAATTTGATGGAGTTGTACAATTAACTACTTGGATATTTTCTCCTGCACAAAGTTGTAAAAATCTTTCTAATCTCGCAGATGAATGTTCGGGACCCTGGCCTTCATAACCATGTGGAAGTAACATAACTAAACCGCTAGCTCTTCCCCATTTAGATTCTCCAGAGGTAATAAATTGATCAATAATAACTTGCGCTCCATTAGCAAAATCTCCAAATTGAGCTTCCCATAAAACTAATGTCTCCGGTTCAGATAAAGAATAACCAAATTCAAAACCTAAAACCGCAAATTCAGATAGCAAACTATCTATAATCTCAAAATTCTTTTGACTCTTGGAAATATTATTTAGTGGAACATACCTCTCATGATTATCTTGGTTTCTTAGAACAGCATGCCTTTGGCTAAAGGTTCCTCTTCCTGAGTCTTGTCCAGACAGCCTAACTGAAAAACCCTCAGTAAGCAGAGTTCCAAAAGCTAAAGTTTCTGCGGTTGACCAATCAATTGTCTTACCAGCTTCTACTGCTTGAAATCTTGAGTCAAATATTTTTTTTAAAGTCTTATGTACACTGAAATTATTAGGAATTTTTAAAATTTTTTTTCCTATATCAATTATTAGATTTTTATTGACACCACTAGCACCTCTTTTATCTTTTCCTAAACCAGGTTTAAATCTAGACCAGGCTCCGTCGAACCATTTTAGTTCTGACTTATAACTTTTTGATGATTCAAACTCTTTTTCTAAAAAACTTTTAAAATTTATTTTTTCTTTTTGTAATTCTGTTTCTGATGTTAGTCCTTCTTGTGTTAATTTCTCTCCATAAATTGAAAGTGTTGATGGATGTGCTTTAATTTTTTTATACATCATAGGTTGTGTAAATGAAGGTTCGTCTCCTTCGTTATGACCAAATCTTCTATAACAAACTATATCTATTACAACGTCTCGATTAAATTTCTGTCTATATTCAGTTGCAATTTTTGCACAATGAACTACTGCTTCGGGATCATCACCGTTAACATGAAAGATGGGAGCTTGTGCGATTTTGGCAACATCAGAAGGGTATGGAGATGATCTTGCAAACCTCGGAGCTGTAGTAAATCCTATTTGATTATTAACAATTATATGAATTGTTCCTCCTATATTATGCCCTGGCAAACCTGACATAGCAAAACACTCAGCAACAATACCTTGTCCGGCAAATGCGGCATCTCCATGCATTAAAACTGGAATAACTTTTTTTCTTTCTTTGTCTTTATGAAAAAATTGTTTTGCTCTTACTTGACCAAGGACAACTGGGTTTACTGCTTCTAAATGAGAGGGATTATCGGTTAAACTTATATGAACAGAGTTTCCATCGAACTCTCTATTCGAAGAAGCTCCTAAATGATATTTTACATCACCTTCAAAATCTTTTTTTGAGCTAACGGATTTACCAAAAAATTCGCTGAAGATTGCTTTAAACGGTTTACCCATCACATTGGCCAAGACGTTTAGTCTACCGCGGTGAGGCATACCTATTTTAATTTCTTTTGCTCCAAGGTTGCCGCCTTTCTTAATAATTTGTTCTAATGCAGGTATTAATGACTCTCCACCGTCCAAACCAAATCTTTTTGTTCCAACAAACTTAACATGTAGGTACTTTTCAAAACCTTCAGCTTCGATAATCTTATTTAAAATCGCTTTTTTTCCGTTCTCTGTAAAAGAAATATTTTTTTCTAACCCTTCGATTCTATCCCTTATCCAAGACTTTTCATCTGGATCTCCCATATGCATAAATTCATATCCAATATTTGAAGAATATGTTTTCTTAAGAATCTTTAGTATTTGATTTAAATCAGCATATTGTAATCCAAGTACACCGTCTAAAAATATTTTTCTGTTATAATTTTTTTTTTCAAAACCATATGTTTCTGGTTTTAGTTCTAGATGTTCTTCTTTTTGCTGAATTGAAAGAGGATCTAAGTTAGCTATTAAATGTCCTCTTATTCTATAGGCTCGTATTAACATAATAGCCCGTACAGAATCTTTGGACGCTTGTTTAACAGTATCTAAATTTATATCATTAATTTTATCTTCTTTTTCTAGTAAATTATTTGGATTTTTTATTTTCCTTAACTTTTTTTCTGGAGACCAGCTTGGTCCCTTAATATCATTAAAAATTATTTTTTCATTATCACTTAATCCATCAAAAAACTTCCTCCAGCTATCTGGCAAAGAACTTGGATCAGAAATATAGTCTGAATAAAATTCATTAATAAATTCTGAATTTGCGCCTGCTAAAAAAGAGGTTTTTTTATAAGTTATATTGTTATCAAATGAGGACATTAAAAATTTATTTTAACATAAATTAATAAAAATTAATCATTTAGTTTTTGAAAGAGAGTTTTACCTATATCAGCGGGTGATTTAGAGATAGTAATTCCTGCAGATTTCATTATTTCTATTTTATCTTCTGCCCCTCCCTTGCCTCCTGAAATAATTGCTCCAGCATGTCCCATTCTTCTACCCGGAGGTGCGGTTAAACCTGCTATAAAGCCAACCATTGGTTTTTTAATCTTTTCTTTTGTTAGAAATTCCGCAGCTTCTTCTTCAGCTGATCCGCCGATTTCACCAATCATTACTATTGATTTTGTTTCGTCGTCTTTTAAAAAAAGTTCTAAACAGTCTATGAAATTAGTACCATTTACAGGGTCTCCTCCAATTCCTATACATGTAGACTGACCCATTCCATTAGCAGATGTTTGAGCCACAGCTTCATAGGTCAAAGTTCCTGACCTAGAAACTATCCCTACAGATCCTTTTTTGTGAATATTTCCAGGCATAATTCCAATCTTACATTCATCTGGTGTAATGATTCCTGGGCAGTTAGGTCCTATTAATCTAGATTCACTTTTATTTAGGATGTTTTTTACTTTAAGCATATCCAGAATTGGTATCCCTTCTGTAATACAAACAATTAATTTTATTTCAGCTTCTATAGCTTCAATTATTGCAGCACCAGCAAATTTAGGAGGAACATAAATCATTGTTGCATTAGCGTCAGTTCGTTCTTTTGCTTCTGTAACTGTGTCAAAAACTGGTAATCCCAAATGTTTTTGACCTCCTTTGTTAGGTGTAACTCCTCCAACTAGTTTTGTTCCATATTGAATAGCTTGTTCAGAGTGAAAAGTTCCATGTGTACCTGTAAAACCTTGACAAATTACTTTTGTATTTCTATTAACTAATACTGCCATTTAATTAATTGCCTCTACAATTTTCTTTGCCGCATCACTTAAGTCAGTTGCAGATAATATTTGCAAATTAGATTTATCCAAAATTTCTTTACCTTCTTTAAAATTTGTTCCTGCTAGTCTAACAACTAATGGAACTGACAAATTAATTTCTTTAGCGGCATCCACTACACCTTGAGCAAGCACATCACATCGCATTATTCCTCCAAAAATATTTATTAAAATTCCCTTAACATTTTTATCTGATAAAATTAATTTAAATGCTGCTGCAACTTTTTCTTTAGATGCACCTCCACCTACATCTAAAAAATTTGCAGGTTCTTTTCCGTAAAATTGAATTATGTCCATGGTTGCCATAGCTAGGCCAGCTCCGTTAACCATACATCCTATGGACCCATTAAGTTTTATATAGGCAAGGTCATGTTTGCTTGCTTCGATTTCAGCTGGGTCTTCTTCATTTAAATCTCTTAGTTTTAATATCTCAGGTCTTCTAAAAATTGCATTATCATCAAAGTTCATTTTTGCATCTAAACAAATTATCTTATTTTCTTTATTTATTATTAATGGATTTATTTCAATTAAACTTGCATCTTTTTCTATTATAATTTTGTAAAGAGATTTAATCAAATTTATTGCAGTAACTTTTTGAATATCATCAAATTTAAATATTGAAATTATATTTTCAATCTCGTCGTCACTAGGTCCTTTTTCATTTAGTTCTATTTTATTTGTAATAATTTTTTCAGGTGTTTCAGTTGCTACTTTTTCAATATCCATTCCACCTTCTGTACTGCTAATAAAAGCAATTTTAGAAGTTTCTCTATCGATTAAACATGATAGGTAAAACTCTTTAGAAATATCAGACGCCTCTTCAACATAAAGTCGCTTGACTTCTTTACCTTCTGGACCAGTTTGGTGAGTAACCAATACTTTTCCCATCATTTTCCTAGCTTCATTTTCTAAAGTAGGAATGTCTTTAACTAATTTAACACCTCCAGCTTTACCTCTTCCACCAGCGTGAATTTGAGCCTTTAAAACAAATTCTTTGCTTTTTAATTTCGATATTTTTTTTTTAATGTCGTCCACAGACAATATAACAACGCCAAATGAAACAGGAGCCCCGAATTCTTTTAAAATTTCTTTTGCTTGATGTTCGTGAATATTCATTTTAGTTGCTATTACTATCATAAAATTTAAATTATTCTATAATGAAATCCAAAATTTTAATATTAACTCCAGTTTATAAAGATTGGAATAATTTATATAAACTTTTAATCAAGGTTAACAAAATTTTTAAAGATATATTAGTACAAAAATTTGACCTGGTAGTTATTGACGATTTTTCTAATGAGAATATAGACTTAAAAAAGTTTAAATTTTCTAATATCCAAAAAGTGAAGGTTATAAAACTTTCAAAAAATGTGGGCAGTCAAAGAGCAATTGCTATTGGTCTAAAATTTATTCAGAAGTTTTATCAGAAAAATTATAATTTGATTACTATTGACTCTGATGGTCAAGATAATCCGTCTGATATAGAAAAATTAATAGAAAAAAATGCACAAAATAATCTCTCTGTTGTAGCTAGACGAGGTCAAAGAAAAGAGCCTGTGTGGTTTAAAATTTTTTACGAATTTTATTGTTTAATAATATTCTTATTTTCATTCAAAAAAATACGGTATGGAAATTTTAGCCTTTTAAAATTTAATGATGTAAACAAAATTCTAAAAGATAATAATTTATGGAATGCTTTTCCACCAACAGTATCGATTAATTTAAAAAAAATAAGTTTTTTAACAATTGATAGGCAAAAAAGATTTTCGGGTAAATCAAAAATGAATTTTTTTGGTCTTATATATCATGCATTAAGAGTTTTTTCAGTTTTAAGATATAGAATTCTGTTCTTGTCTTTTTTATACCTATTAATTTTTTATAAAATGTTATTTGCTGATCATACTTTAATATTCTTTTTTTTATTTATTATTTTATTTATATTTAATTTTTTAAATTTTATTCTTGGATTCACTAATGATAAAAAACTTTTGGAAAATTTTAAAAAAATTAAGATTTTTAATTATTAATTGCAACTATTTAAAATAATTAGAGAAAGAATTTTATTAATTTTTTTCTCTCGAAAACAATCATTCCCTAACAAAATTTTAAAATTAATAAATTTAAACTCTTCAGGATAAGATTGAACTAGGTAAATTTTTTTAATTCCTTCTTCCTCTATTTTTTTATTAAATTTTTTTACATAATGAAAAAAATATTTGTTATTTTTGGAACTTGGAAAAGTATTATTATCTGGAAAATACCATCTATTGGCAATGTTGATTCTTTTTTGGATTAAGATTGAAAAAAATTGATAATGAGTGATTAATATTATTTCTTTACTATTTTCCTTTGAAATAAGTGAGATTGACTCTTTTAACAAATCTAATTCTTCCTGCGGATTTTTCTTAAAATAAAAAGGTGTGATCCATTTAAGATTGTTAAATCTTTTATTCAAGTAATTAGCTTGTAAAGAATTTTTAAGATTTACTTCCTGTAAATCCATAAATTTTCGTTTTACGTTGTAAATATTATGATACTTAATCGTAGTGAAAATGATTAAAACTAATAAGATAATGTTAATTTTTTTACTATTAATATTAAAGAAGTCATTAAGTTGAATTATAAAAAAACCACACAAAAAAGGAATTAATGAGAATATATAAGTTTGATTAGCCGTTATGAGTTGATGAAATATAAAACTTATACTGCATAATAGTAAAAAAATATTTAAAATTATCTTTTTACTATAAAAATTATTTAAATTTTTTTTTAAATATAAAATTAATCCAACAAAATTTGCTAAAATAAAAAAATGGATAAACTTGAAATGTCCTATAACTCCTCTAAGAGTTAGTTTAGAAAATAAATTTGCAGATGGATAGGCATCAGTGGCACCTGTTATACGCCCTTCACCTATAGATAATGGAAAAAGAAAAAGCTGTATAAAAGCATCTTTAAGATTTACTTTTAAGAAGAAAAAATAAAAAAATAAAATTAATAAGCAAAATACTGATCCTAAAACAAATGATAATAAAAAATCTTTTTTAAATTTAAAAAAATAAATTGTTATAAATGCTAATAATAGGAAATTAATAATTCCAGCTGGCATCTGCATGCTTAAAAAAGAAATAAACATAAAAAAGGGTAGAATTTTCCAATATCTCTGATCATCTTTTTTAACAGCAAGAAAAAATACCATAATAGAAATTAAGCTAAATATATAAGAGTGTTGGTATGGAAATGGTGTTCCTGCAACAGGGTAACATAATGTAGCCAAACTTATTCCAAGTATAAAATTTATAAGACTATTTTTATTAAAATTATTTAAAAAGAAAAAAAAGAACATGCTAATAAAAGCATTTAAAAATGATGAATGAATAATATATGCATTCCAGTTTGAGCCGAAAATTAGAAAAAAGAGAGCTTGTAAATAATCAACAAAAACACCTGATATCACCCAAAAATCTTTTATAGGATGGTAGCCTTGTGTAATTAAGTAACTAGTATCAAAAAAAGAAAACGTATCTATTGGATAAAGCCCTTTATTTGAAAAATAATAATTTATAGAGAATGCGAATAATGCTAAGAAAAAATACTGTATTGTTTTTATATTAATACTGTTAATATACATAATAGTTCTAATATCATGAATTCTAACCATTAAAAATCTTTATGTTTAAGATAAAAAAAAAAATTAAATTTAATCATTCTGAAAATCGTATGAAAAATGAAGGTGAAGTTTCATTGTCCCTTCTTAATTTTGATAAAAATAAAAATTTATCAATGCTATTAAAGGAAAGATTTTCCTGGATGAATAAATTTATAAATAAAGATGATAAAGGTATCGAAGTAGGTGCTGCTGCCGGTTTCTCAAAAAAATTTATTACTTGTAATAATTTTAAAATTAGCGATTTTTCTGATCACGATCATTTAGATTTCAAAAATATAGACGCTCAAAATACTGGTTTTAAAAATAATGAATTTGATTTCATCATATCTTCTAATATGATTCATCATTTACCTTACCCACTAAAATTTTTTGAAGAAATGCATAGAATTTTAAAAAAAGGTGGCAAATTAATAATTTTTGATGCTCATTGTTCTGTATTGCTTCAACTAGTATTAATTTATATGAAACATGAGGGCTTTGATTTTACGAAAAATGTTTGGGATATAAATAAACCAGCAACAGATAGTCAAGATTTATGGTCAGGAAATAGTGCTATTCCTTATTTAATTTTTGAAGACAAAAAAAATTTTAATAATTATTTAGGTGATAAATTTTTAATTAAGCTAAAACAAAGATGCGAATGTACATTATTTCTTAATTCTGGTGGCGTAACATCAAAAACATTTTATATTCCGTTAAATTTCTTTTTGCTTAAATTGGCAATATATATAGATAAAATATTAAGTTTTTTTGCTCCAAAAATTTTTTCTCTAGCTTATAAAATTGTTTTAGAGAAAAAAAATTAACTTAATGATGAATCTATTTTTATTGCAGCATTAAATAAGTCTTCTACAGCTTCGATAGATTTTTTAAAATTATCTTTTTCTTGATCTGATAAAGTTAGTTCTATTATTTTCTCCACACCCTTGGAACCTATTATGACGGGCACGCCAGCATAAATATCTTTTGCGCCATATTCTCCATTTAAATGAACAGCACATGGAAGTTGTTTTTTTAAGTCTTTCAGATAACTTTCAGCCATCTCCACTCCTGCAGCAGCTGGTGCATAAAAAGCTGATCCCTTTTCTAAGTATTTTACTATTTCGGCACCTCCTTTTTTTGTTCTATCTACTATTTGATCTAATTTTTCTTTTGTAATTTTTCCTTCTTTTACTAAATCATTGATTTTTTTTCCTTCGACTTCAGTAGCTTCAAGCATAGCCACCATGCTGTCGCCATGCCCACCTAGCACAAGAGATTTAATTTTTTTGACAGGAACTTTTAACTCTTGAGATAGAAAATAAATAAATCTCGATGAATCCAAAATTCCAGCCATACCTACTATTTTGTTTTTTGGTAAACCAGAGTATTTTTGTAAAGCCATTACTATTACATCCAAGGGATTCGTAATACATATTACAAAGGCGTTAGGTGATGTTTTTTTAATGCCTTCTGCAACTTGTTTAATAATTTTAAGGTTAATGCCAAGCAAATCATCTCTTGTCATGCCTGGTTTTCTAGGCACACCTGCTGTAATTATAATTACATCAGAATTATTAGTATCCTTATAGTTGTCTGTTCCTAATAAATTAATATTAAACCCGTCAACTGGAGAAGATTGGGCAATATCTAAAGCTTTACCTTTGGCAATGCCTGCCGCTACATCAAAAAGAACAACGTCGCCCAACTCTTTCAACGCAATAAGATGTGCTAATGTTCCTCCAATTTGACCCGCTCCTATTAAAGTAATTTTTTTTCTCATATACCTCCTTTTTATTTCATTGTTGGCATCACGAATTCTGGATCAGATCTTGAACCTGAGGGCCATCTTGATGTCATTGTTTTTAATTTAGTATAAAATCTAACTCCTTCTGGACCATGCATGTGTTGGTCTCCAAATAAGGATCTTTTCCAACCACCAAAACTATGGAAAGCCATTGGAACAGGAATTGGAATGTTAATACCAATCATTCCTATCTTCGCTTTACTAGAAAACGTTCTTCCTGAGTCTCCATCTCTTGTAAATATACTTGCGCCATTTCCAAACTCATGATCGTTTACTAACTTTAGGGCTTCATCAAAATTTTTTGCCCTAACTACAGATAAAACTGGTCCAAAGATCTCTTCTTTATAAATTTTCATATCTTTAGTTACATGATCAAATAAACAGCCTCCAATATAATGACCATTTTCATAGCCCTGTAATTTTAAATTTCTTCCATCTACAATTAATTTAGCTCCTTCTTTTTCCCCTATGTCTACATAGCTTCTAACTTTTGCTAAATGTTCTTTTGTAACAAGAGGCCCCATCTCAGATTTTTTATCCATTCCCGGACCAACTTTTAAAGCTTCAACTTTTTTTGCTAAACTGCTTACTAATTTATCTCCAATATTCCCGACTGCTACTGCTACTGATTGAGCCATACATCTTTCTCCTGCCGAACCATATGCAGCACCCATAAGTCCATTAACTGCTTGATCTAAATCACAGTCAGGCATTACAACACAGTGATTTTTAGCTCCTCCTAATGCTTGAACTCTTTTTTCATTTTTAGCACAATTTT
>Ga0209425_10006885_pt1 | contig 10802 bp, 18 predicted proteins | sample COG_05_FD_184749 | JGI IMG/M metagenome (GOLD analysis project Ga0209425, IMG submission 184749) | Pelagic Microbial community sample from North Sea - COGITO 998_met_05 (SPAdes) (version 2) | ecosystem: Environmental > Aquatic > Marine > Neritic zone/Coastal water | place: Helgoland, sampling... | reverse complement strand
AGTTCCATCTGCATTAGTGTTAACTCGTTCACCTTCCCTCTTATTGTTCTTCCAATTACTTTTATCCTTTATCTGTCCTGTATCCCAATAAGAAACCCAGTCACCTTCATACTCTCCGTTCTTGTAACTTCCTTTTAACTCTAACTGACCATTTGGGTGATAAGTAACCCACGCACCTTCTTTCTTTCCGTTCTTCATTTTCCCCTGTTCATTCCCACTTACTTTTCCTGTAAATGGAGTGTCAGTGAACTTCTTGTAGTAAAGACCATCTCGAACTACCAAATCATCCGAATCCACACCCCAACAAGAAGTAGAGAGTAGAGACAGAAGAAGTACCGGTAGTAGGAATAGAGTTTTCATATATTTATTTTTCCAATTGATCTAATTCATTAATTGCATTATCAATTTCTGTAGAAAAAAAATCTAACATATCTTTTTTCTTCCAACCATCGCCAAACAAAGAATAAGGTAGTTGCCCTAATATACTCATGTGCAGTAGTTGTTTAGGATCCTCTAGTTCAGGAAAATATTTAACTGACTCGTCCTCAAGTTCGCTTAAGGAATCGCGAGCGAAATCTACTATAGACGCATATTTACTATCATCGGGGGTATTCACTATCTGTGACGGCACCCATTCTTTTGACGGCACCCATTCCATTTCCGAGTTATTTTTTTTCACTAACCTTCTCTCCGTTTTTGAATGTTCCTGCCCATTCCTCCTTAACAGTTCCATTGTCGTGATAAGCAATCCACTCACCTTCTTTCTTTCCGTTCTTGGCAATTCCTTTTTGCGACAACTGACCATTGGAGAAATAATAAACCCACGCGCCTTCTCTCTTTCCGTTCTTGTAACTACCTTTGCTGAATAACCGTCCATTCTCGTGATACCCAACCCTCTCACCTTCTTGTAATCCATTTCTGTAATTTTCTTTTCTCGACAAACTTCCATTCTCATAATACCTAACCCACTCACCTTCTTTCTTTCCGTTCTTGTAACTACCTTTCTCGTATAACTGTCCATTAGTCCAATAATACTCAAACCACTTACCTTCTCTTTTTCCGTTCTTCATTTCCCCCTGCTTTATCCCACTTACTTTTCCTGTAAATGGAATATCAGAGAACTTCTCATAGTAAACGCCACCTCGTTCCACCAACTCATCAAGATTGATTTCAGTCAAATCAATGATTTCAGTTTCACTTGAACAAGAGATAAGAGACAGAAGAAGTATCGGAAGTAGGAATAGAGTTTTCATTTAATCGCTAACCTTCTCTCCGTTTTTGTATGTTCCTGAGTAACCGCTATCAAGAGTTCCATTCTCGGAATAAAAAACCCACTCACCTTCTTTCTTTCCGTTCTTGTAGCGTCCTTTAATGAATAACTGTCCATCATCATAATACTCGACCCACTCACCTTCTTCCTTTCCGTTCTTATATCTACCTTTTTTCTTCAACTGTCCATTCGTGTGATACCGAATCCACGCGCCTTCTCTCTTTCCGTTCTTGTAGTTACCTTTTCTGAATAACTGTCCATTCTCTCTATATTTAATTAATGTTCCAGTAAAGGGAGTCTCACTGAATTTCTCGTATGCAAGGTCACCTCGTTCCACCACAGAGTCTGTTTCACTTGAACAAGAGATCAGAGACAGAAGAAGTATCGGCAGTAGGAATAGAGTTTTCATTCACAAAGTTTCTCAGAGAATCTTATGACGGGGAAGTATTTTGTTTTTCTTCTTTTCTAACCTCCAGAGAACAAAGAATAAAACTATAAGTGCTGGTTGCAAAATTACGAATATCAGAATATTTGCGAGGTAATATCCATATCCAAACTCCCCTGGACTGCCTCCGATTACCTGAAGCACATAAACGCAAAACATAAAAAAATCGGTAATAAGTTTCTCAAACATTTTAATTCATCCGATGACGGTCTTTGGAAGTTATTCCACAGTTACTGAAGGATTCGGGACGGACTTTTGACGGTGCCTCATACTCAACACCCTTCATAGTCCTTCGCAACACATTCACGAGCAAGTCTCTGTGCTTTCTATATCTCCATGAAGCGACTCCTGTCCGTCTTCAAAGTAATAAACCCAATCACCTTCTTTCAATCCGTAATTGAAACTGCCTTTGTGCGACAACTGTCCATTGCTCCAATACCGAACCCATTCACCATGTTTCTCTCCGTTCTTGTAACTACCTTTTGATTCTAACTGTCCATTATCATAATGCTCGACCCACTCACCTTCTTCCTCTCCGTTCTTGTAACTACTTTTTGATTCTAACTGTCCATTATCATAATGCTCGACCCACTCACCTTCTTTCTTTCCGTTCTTACGACTATTCTTCATCCATAACTGTCCATTGTCGTGATAATGAACCCACTCACCTTCGTGCTTTCCGTTCTTGTAACTACCTTTATCCTTTAACTGTCCATTGTCGTGATAATGAACCCACTCGCCTTCAGGGTCGCCGTCCTTCCAACTTCCTTTCTTCGATATCTGTCCATTGTCGTGATAACTAATCCACTCACCTTCTTTCTTTCCGTTCTTATAACTTTCTTTAATGAATAACTCTCCATTGCTGCCGTGATAAGAAACCCACGCACCTTCTTTTATTCCATCTCTCATTTTCCCCTGTTCTTGCCCACTTACTTTCCCAGTAAATGGAGTGTCAGTGAACTTCTTGTAGTAGATATCACCTCGTTTGTTCAAATCATCTATGGTCACACCCCAACAAGAAGTAGAGAGTAGAGACAGAAGAAGTATCGGAAGTAGGAATAGAGTTTTCATTTCCATAGTTTGACAAACCTAATTGCAGAAATCATCCAGTAGATAGTGTCTCAATAGACTTTACCCTGCCAGAACATTTTCCTGAGACAGAATAAGTGTCTCAATAGCATTATATCTTGTATTATGAGACACTGCCTCGTATACTCTAGACTCTATTGAGACAAAAGAGGGAACAGGAAATGAAATACGGTTATGCAAGGGTATCAACCACAGACCAAGACCTAACTATTCAGATAGACGCACTTAAAGCAGTCGGTTGTGAAACCATTCGTAAAGAGAAAGTATCTGGAACGTCCATTCAAGGAAGAAATGAACTGAACACTCTCCTAGAGTTTCTACGAGAAGGTGATGAACTGGTTGTAACAAGGATAGATCGTCTCGCGAGGTCAATTCGGGATTTACAGAACATCGTCTATGACCTCGACAAGAAAGGTGTGGTCTTATCCGCGACAGAACAACCAATCCAAACTAATACGAGTGCAGGAAAGTGTTTTCTAGATATGTTGGGTGTCTTCGGAGAATTCGAAACCAACCTTCGCAAAGAAAGACAAATGGAAGGAATTGCAAAGGCAAAAGAGAATGGAGTCTATAAGGGAAGGAAACCTTCTGTGAATATAGATAAGGTCAAAGAACTTAAAGAAAATGGTTTAGGTGCATCTGCGATCGCAAGGGAACTCAACATAGGACGTGCGAGTGTTTATCGTGCATTGGAGACATAAATGCAGAAATGGGAATATCTTGTAGAAGACGAAGGATGGAGGGGAGGGGGTTCTGATTTAGAAGGTCAGTTAAATCATTTGGGAGAAGAAGGATGGGAACTCATTTCTGTCTACCAAACACCTAGCATGACTCATGGACAGACACTCTATTACTTTAAAAGACCCAAGACGGACTAATGAAAACTCTTGATACCCCCTATGACGAGTTATCTAGAATCGTGAACGAGTATTACAAGAAGAACGGTGACATTCGTGAAACGATGAAAGAAACAGAGTTACCGTTTGATATTGTCTGGGATATGACAGGACATAAAGACGTGTATGATTGGGTTGACTGATAACGGAGATACAAAATGGGCAATTTTTTTATGGTTTTATTCTTGATAGGATGTGCCTACATAATGTTAACTCTTCCGCCACTTTCTTGGTTGGTGGAACTCGTCTGGTGAATTGGTTGTTTTCTTATCAAGATAATTCGGACTCATAACTCTGTGAAAAAACTTTTCCTAATGTCAGCACTATCTTTAATAATTAGTGGTTGTACTACTCTATACAGAGAGCAGGTGAATTCTTCGCCGGAGTTATGGGACGCTCGTAGTGCAGGTTCGAGTAATGCCGCCTTATGCGCATCTAAGGATACATACTTTGGTATGCTTCGTTCTGATGAATATAGATACAGAATCTATTCATCTGTCGTGTATGAGTTAGAAAAAAGAGATTTTGATTGCAAGTCTATTCCTGAGTACGCGAAGAGAAAGGAATGGTGGGAAGATTTCGTTAAAGAATACGAAGAGTCTTTGCACTAAAGATATGGATATCAAAAAAATATTATTGTTGTTGCTACTCGTTGGATCTTCGTCCTTGTCATCTGCGTTAAGCACTTACGAGGAAAAAAAAATAGAATTCGACCGATTATCGTTGGATGAAAAAGTAGGCACATACGAGCACATAGTCATAGATGTCCAGAAGCAGAAAGTGGTAGGAATCAAATACGCCCGTTCGATTTTAATAATGGATACTCGAACAGGGGTTATTACAGTATGTGCAGAGAAACTGGGTGGTCGTGCCTTCAAGGCACCGTCTTTTACAGAGTTAATCGAATCTAATGAGATATCGTGCGACAAAACAGTTGATTTTGTAAAAAATGGAAACAATCCTGTCGGAACTTATTCAATTTCGCACCTTCATTGGGGTATGATCTCCATATTGGATACTCGTTATGGAGACACCATCGTATGCGACTACCGAGTAGGACTACTTTTAACCGAGGATATACCTTGTTCAAAAATATTCAATCCAATCACTACCCGTAAAAAATCAGAATAGAAAATTTTATGGAAAACATATTATCGCTAGTTCTCCTGTCTATGACTCTACTGGTATCGGGTTGTGGTTATGATTCCATTGAAGAATGTCAACTGAAAGAAGTTCAAAAATGCCATACAGAGTCCTGTGTAAACTTTGCGATGGAATACTGCATATTTAATTCCGATAAGATGTAAGTGCGAGGAAGATGGTTAGGGTTTTCATACTCGTACTTTGCCTAATTTCCACTACTAAAGAAACCATAGCGAAGTCTTAGTTTGTGAAATATACTTAGTGCAGGTATTTAATATTCAACTTGTACACCTAGGCATTTGCCTAAAGTACTAAAGCGGAGGCACACATGGCAAAGAAGTTATTAACCGCATTGGAAAGTCTAGAGGAAGCATACCTAGAAGCGGTTGAGCGACTGGGTGCAGACGACCCCTATCTACCTATGTTAGAGGCGCAATTAAGAGGATATAGGGGAAATAGAGGTAAATCAGGTTTAGATGAGTATTTCTCAGCGCGACCTGTCTCGTTCAGGCGAGAGGACACAGAAGTGGATTAGAATAATCTGTAAGGTTTGGTCGCAGGTCTTCATTTTGTAAACTTCACCCACATCTTACTTCTAACAATTGGATGTCTGTAAGACTTGGTGAGATTGCAACCTTTGCAAACCTCAAACATATAGACCAGAAGTTAAACTTACCGATTACAGACGGATTTTAGGACAGTTTCAGCGACTGAGTTAGGAGGAGGATATATCCATTTTGGGTTTTCGGGGGTGTGTTTTTCACCAGTTCCTCCACCCATCGGTTGTCCATGATGAAAGAAACTCAAATGCTTATACCGAATTAATTTACATTCACCTTGGTTATAAACTTTGGCAGACAAATCACCATATTTAGTTGGTTTCGCGTAATCACCCAATTCCCACCAATAAACATACCCATCGTGTTTTTTAATCCTCTCAAAATCCACATAGTAGGTGTTTCCACTCGTATTTTTACTCGCCTTCGTCCAATCTGCATACAAAGATGATGAGAACATTACGGAGAATGTGAGTGCGAGGAAGATGGTTAGAGATTTCATACCTTCTTTATATCACAGGAACAAAAAGAGGTATGCAGATTACTTCGCATTTATGGACGAAGAGGACTAACCCACTCAATCCCTAATAGACAACCATAGTACCAGAGTGTTCTATACTCAAAGAACCACCAATCATCTCTGCCATAGGGAATGCAAATGCATTTGCAAGAATACCAAACGCCATCACGCCTAAAATAACTAATAGTGCAGGTTGTAGTTTGATTTCGTATGTAATCTTTTCATTACTCATAGTCTTATTCCTTGATGATTGTTTCTTTCTTTATATCACAGGAACAAAGGGGTATGTCTATACTGGAACACCTGTAAAACTTGTTGAGACTGCAACCTTTGCAAACCTCAAACAGATAGAACAGAAGTTAGACTTACCGATTACAGACTTGTTTTAGGACAGTTTCAATAGAGGTGTTAGGAGGAGGATAATTCCATTTCTTATCTGGTTTATTATCCACTTCACCAGTTCCACCACCCATCGGTTCTTGGTGATAGGAAAAACTCAAATCCTTATACCGAAATAACTTGCAATCACCTTGGTGATAAACTTTAGAAGACAAATCGCGTGAATATTCGCCTGGTACCAAGTAATCCCTCAAAATCCAATAATAAAAATACCCATCGTGTTTTTTTATTCTCTCGAAATCCACATAGAAGGTGTCTCCATCCTCAGTTTCACTCACCTCCGTCCATTTTGCATACGAAGATGATGAGAACATTACGGAGAATGTAAGTACGATGAGGGTGGTTAGAGATTTCATACCTTCTTTATATCACAGGAAGAAGGGGGTTAAAAACTGGAACGCCTTTCATAAACTATAAATGCAATAAAAGTTTCTTAAAGTATTTTTAAGGAAACTGACCTTCGCAGACATTATCCAAATACTTCTCTGCACTTCTTAAATATCTACCAACCATAGTTTGCACTTCTTTCTTCTGCAAACGATTTAAGTATGCTTCACTATCTTTATCAAACTTATTACTACTTTCGTCTTCAATCCATTCTTCTTGTTTATAGATGTCGTCTATTTCAACCTGTTTCCTATATCCATCACCAGTAAGTCTGGTTTTGGTATTTAAGTTCTCGTCAATCTTTCCAAAAAACTCTAAGAAATACATTCGTTTCTCATTCTTCTTTAAGTAGATTGCAATATCCCAAGTAGAACCACGATGTCTATTCTCATAAAGTCTTAACGCATACCTGATTGCATCAGTCTTGGGTCTTTTAGTGGTAAGAGGATACTTTGGTGTATCACCTTCATTCTTAATACCGAAACAATCCACCCAATAGTCTTTCCACCACAAATCAAACTTGGTTTCCATAACAACCTTCTTACCACCCCACAGTTTGTATTGTTTCCAATCCACCTTTCTATTGGGGTCTTTCTCTGCAAGTTGTAAAAACTTGAACCAATAGAGATAGGTAATCTTCCTTGATGCAATCCACAGTTTCTCATCCTTGCGGTATTTCGCAGACCATCTATTGCGTGGGTCATATCTCTTCTTTGTAGTCATATTCAAACCTTACCACCCATTACTGCTTACTGGAATAAAAGACCTAACCCTCATCATAGAAGAATAGAGAGAGAAAGTGGTTCTCTCTCATAAACCAATAAGGAAGGGAAACCACCTTTAGTGGGTCGCAGATAAAACAAGTCCAACACCCATACTTAAAGAATAGAAAATAAATATTAAAGAGGAAAAGAAAATGAAACATCTAATAGAAGAAAAAATCTGGTATCAATTATTTTTTGCACAGAAGTTCAAGGACTATGAAGAACTCGTAATGGATGCATTAGAACTACCAGAGAAGACGACATCACGCAGAGAGAACTTCTATTCATTAAAAGACATATTTTTTGATGGGAATACAAAAGAGTTCTACCAGTTCATAAAGAACAACAGTCGTATTGTAAGGACTGCAAGAATGTCGGGGGATATGGTTGTAAGAGGAGATGCAGTTGTAGAACTGACCGAAGACCAAAGTGCAGAGGATATTGATTGGAATAATGCAGTCTTTGACCCAGACGATTTGGAAGATGCAGACTACGGAGACTTTGACGCAGACGGAGATGCAAGTATCAACCAACAGATTGTGATGAATGACTACTACACATATAGAGAAAAGTTCGTAATGGATGCATTAGAACTACCCATTGAAGAGGAGTGTGTGTAATGAATGTTTTATATGATCCAGTAAATTTCACATTTGAATTGGTTGAAGACCATCTGAAATACTTCTTCAAAAATTACAAAAAACACACTTACTGGAGGAAGAATTACTTTGGTGTAAGGCAGTTGCAATACACCCCTTTTATCTTTGAAGTAAAATTAAGAGAAAGTTATCAATCAGATGAAAATGCAATTTACAAAAAGATAAAAATCAGTATTGAAAAAGATTGTTTTTTGGGAATAAATTCTGGTTATAGGGAAAAAAATAAAACATTTACTTTTCGTGTCTATAGTGCAGATTTTGAAATAAATATGCGTGCTCGTGGAGCATTTTGCCAGAATGCAAGTCAGATGAAAAACATCAGAGGAAAGGTGGAAATGTTATATCCAATATATTCTTATTTTATTGAACCTAATCTAAAAGATGGCGATAAGAAATTTCACATAGACTGCATCTCATCACCTTACAATGAAGAAGAGGGATTTGGATTTAAGGAGGTCGCATAATGAGTAAGACCCGACACAGAGAATATATGGATGCAATCAAACATACCAAGAAACGATTGAGGGTTGGTATGGATTACAGACCTTTCTTAGTGTGTCGTGCATTGTGGAGAGATGCAGAAATTATCCCTCATCTCAATACCATCAATCGCAAACCTTTACCTGTCTATAACTGCGACACAAGGGAACAGAGATTATTTGAGAAACAGATGCACTTTGATTATCTGTTGAGTGTTGCAAGTAGGAAACCCAATAACAGGATACCTCTTAGACCGACCTGGCGACTGCTAGGCGAGTGCTCCAGGCAATACTGATGGGATTGCCTGCATAGAGTATCCAAAGTGCATCCAAAGCGAAGTACAGTGTGTTTAATCTTGTTGTGTGGTAAGTTCGTTCTATGAAAGACACTCTCCACATCTACACAAGAATATCCAGTAAATCACAGTTGGATGGAACAAGTTTAGAAACTCAAAAAGAACTTGGAATAAAGAAGTCCAAAGACTTGGGAATGAAGACCAAACTTTGGAATGAGGGTGCAAAGTCTTCTCACCACGAAGATTTGCTAAACAGACCCAAGATGGTGGAGTTGTTGAACGAGATAGAAAAAGGGGAAATCAAACATCTCTTTGTCTATAACAACGATAGATTATCAAGGAACGAACATACCCAATATGTAATCAAAAATGCGATTACTAAAAATGATGTAATCCTATACACGAAAGATGGAACTTATGACCTAAACAATCCAACAGATAAGTTGATGAAGTCTCTACTGGATGGTGTTGCAGAATACGATAATGCTATTCGTGCTGAACGCAGTAGATTAGGCAAAATTAACAAAGTTAGAAATGGTGGTTGGTATGGTGCCCCACCTCCATTTGGATATGAAATAGTTGATGGGAAACTTTCAATACAATCAGAAGAAAGTAAGGTAGTAAAAAAGATTTATGGTTGGTTCAACGATGGAAAATCAATCGCAGATATAAAATCAACTTTGGATAAAAGTGGAATAACTGCAAGAAGAGGTGGTTTATTCCAAACGCAGTCAATAAACCGACTGATGCAGAATACTCACCATATTGGTTATTACACATTCACCGACAAAAAAAGTAATGAAACTATTGAATGTGTTTGTCCTCCAATAGTTGATGAAACTATATGGAACAGAGTGCAAGAACGGAGACAAAAAATATTTGCAAGGAAAGGACAGAACAATAGAACCAAGAGGTTCTATCTATTACGAAATCTTATGTATTGTAATGAGTGTGGTTCTCAAATGTCTGGGAGAATACACGAACTGCGAAATGAGAGGTTATATTTTTGCCCTAATAAAATGCGTAGTTGGAAGAAGGGGAAACCAAATCCAAATCAACGATACAAAAGAGGTAAGGTTGATGGGTATGGTTGCAGTATGACTAAAAGTCTAAACATCCCCATCACCGATGAATATGTTTGGGAGAGTGTGAAAAAAACTGTATTGCAGTCCTCAATAGTTAAAGAGGGTTTCAAGGACGAAGTATTGAAATCAAAGTTTTCAACAGACGAACAAATCAAACAGGAACTAAAAAACCAAAAAATAAAATCTCAAAGGTTGAGAGGAGAACTAACAAAAGTCCAATCTACTATTGCCGATGTAGAAACTAACGATCTACTCAAAAAATATGATGAAGAGGTTTATGAAAAGATAGGTGGAAACCTTGATGAAGAGTTGAAGAAGATAAAAAATGAGATAGAACAGACCCGAATACGAGTGAAGGAACTTGGTAAAGAACAGAAGTGGTTGGATTGGATGGATAAGTATGCAGACAAAGTTGGTGAGATGAGTGATTACAAAGACGAACAAAAGAAAGAGTATTTGGATGGAGTAGTTGATAAGATACTTGTGAGTTTAGATAAAGGCACCAACGACCATCACTTGGATGTCGTTTTTAGATTACCATTAGTTGGTGATGGTATTGAATACAAAGATAAGGATAATAAGTCTGCTGGGTATTCCCTTGTCTCTGGTGAAACATCACAACAGACAGTCATCCCTCATAAAGTAGTTAGTGAAAGAGGTAAAGTAGTGAGAAGAGAGGGGAGAAGAGTGCAAAACTCAAAAAAAAAGCAACTTACCACCCAACCCCAAACAAACAAGACTGTTGAGTGACATACTGATTTATATCGAAAATTTTATCCCTACAGACTGACTTATTAACTATTTTGTAGTGAG
>Ga0209425_10006880_pt1 | contig 10807 bp, 9 predicted proteins | sample COG_05_FD_184749 | JGI IMG/M metagenome (GOLD analysis project Ga0209425, IMG submission 184749) | Pelagic Microbial community sample from North Sea - COGITO 998_met_05 (SPAdes) (version 2) | ecosystem: Environmental > Aquatic > Marine > Neritic zone/Coastal water | place: Helgoland, sampling... | reverse complement strand
ATTCGCACTATCCTGCCAAGACAGGAACAAGGTGGAGGATTTATGGCTCATGGATATGCCCGAGCTACAGGCAAAGCGGGCGTATGCATGGCGACCTCTGGTCCTGGGGCTACTAATTTAGTGACTTGTATTGCCGATGCATTTATGGACAGCATCCCCCTCGTTGCCATAACCGGTCAAGTATATCAGCAATTTATTGGCAAGGCGGCCTTTCAGGAGACTGATTTCTTTGGCATGACCCTGCCCATCGTTAAGCACAGTTATTTGGTTCTAACCGCAGAGGATCTTCCAAGAATTGTAAAGGAGGCTTTTTATTTGGCTACTAGTGGTCGCCCTGGCCCCGTAGTTATCGACATTCCTAAAGATGTTCAGCAAAAAGTATTTGAACCTTTTTTCCCTGCGGAAGTTGGCAATTTAGAAGGCTACAAACTGGATAGCCCAAAAGCTACTGATGAAGAACTTGTTGAAGTTCTAAATCTAATTTCTAAAGCCAAAAAACCTGTGCTCTACACAGGTGGAGGTGTTATCTCCTCTGAAGCACAAAAAGAATTAAAGAAATTTGCAGAACTCACTGGCTTACCAGTCACGCACACACTCATGGGCTTAGGTGCATTTGATCCGGACCATGAACAATCCCTGTATTGGTATGGCATGCATGGTACTGTTGCAGGAAATTGGGCTGTTTGTGAAAGCGATTTATTAATTTGTGCTGGGGCCCGATTTGACGATCGTATTACCGGCTTGGTAAGTAAATATGCACCCGATGCATATGTGATTCATTTTGACGTAGACCAGTCTGAACACAGCAAAAATGTTCATGCACATTTTCCCATTAAATCTGATATCAAACATGCTTTAAAAAGAATGTCAGAATTAATCGAAGAGGATGGATTCGATAAGCCTGACTTGGGCGCTTGGATGACTACCCTATCCGGCTGGAAAAAAGATTATCCCTTCAAATATAAAAAAGGGGAACACATAACCTCACAGGAAGCTATCGATGTGTTGTATAAGGAATCAAAGGGAGATGCGATCATCACAACCGGTGTAGGGCAGCATCAAATGTGGGCTGCTCAATATTACAGGTTCAAAGAACCCAGAACTTATATATCTTCTCTCGGCCTTGGCACCATGGGATTTGGATACCCGGCTGCTATTGGAGCAAAAGTCGCTCGACCAGACAAGGAAGTCATTGATATCGACGGGGATGGGTCTTTCCTGATGAATGTACAGGAACTTGCCACTGCCAAAATTGAAAAAATTAATGCCAAATGCTTGCTTTTAAATAATCAACATTTGGGCATGGTTGTTCAATGGGAGGATCGTTTTTACGAGTCTGTTCGTGGACATACCATCTTGTGCGATCCGGAAAACATTGGAGGCCCCGAGAACCTGGATGCAATTTATCCTGATTACATAAAGATGTGTGAAGGATTTGGAGTAAAAGCAAGAAGAGTGAGTAAACGTGAAGACTTACAGGATGCAATGCGTGAAATGTTAGATGCTGATGAACCCTACTTACTTGAAGTTATTGTCCCCTTTACCGAACATGTTCTTCCAATGATTCCTCAGGGTAAATCAGCGAAGGAAATGCTGATTGATTAAAGTTAAATCTTCTCTAAAGCACTAACCAGTTTCTCGAAGTAAACGAATTCGAGAAGGGTGTCGTAATTTGCGAAGGGCTTGGGCCTCAATTTGGCGGACTCTTTCACGGGTGACTCCCATTACTATTCCGATTTCTTCCAAAGTTAATTGCCTGCCTGGTGAATTCTCGGCAACCCAAATACAGGCTGACCTTAACCTTTCTTCAGGAGTGCCTTCAAAGCTTGGCAAACCAGAATCCATCACCATTGAAATTTTTTCTGACACACTTTAAAATAGCACCCATTGTGCTAAATTGCAAAGTTAGCAGGTAAACCCAATCCCTTAAGAAGGAAACATTAAGGTTTTGCGATGTCTTGGTCGCTAAGCGGATGACCAATGTTCATGTCAACGGATGCACATTGCCCCAAAATATCATTCCATCGACTCGGGCACATTCCATCACCTGGCCGGGCAATCCTTACATTTTCTGGGGTCAACCGATCGCCTTGCTGAATAGGACTTGAAACGAGGATGGAACGTTTAAATTTGGCAGATTCCTGAGGACATTGTGAACCAGACATTGCCTCATGGGTAAGCCGAACAGCACTGACTAACTCTGCAAATTCCTGAGGAAGCATGGAAAATGCACCATCTATCGAAGATTCATCGCGATCCAAGCACAAATGTTTTTCAATTACACGGGCACCCAAAGCGGTGGCAGCGACAGCAACTAAATGTCCAAGCGAATGGTCGGACAAACCAAACTTCACCCCATAATCGCTTTCCAGTAAGGGCATTCTGCCTAAAGAAAAATCACTAGGTTTAGCAGGGTATTCACTCACACAATGAAGTAAAATTACTTCGGGACAGCCCGCCCCCCTCAAAACCTTCAATGCATTGATAATTTCCTGACTTTCCGAAACGCCAACACTTGCAAGGACAGGTTTTCCCGTTTTACCAATCCGTTCAAGAAGTGGAATATGGTTCATTTCAAAAGAAGCTATTTTATAAAGAGCTGGCTGCATTGATTCCTCAAGGAAATCAACCGCCGATTCATCAAATGGGGAACTAAAGCAAATCATACCTTGAGTCCTCGCTTCTTTGGCAATTATAGGATGCCACTCCCAAGGCGTCATCGCCTCTTCGTAGAGCTCGTGCAAAAGTTTACCTTTCCACAAACCGGTTTTCAGCTTGAATCTATCATCCGTGCCACGAACGGTAATCGTGTCAGGTCGATAAGTTTGTAACTTGATTGCATCCGCTCCAGCATCCTTGGCCGCAGAGACAAGATTTAGGGCTTTATCTAGCCCCCCCCCATGATTGCCAGACAACTCAGCCACCACAAAGGGAGCTGATTTTTCATCTAGGATACGGGAAAGAATCTCCAACTTTTAAAAATTAGGTCGGAAGAAAGTCCGCGAGCAAACGGGTGAGTTGTTCTTCACTCAATGACTCACAATTTACATTGCTTGCATATTGAAAACCTTCCGAGCAACTTACTCCTCCCAAAACTCCAATCTTATTACCCCAAAATGCCTGAACCGGTTTGATAATAAAAAAATCTTCAAATTCGAGTACATTTCTGGCTTCATCTACTGGAATCAGTATTTCATGCATTTTCTCACCCGGTCTTAGTCCAATTACATCCTTTTGGGCATTGGGAGCCAAAACATTTGCCAAATTCTCAACCGTACAAGCAGGGATTTTAGGAACAAACAATTCTCCACCGACCATCGAGTCCAAGCTTTTTAAAACGAAATCTACTCCCTGTTTGAGGGTAATTAGAAAACGGGTCATTTCGGGATTTGTAATAGTGATTTTTCCAGATTCTCGCTGTTTTTGAAAAAGGGGAATTACACTACCTCGACTTCCCACAACATTGCCATATCGAACGACCGAAAAAGTGGTTCCCCCTGCACCAGCATAACTATTAGCAGCAATGAATACTTTATCAGAACATAGTTTTGTCGCACCGTAAAGATTCACAGGATTGACTGCTTTATCAGTACTAAGTGCAACTACTCTCTTAACATTCGAGGAAATTGCCGCTTCGACTATGTTGGTTGCACCGTTTACATTGGTTTTAATAAATTCATTCGGATTGTATTCGGCTGCAGGTACTTGCTTCAAGGCAGCGGCGTGGATCACATAATCCACTTCTCGCATAGCTAACCTAAGTCGCTCCTTGTCCCTGACATCACCAAGAAAAAACCGAACTGAACTGTCTTGAAAATCAGGATCTGATTGCATTTCAGACTGTTTCCACTCGTCACGAGAGTAAACGATGACACGACGTGGTCGATAAGTCCTAAGGACCGTCCGTATAAATTCTTTACCAAAGGATCCAGTCCCTCCTGTAATTAAAATTGAAGCATCGTTTAACATTTTATACCAAAGAAAATCTTCTCACATCATGTGATAAACAGTCAGCAAATACAATGAGATTTAATTTATCTCTACAATGAAGGGGATAATTCTTGGTTACTGCTGTTCAATAAACTTTCCAAACCCTTTTTTTGCAATGAATAGAGCTTGATCCAAATCTTCGTAGCTGAGTGCATTACTAATAAACCAGTTATGGTGCGGATGGAAGTAGAGTCCTTCAGCAGCTGCAAACTTGCAGAGCCCTTGGATTTGGTACAGGTTTTCATCGCCCTCGATCCAAGGATATGGCATCGATGGCACGCCGGTCATTTTTAATTTAATACCAAATTCCTGCGCGATTCCTTCGAGTTTTGAGCAAAAGTATTTTCCTTTTTCAAGAACAGATTTTGCCACCAGGTTTTCTTTGCTCATCTGAAGAGAAGCAAGAGCGGCGGAAAATGCATATGCATCATTCCAGCAACTTCCAGTAAGAAAGACATCTGCAGCACTTGAACGGAACTCATCTCTACCCACACATGCCGAGATTGCGTATCCATTTCCCATTGCTTTCGAGTAGATAGCGAGGTCAGGACTGAAACCAAAATAGTTGTGTGAACCTGAATCATCCAACCGCCAACCACAACGGACATCATCTAAAACTAATGCGACCTCATATTTTTTGCACAACTTTTCTACCTGCTCCCAGAAATCATCAGATGGAAGTTCAGAAGGTCCAAAGGAAGCATGATGGTAAGGGGTTAAAATAAGTGCAGCCACTTTGTTCGAATAATTCTCCAGTAACGATTCCAACTGGCTTATATTATTCCATTGGAATTCTAAAATAAATTCACGATCCGAAGAAATACGCCCACCCATGCCAGGGTCGCACCATGCATCCACTCCGTGGTAAGCTCCTTTTGCTTTTATAACATATTCCTTGCCAGTCTTTTCCCGTGCCACACGTATTGCCCAAGTGGTCAGGTCCGAACCATTCTTTGCGAACACCGCCCAGTCAGCAAAGTCGACAAGGTCAACTAACTTTTCCGCCAATTCCACCATCAGGAAGTGTGGCTGATTAAAAACGGACCCAGACTCCCGTTGTTTTTGAACAGCCTGCTCTATGGTTTCATGCCGATATCCGTGAAGGACAGCACCAAAACCGCACATAAAATCAATCCATTCATTACCATCCACATCAGTGAATCGAGCACCCTTACCTGATGAACAAAAATGCGGGAAGTCAAGCGGCAGTCCCGCACCTGGAGCCATATGGCCATAAATTCCGGTAGGAATGACTCGATTGGCATTTTGAAATAGCAGGTCTGACTGAATTCTTTTCATCTTCCGGGGCGAGGAACTTCCTTTTGTGCAATCCTTGAAACATATCCAAATTTATCAAGTAATGGAATTCTTCCTGAAAGAATAATTTCAGCATTTGTAAGGCTCAGCCATGAATCTAAAGCTCCTAACGCCGCATTCTTAGCAACCTCGATATCCTTAAAAGTCAAACAAGCAGAAGCATGTTGAAGAGGAGAGCAGGCAACCACCTGCCATCCATTGGAATCATCCATTTTAATAAGCCATTTTCTTTTCATCCCTTTAATTTCAAAAGTTAAGGTATTCAAAGTTTCCTCATCAAAAGTCTTTTTGGCAACAAGATGGTGATTTAAATAAGAACAGATTGCCTCAAGTGAACCATTCAATATTCCATAAATCTCTTTCATTTGAGAAGCAGATCGATAAGCATTGCCCACCCTTGCCAAATTTATAACCGAACGAAATGTACTCATGGGTGCGGAGAGGAGATACCTCACCTGAGGTAAAGCAAACCCGTCCTCAATTACTTTTACAAAAGAATCTGGACTAAAAATCAAAGATGTACCAAAGGAGAATTCCCCGGATGGTAAAATACGGGGAATTAAGCTTTGAGAGTTCTTTACAGTAAGGCACTCAACTGCACATCCATAGATCGAACGTGCCGCTGCCCAAAGCGGTAATGTTTTGGATGTAATTAGGTCATTCATTTAACTAATTTAATCAAAGCATCCAAAAATAAGTTTGGAGATTCCTCTAAGGGAATTTCTACTCGTGGAACCGGTTTTTTGTCTTGTAGAATATTGATTAATTTGGAGATGGAATAGAACGAGAGTATCGATCCTGTTTTGGATTTCCAAAAATTTAAATTATTGTGTTCTTGTGGCATGCTACCACCCGTCAAATCAAAGATCATCGGGCATCCGGTTACAATAGCCTCCGTGGTTAATCCTGCGCCAGGTCTTGCGACCATCAGGTCGGCAACACGAAGGAGACTTACCATTTCAGTAGCTCCAACCTGTGAAAGTGCTACGACATCCAAATGATCAGAAGGTGGAATCTTTCTAAGTTCCAACAATGCCTGATGATTAGATCCACACAAAGCGATAACTTGGCACTTTTTTCGGGCCTTAATTAATCCCTTAACAATTGCAAGATGATGATTCACCCCGTTTGCTCCTGTACCCAAAAGATATACGGGCAAGTTAGGATGCAATCCGTATTTATTCAGGATATTTAATCGATCAAAAGATTGATCTTGAGCATAGAATGGTTTCCTAAGTAAGGGACCCGCAACCAAGCACTTTGAAGATGGCATGCCTCTTTTTTCCGCGGCAATGCAACCTTCCTGGTAGGGGCTAGCAAATAAGTCTACAGCAGGGTTCACCCAATGCCTCGAAAAACCATTACCGTCTGCCAATTCACCGCAGTAAACAACATAGGGTATGCTTCTGTTTTCAATCGTCTGAGAAAGTTTGAAGTATCCATGATTCAAATGTGCATGAACAGAAACGATAAGATCGGGAGAAAATTCTTTGGTTTTTTTTAAAAACTTTTTGGAGCCAAAAATTATACCTGGATTCCTGTGTAACGATGCAAGTTCGAGAAAATTAAAATAACCATAATGAAGAAAAGGCATTTTCTTCTGAATAAAGTTATAAAACTGACAGCCTAATTTGTATCCCCAAAAGGTATTCTCTAATGGTTGATAAACCTCACAGTCACCACCTTTTTCATGCCACCAATCTCGCAAAGCGTAGGCACGCATGTTGTGCCCCCCCCCAGTTGATGCACTTAAAACTAAAAGTTTCATCCCTCTTATTTAACGACTGATGGGAAGAACAACAAACATCCAATTACCCCTTAAAGGCATTGGATAGGACCATTATGTTTTAATGGAATGTACGAATAGACCGCTTCTTAACTTTGGTTCAAACCAAGTCGTCTTGGGAGGCATAATTTCTCCGGCATCTGCAATAGCTAGCAGTTGATCCATACTGACTGGATACAATGCAAAAGCTACAGCCATATCCCCGGAGTCTACTCTACGAGAAAGTTCGTCAAGTCCTCGTATACCTCCGACAAAGTCAATTCTTTCGCTTTTTCTTAAATCTCCAATATCAAGAATTGGTTGTAATATTTTGTCGGACAGCAAGGTAACATCAAGGTCTTGAACTGGATTTTGGGAACGAATGTTTTCTTTGGGGCTAAGCCGGTACCACTGCCCAGGTAAATACATCGCAAACTCCCTTATAATAGATGGTTTGATTGCTGAAAAATCGTCCTTTTGCAGATCGAAGTCATTTGCTAGAAGTTCAAGAAAAGTATCAGTCGTTAAACCATTTAAATCTTTGACCACTCGATTGTAATCAAAAATTTTGAGCTGATCGTCCGGAAATAATACCGCCATGAAAAAATTATATTCCTCATCTCCTGAATGAGTCGGGTTTTTTTCTTTAAGATTTTGTCCAACACGGGCTGCAGCAGCTGTGCGATGATGCCCATCTGCAACATAGAGTGCATCAACACCACGGAACGCTGAGGATATTTCTACATTGGTTTGAATATCTGTACATGTCCACAATTCATGACGAATTCCATCTTCTGCAATAAAATCATAGGTCGTTTCTCCCTGTGTAATTTGTTCAACAATTGAATCAATTTCTTGCTGTCCACGATAGGAAAAAAAGACCGGTTCTGCATTAGCCTCAAGGGTTTCAACATGCTTCACCCGATCGTTTTCCTTGGCGGTGCGGGTAAGTTCGTGTTTTTTGATCTTCCCCTCAAAGTATTCCTCAAAATGACAGCATCCGACTAAACCGGTTTGTGATCTGCCATCCATAGTCAGTCGATACACATAAAAGCTGGGTGATGATTCTGTAATCATAACCCCTTTTTCAACCATATCTAAAAATGTCTTCTTACCTTGTTGGTAAACTTCATCAGAATATGGACTTACATTATCAGGAAGGTCAATCTCAGGCTTAATAACCCGAAGAAAAGAATTGGGGTTTCCCGCCGCCTCGTTCTTGGCTTCTGTTGAATCAAGGACATCATACGGCCTAGATGCAACATCTTGAGCATGCTCTTGGCGAGGTCGAATGGCTCGAAAAGGCTTAAAGGTAATCATAAGGTCAGTGGTTGCCTCAGCCCAAAGGAGTTTAGCTAGGCGTGTTGGAAGAAGGTTCGGATTCTTGTTTTTTAGCTGCTTTTTTAGCACGCATTTGTTGAATTAACTTCAATGCAGAACCTGCGGCAAGAGTGCTTTTGAGAGCACCAGCTTGGGGAACTGAACCCATGACTGCAGCTTGGTTGGATGATTGCATATCTTCCAGTATTTCCCTCCGAAGAATTGAAATTGAACGAGGGGCACTAATGCCAATTTTAACTGAATCTCCTTCAATTTTAGTAATAGATATCTCGATTTCATCACCGATCTGAATACCTTGATCGACTTTTCGGGAAAGAATAAGCATGACCCTTCAGCTAAAAAAATTAGCTGCCACCGTCTGATAGATCCAGGAGGAAACGAGCGGAGTATTTTTCATGGTTGTTGATGATACACTGCTTCGCTTTAAGGGAATTTCGATTGACGATTACGGGTCCCACCAAATTTACAGAGATTTTGGAAGATTGTTCGGAAGGAAGGGTTACGATATTTAATATCATAGTGTCTTCACTACCGGTAATACCAAGGATTTCCACATCAGCATCTGAAATCTCAACCGCATAATCTGGAATAATTCCACCTGGTTCAACGACGATAAATGCCAAACCATTTTTCTCCTCTTCCCTCAACCACATGAAAGGTAACTCTTCATGATCATAAAATAACTCCATTGACCTAATTTCGGAGAAACCAAACAAACCTTGCGGCAAGGTCAGTTGGTGACTTTTTTGAGAACTTTCAACCCCTTCGGCCTTAAGTTCTTCTCCTATATTTAGTTTCATTGGGGAAAGTTATTAACAAATTACAGGTAATTAAGCAATGAAGTATTAAGTAACTGAGCACCAACCTGCATCGCCGCTTGGTAAGCGGTTGAAACTCGGGTCAGTTGCATAATCGCCTCAGAGATATCTACATCAAGGTCATTTGACAATCGTTGATCAATTTCCAAATAATATTCTTCGTCATGCGAACGAACCGTGTTCATTCGAACCATCAGAGAAGAAAGTGATCCTATCTTATCTATAACCGAGTCTTCTTGTTTTATAAGATCTTTTTCAGCTAACTGTACGACCTCGGTCATTTCAGCGATATCTGTGTTGGCAAGTCCATTCCTAAGATCAACTAGAGAAGATAAAACCGTAGTCAGCTCAGAAGTGCCTCCATTTTCTGCATTCAAAAAGGAACTAATCTTACTACCTTGCCCAACATAAAATTCAGCGTTTTTCTCAGAACCTGTGTAAGTCACACCAACAAGGTTCCCACTACTGTCTCTGTGGTCCAAGAAGGTTTTCTTACCAGTTGCAAAAGAATAAGTATCACCAATTTGTGCACCCATTGGATCGTCGAGTACTGCAGTATCTAATAATTCAAATCCTGTAATGACAAAAGGACCCGGATCATTTGGGTTCTCACCCCATATAATATTAGCTCTTAATGAATTTCCTTCTGGTAAAACAATTTCTGCAATTTGATAAGATTCAGGAATTGAAACCACCCCTGATCCATCATTAGCACCAGGGAAAAAATAACGACCAGGGTTCTCAACCTGTAATCCGGAAACAACTCCATTTACATCGGTCATAACCTTAATCTGTGCATCTACACCAGCTGTGCCGGCAAGTTCAATCTTAACGGAAGCTTCATCTAAATTGTTAACATCAAAAGATAAAACTTGGTTAACCGCCTCAGTAACGGGCAACCAGACATTGTTATTGATTGCCTCTCCACGGGCACGGCGAAGATCTAATGATTCGCGCGATATTGCATCAGGGCTCTCATAAAAAAACTGATCGCTCGGGCTTACAATCGTGAAGAAATAATCGCCATCTGATCCAAGTTGTTCCTCATCATCCCTATTATCAAAACCAACTACTCTACCTTCATTATCAAGTTTGCCATCAGTTTGACATTCGAAATAAACGCCATTGTGAAAAACGATTTGGCCTTTTCGATATTGCATATCAGCTGACCACTCGGAGCCCTGAACGGCAGAAAAAGTATTTACAGGAACGAGGGATGCATTCTCATCTCCCAAAATAACTGAATTGGCATCATCTAAATTTTCTTGAGCAACGAAAAAAGCCTGAGATTCAGGATCATAGACAAAGGCTCCTTTACGCATTGGTTGTTCGATACCTTCCTGCAATACCGTCTCTCTTCCCTCGAGAGGAAGTTCATCTCCAAGAAACATGTACACTCGACCAGTAGATTCTTCATATATCTTCTCGCCGACTGCTACTGAACTTGTAAGATCTCCGACAATATCAGCTTCCTTAATGATTGTGGAGCCATAAACAGAATTAACATCTTCCGGGGAAAGAACATTCGCCGTCAGATAATAAGATCCCCTGTATTGAACCACATCTCCACGATTCA
>Ga0209425_10006873_pt1 | contig 10812 bp, 8 predicted proteins | sample COG_05_FD_184749 | JGI IMG/M metagenome (GOLD analysis project Ga0209425, IMG submission 184749) | Pelagic Microbial community sample from North Sea - COGITO 998_met_05 (SPAdes) (version 2) | ecosystem: Environmental > Aquatic > Marine > Neritic zone/Coastal water | place: Helgoland, sampling... | reverse complement strand
CAAGCTTAGCGGTGTCTCTTTCTAAAATTTTTAATTCTTCTTTACAGTGCTCAAGACACCATTGAATAATATAGCTCACATGCTTTTCGGCCCAATCCATGTTTTCATCCAAATCACAATATGCCATCTCCGGTTCAACCATCCAAAATTCTGTTAAATGTCTTCTTGTTTTTGATTTTTCCGCTCTAAATGTGGGGCCAAAAACATAAATTTTTCCAAATGCCATGGCACTTGCCTCACCATACAACTGTCCGCTCTGGGTTAAATAAGCCGATCGATCAAAATAATCTAGCTCAAAAAGTGTACTTGTCCCCTCAACTGAGTTTGCTGTTAAAATTGGAGAATCCATAAGAGTAAACCCGTTGTCATCAAAAAAATCACGCGTAGCTTTTATAACCTGGTGCCTTATCTTTAAAATGGCATTTTGATTTTTTGACCTAAGCCATAAATGCCTATTGCTCATCAAAAAGTCTGCACCATGCTCCTTATGAGATATGGGGTATTCATCTGCTATTTGATGTACTTTAATACTTGTCACGCCAACCTCATATCCGCCAACAGAACGTGGTTCTGCACGCACATTACCCTCAACTGTAATTGACGATTCCTGAGTAAGTGTATTTTCTAATTCGAAAGTTGGTTTATCGGTTTCTTTGTCTATTACAACACATTGAACTAAGCCGGATCCATCTCTGAGAATTAAAAACCAAATCTTTCCAATCGACCTAATATTATAAACCCAACCATTTAAAGTGACTTTTTTACCATCAAAATTTTTTAATTCAGCTATTGTTGTATTCATTTTTTCCACTTTTTCAATTATTAATTACCATGATGTCATAATTTCATTTAAAACATCTTCAGCTATTTTTTTTACAGCTACAGAAGTAGCAAATTCTCTTGGGTCACCGAACTCATCATCATCTTCTCCATCGATTAATCCATCCCCATCGTTATCTATATTATCTGAGCTTATATCGCCTGAAAGTCCGTAAGCACCCCATCCAGAAAAATCTTTTTTAAGCAAAATTTTTTCATTTACCTTGTCATACCATTCAATATTCATATGAACAGTAAATCTATACTCAGTAACTGCTTCTTGTTTTGTGAAAGTATAAGGAGCATCGGTAACTCTAGTAATTGTTCCCGATAAAACAGATGTAGCAGATTCTTCGTTGGTTAAACGCAAAATATTTTCTTCATTAAATTTTGTAAGAATATTTTCTGTTACAGATTCACTCATTCCAAACTCTGCAGTTTGGTTTTCAACTATAGGGATTGCTATAGAATTTATATGCGGGGGTATGCTTCCAGCTAATGAATAATATGCACATGAGAACATAAATATTAATTGAGTCATGGCAAGTAAAACCCTCATTGGTTTTTTATCTTTCGCTCTAATCCATAAAAATTAATTTTTCTATATAACGTTCTCTCACTCATGCCTAAAGATTTTGACGAAGCTCTTCTATTGTTATTGAAAAATCTCAATGTTCGAATAATAGCTTCTTTTTCTAGATCTTGGATCGTCATATCGCCTATGGAGCTATTTTTAATAAAATACTCTGAATCTTCATTTATTAGTCCTGATGACTGTTGACTTTTATTGCTGTCGAGCAAAGGTGTGTTAATATTCCCAATGGGAGTTTGAGTTGGGGCTGCTAGCTGTTTTAAAAACTCTACATCCTGTCTTAATAAAAAAAGCTGTCTAAGAATTAAATCCCTTTCAGCGGTTTCCGTAGATTGGCTAGCTAAAACTGGTAAGGCATCATTTTTTTTATTAGCAATTTGTTTTTTTCCAAGCTGTGCTTCAGCCATCTCCCCTGTAATTCTTTCACCTTTCTCAAGCACAATTATGCTTTCAACAAAATTCTTTAATTCTCTAATATTTCCTTTCCACTGATGGTTTTTCATATACTTGATTGCGTCTGGCACAAATCCCCTATAAACCATATCATTGTTTCTAGTAAACTCAAGCGCAAACCTCTCAACTAATAAAGCAATATCTTCAACTCGCTCATTCAAAGATGGCAGCTCTATTGAAACTGTGTTAAGCCTGTAATAAAGATCCTGCCTAAACCTGCCTTCTTCAACTAAGTCAGATAAATCTTTGTTGGTTGCTGCAATTATGCGAACATCTGTTTTTTTAATTTTAGATTCCCCGACAGGCATAAATTCACCGCTTTCAATAACTCTTAAGAGTTTTACCTGGGTTTCAAGAGGGGTTTCGCCTATTTCATCCAGAAAAATTGAGCCTTTATTTGCAGTTTCAAAGTACCCTTTTCGATCACCCTTAGCATCGGTATATGCGCCTTTTTTATGACCAAAAAGCTCACTTTCTATTATACCTTCAGGTATAGCGCCGCAATTTACAGTTACAATAGATTCATGACTTCTTTTGCTATTTTGATGTATTGCTTTTGCAAAAATTTCTTTGCCTGTCCCCGATTCCCCTGTAATTAAAACAGATATATCAACTGGAGATACTTGTGCAACCATTTCTAAAACTTTTGCTATTGAATCAGAACGACCTACAATACCTGACTTTTTTTGAATGTTTTCTATATTCATGAATTACCTAATTGAACATTTTTGAAAGTTCTTTTTCAAGCTTATCTATTTCATCTCTTAGTTTAGCTGCTTTTTCAAAATCTAAATTTTCTGCAGATTCAATCATTTCTTGTCTCATCATATCCACGGCTAATTTTTTATCCATACTACTAAAATCATCACCTCTTCTGTTTTTGATCTTTATATCATCAACACCGCTCATTGCATCAGCAACTGATGTAGTTCCCAATATTTCTTCAGATGACTTTTTAACTGTAGTGGGTTTGATATTGTGCTTTTTATTGTAATCATTTTGAATTTTTCTCCTTCGGGATGATTCATCGATTAAATATTTCATGGCTTCTGATATTCTATCTGCATATAAGATGACATGGCCGTCTACATTTCTAGCAGCTCTTCCGGCTACCTGCATTAAGGAACTTTTAGATCGAAGAAAACCTTCTTTGTCAGCATCAATTACCGCTATAAGTGAAACTTCAGGAAGATCTAAACCTTCTCTTAGTAAGTTTATGCCTACCAAAACATCAAATTCACCCAACCTTAAATCTCGCAGAATCTGAACACGCTCTAGAGTGCCTATTTCACTGTGCAGGTATCTTACCTTAAGATTTATACCTTGCAAATATTCTGATAAATCTTCAGCCATACGTTTTGTTAATGTAGTAATAAGGGTGCGTTCATTTTTTAATATTCTCTTATTAATTTCCCCAATTAAATCATCGATTTGACCGTGACTCTTTCTAACTTCAACGGTTGGATCTAGTAATCCTGTAGGTCTAATTAATTGCTCTACAACTACACCGCTAGAGAGCTCGAGCTCGCGATGTGATGGGGTAGCTGAAACATATACGACTTGATTTTGATTTTTATGAAATTCTTCGATCTTCATTGGCCTATTGTCAAGTGCGCTGGGTAATCTAAATCCATGTTCAACTAAAACTTCTTTACGAGCTCTGTCACCATTATACATCGCTTGTATCTGAGGAAGCGTAACATGAGATTCGTCAATTATTGTTACAAAGTCATCAGGGAAAAAATCAATTAAAGTGTAAGGTCTTTCACCTGGCTTTCTTCCTGAGAAGTACCTTGAATAATTTTCAATTCCCGAGCAATAGCCGACCTCAGTCATCATCTCCAAGTCAAAATTTGTTCTTTGCTCAAGCCTTTGAGCTTCAAGCAACTTATCCATTGATCGAAGCTCTTCTAGCCTATGAATAAGTTCCGATCGAATTTCAGTTGTGATTTTGTTTATTGCTTCTTGGTCAGTTACAAAATGTTTTCCTGGATAAATAAACTCAGAATCCATTTCTTTTAATATTTCACCTGTCAGTGGATCAAAGCGTACAATTTGATCTATAGTAGATCCTAATAATTCAATTCTAATTCCAACTTTTTCATAAGCTAAGTGAATTTCAATTACATCCCCTCTCACCCTAAAAGAGCTTCGATCAAAAGAGATATCATTTCGTGAATAATGAATATTAACGAGGTGAGATAGAAAATTCTTTCTATGGATTTTATCACCTCGCTTTAATCTAATTACTTTATTTTTATAATCATCCGGTGAACCAATGCCATAAATACATGAAACAGAGCTAACAACTATCACATCTTTTCTACTCATTAAGGAGCTGGTTGCCTTTAATCTTAAAATGTCAATTTCTTCGTTTACTGACATGTCTTTTTCAATAAAAGTATCAGTAACGGGTAAATATGCTTCAGGTTGATAGTAATCATAGTAGCTAATAAAATATTCAACAGAATTTTGAGGGAATAATTGCTTAAACTCACCGTAAAGTTGAGCAGCAAGAGTTTTATTATGAGAAATAATTAAGGCAGGTCTTTGAAGCTCCTCAATGACGTTTGCCATTGTAAAAGTTTTACCAGAACCTGTGATCCCAAGTAATACTTGATGCTTTTCACCGCTATTAAGACCAGATTTTATACCCTCAATTGCCTTGGGCTGGTCACCCATTGGTGTGAACTCTGAATTAAGATTAAACTCTGTCATAGTGGCAAATTTAAGAACAATATAAAATACGATACAATGGCAGAGATTTATAATTTTATAAATATTTATAGGAACGGTATTTCAAGACTTCATGATTAAAAGATTTGAAAGGCTTCCCGTAATCGTAGAATAAAATAACCATTAGTTGTCAATTCTTTAGCTGAACTAATTTTTGTCAAGTTAGGCACATATGAATGGTGGCATCAGGTTCTACTACTATTGCGTAAGATAAATACATTCAATAAACAATATTAATGATGGTGATAATTATTTAAAATACTAATGAACCATTGCTATAAATTTTAGCTTATTTTGGAGGTTGCTAGCTATGAAGTATCTTTTTAAAACTATATTTTTCATTTTTTTTGCTCTTTCCAGTCTTTTTTCACAATCTGTTGAGAAAAGCTTGATTCCGGGAGCAGACCGTTCAGAAGGAAGAGGTCCTTTCAAGCGTATGATCATAAGAGGTGCTACTCTTATTAATGGAACAGGATCTCCACCTATCGGGCCAGTTGATATTGTTATTGAAAACAATCGAATTACTGAAGTTAAAAGTGTAGGTTATCCCAATGTCCCAATCAATGAAAAAAAACGACCCAAAAAAGGCGATTTCGAGATAGATGCTTCTGGTCACTATGTATTGCCAGGCTTTGTTGATATGCATGGACATGCTGGCTCTGTTCAAAAAGCACCAGAAACAGATTATGTTTACAAACTTTGGTTAGCGCATGGAGTGACAACGGTACGAGGAGTTGGCCTTGGCTCCCTTGAGTTTTCACTCAAAGAAAAAATCCGATCAAAGTCCAATGAAATAACCGCACCTAGAATTTGGGCATACCAAAGACCGGGCCAGGGAAAAGACTGGAAAGGTGGCGCGATTAAAGATCCTCAAAATGCAAGAAAATGGGTACGCTATGCAGCAAACAAAGGAGTAGATGGATTAAAGTTAGTTTCATACGAACCTAGCATTATGAATGCCCTTATTGATGAAGCAAAAAAACAAAAACTTGGAACTACCGCACATTTAGGCCAAACTGGAGTCGCAAGAATGAATACTATTGACGCAGCACGATTAGGCTTGGGAACACAAACCCATTTCTACGGTTTATTTGAATCAATGTATGAAGCAAACGATGTACAGCCTTATCCAGTTGACATGAACTACAATAACGAGCAAGACAGATTCGGACAAGTTGCACGCCAATGGAGCTTGGTTAAGCCTAATGGAGTAAAATGGGAATCCTTAAAGAAAGAATTAATCTCCCTTGATTTAACCATGGACCCAACAATGAATATTTATGCAGCAGGTCGCAATGTTATGTTTGCAAGAAATGCCGATTGGCATGAAAAATATACACTGCCTTCGCTATGGGACTTTTATAGACCAAGTCGGAAGGCTCATGGTTCCTATTGGTTTGACTGGACTACTCACGATGAAATAGCATGGAAAAAATTCTACCAAGTATGGATGCAGTTTTTGAATGAATACAAAAATGCTGGAGGAAGAGTGACTACAGGATCTGATTCAGGATTTATTTACAAACTATTTGGATTTGGATACATAGAAGAATTAGAGCTTTTACAAGAAGCTGGATTCCATCCATTAGAGGTTATTAGAGCTGCAACCTTGCATGGCGCTGAAACTTTACACAAACCCCTAGGTACGAAACCTGAGTTTGGAATAATCGCACCAGGATACTTAGCTGATCTTATAATAGTTAGTGAAAATCCATTGGCAAACTTTAAAGTTTTATACGGAACTGGCGCAATCAGAATTAATAGTGAAAATGAACCTGTAAGAGTTGGAGGAATAGATTTTACTATCAAGGATGGAATTATTTACGATGCAAAAAAATTATTAAAAGATGTTGAAGAAATGGTAGATAAGGCTAAAAAAGAACATGGAGAATTGAAAAAATATTAAATAAGGACTTTAATAATGAAAAGATTGACTATTCTATTTATTTTGATATGCTTTGGAGCATGTGCAAAATCGAAGCCTCAAAAAAAAGTAAGCGATGTTCTAGATTCTCTTCACTACCACGCATCGGTTGCTGATCAAGAAAAATATATTAATTTATTTTCAAAAAATGCTGTTTTTTTTGGAACAGATATTGACGAAAGATGGTCAATAAATTCATTTAAATCATACGTAAAAATGCGTTTTAATACAGGTGTAGGGTGGACATACAAAGCTAATAGTAGAAACATTTTTATTTCAAAAGACAGAAAAACAGCATGGTTTGATGAGCTTCTTAAAAATGATGCATATGGAGAGTTTAGGGGCACTGGGGTACTGATTTTTGAAGAAAATGAATGGAAAATATCTCAATACAATCTACTACTCCCAATACCAAATGATTATTTACAAAAATACGCTGATGAGATAAAAAAATACTACGCCAAAGACTAAAACATAAAAAGATAGTTATTAAATCGGGGTACCAATCAATTCAAACTCATTAGCAGACTCAATCTTTATATCATAAAACTGACCAATATTTAGTGAGCGGTCAATATTAACAATGTTATCTACTTCCGGAGAATCATATTCAGTTCTTCCAACCGAGTGTTTTTCTCCAGCATCATCAACAATAACTTTTAACGTTTTTCCAATCATTTCTTGATTCTTTTCATTGCTAATATCAGCTTGAAGATCCATCAGCTTCATTTTTCTTTCATTTTTAATTGTCTGGGGAACATCGTCCTTCAAGTTTTCTGCGATAGTACCTTCTTCCTCGGAATAGGTAAATGCTCCCAATCTATCAAACTGCATTTCTTCTACAAAAGAACATAAATTTTCAAAATCTTTTTCAGTTTCACCTGGATAACCAACAATGAGGGTGGTTCTTATTTTTATTTCTGGAACCGCATCTCTCAGAAGCTGGATTCTTTTTTTGATTCCATTGGAATCTAAACCTCTACGCATAGATTTTAAAATTGGATCAGATGCATGCTGAATAGGCATATCAATATAGTTACATATATTTTTTGCATCTGCTATTGCACGTATAATTTTTTTAGATAGATGGGCAGGATGTGCATAATGTATTCTAATCCACTCGAAATCAAGCTGGTCGAGTTCTTTAATAAGGCCCCCAAGGTATTGTTTTGGTCTTAAATCCCATCCGTAACTAGTTGTATCTTGAGCTATTACTAATAATTCCTTAATTCCGCTATCTGATAATTTTTCGGCTTCCCACATTATTGAATCAATAGTTCTGCTTTTTTGAAGACCTCGCATTATTGGAATGCTGCAGAACGAACAACCATTATCGCACCCTTCAGCGATTTTTAAGTAAGCATAATGATCTGGCGTTAGTATTGATCGTAAGAATATTGGATCATCCTTAGAAAACTCCTTTCCAGTTAAATACTTTATAATTTTTACATGATCGTTACTGCCGAAAAAGATATCTACCTCTGGAATCTCTTGTGAAAGCTCGGTGGGATAGCGCTCAGATAAGCAACCCATAACAACAAGTTTTTCAAGTTTACCGTTTTGCTTTAATTCTGCTGCTTGAAGTATGGTATCGATGGATTCTTGCCTTGCCATATCTATAAAACCGCAAGTATTGATAACAATTGTATGGGCTTCTTCAGGCTCATTAGTAATATCAAAATCAGTGTTTTTTAGAGCACCCATTAATTTTTCTGAATCCACTAATGCTTTAGCGCATCCTAAGCTAATAAATTTTAATTTTTGCTTTTTATTCATTTTTTAAATAAGATGTAAAAATCTTTTATATAGACTCCCCAACTGATAAGCATAAGAGACGTCGCAGTGTAAATAGTAAAATCCTTTATCCAGGGAAATGCTTCCCAAGGCCATATATGAAATAAGATAGCTAAGGATGTAATGCCGGTAGCCCATTTTCCCCACCAATTTGCACTAAGAAAAAATTGATTTCTATTAAAAGCGTATATAGCAAGCACCGCTATGAATAAATATCTAAAAATATAAAAAAGAAAAAACCATGCTGGTATTTGCCCCGAAAGCACTAAATACGATATAACAGATAAAATACATATAAAGTCAGCTATAGGGTCTACCCACTGACCAAAATAGGTAACTTCATCAGCTTTCCTTGCCACCCAACCATCTAATGCATCAGACATAATTGCGATTAGTATGAGAAAGAGTGTTACTGATCCAAGCGAAGGGTCTCTCAAGGTATAAACAATTGGAATAGCTAATACTGCTCTAAGCAAACTTATAAAATTAGCAAGAGTCACTATTTTTTTGGGGTCGTTTAATTTGAGTCTATTCTGCATTATTTAATATTTTATTGTCTTGCATGACGGTTTTTGAGTCAAAATTGATGATATGATCGCAATGATTTTGAATAAATTCAATATCATGCGAAACTAAAATTAAGTGTTTATTTACTAATATACTCTTAAGAATTTGGCTCAATTTAATTTTTTGCTGAAAACCTAATCCGAAAGTAGGTTCATCTAAAACAATTAAATTGAAATTACTTAAAGACAGAATTATAACTAAAACAATGCGAACCACTGACCATGATAAATATAATGTTTTTTTATTTTTTACAGTATCCCAAATTATTTGATGGGATTGTAATTTTTTTACAAAACTATTTACTAATTGTGAATCAAATTTATTATTTTCAATAAGTTTTTGAAGCAACTGATCTAAGGTATTTGGCCCAAGCATTCTTTCGGGAAATTGATTTAAAACAGCAGTTGATGGTATCTCATTTGCTATATTAAGGTTTATTTCTCCATTTGAAGGCTTTAATGCAGATGTTAGCAATTTAACAAAAGTTGTTTTTCCACATCCATTTTCACCAATGATTCCTAATGAGCGAGATTTTGATATTTCGATATTTAGATTATCAATGATTGTTTTATTTGAATCATCAAACTTAAAACTAAGCTTATCTGACGTTATTGAAAGACTCCCTTTAGAATAGATTTGGCTATAAGGCAAAAGAGATTGAACTTTATCAATTTTTTTTAAATTGCCTAAAGATAGTTCCCATCTAGTATTACCATAACTTAAATCAGATAGATCCGAAGTGAACCATAATATTGTTTTCTTATCACCGTATTTTTCATTTATCCATGATATCCATTTTTTCTTTATTGATTGATTTAAATAAGATAAGCCATCATCAATAAATATTGCGTCAGATGGCGAAGTAAAAGCAGTAACAATGTTTAAAATTTCCATCTCTCCACCACTTAAAGTGCTAGGGTGTCTAAACCAATTGTCTACAAATGGCAAAAGAGACTGTAGTTTTTTAAGGTTCGCTTGCAAATCGCGATTTTGAGATTGAGACTCCAGGCCAAATGATAGTTCAGATAATAAATTTGGACAAACTATTTGATTTTCAGGGTTTTGAAAAACTAGCTGCAAATTAAATGGGATTTTTTTATTCGATAGTAAAAAATTTTTTGATAGAAAATTTTTATTACCTAGCAGTGAATTGACTAGCTCTGTTTTACCGGAACCACTTTCTCCATAAAAAACATTTATTCCTCTCGGAAGCTTGATTTGTACTTTTTTATTAAATTTTTCAAAGAAAATATCAAATGCAAAATCGCTAATCATGAATTAAGCGCCGAACAATTCTTGTAGATGAACCCAAATTGTCATGGACAACATTTGTAGCTGAAAAACTAGAGCTAATAAATTTATTTTTGTCATTGAGAAGGCTAGCTACTTGAATATACAATTCATATCCGGTTTGAATTGAAAAACCTCCTCCTTTTTCAATTAGTTCTTCAGCTTCATGAAAGTTGCTATACTTAGGTCCAAAAAATATCGGCAATCTAGCTATTGCTGGCTCCATAACATTATGAACTCCAGATGAAAAACCGCCACCAATATAAGCAACCTGACCATGCCAATATAATTGCGCTAATTTACCCACAGAATCAACTATGATAACTTTGGCGTTTATTTTTTCAATTATATCTTCACCAAGATTTTGATAGGTTATATTGTTTTTATTTAAAAAAACTTTAATCCTTGAAATACTTTTTTTAGATGGTGTATGCGGAGCCCAAATCAAAGAGAGGTCTTCTATGTCATTAATGAGTTTAATTAAAAAAGAGCCGAGTCTTTTTTCATCCTCTTGATGCATACTACCCAATATAAGTCTCTTTGGTCTTTGGCGAACAGATTTAGTTCTTTCCTGGGTAAATTTGTCTGATTTTAATTTGACCTGGTCATACCTAGGATTGCCAAGTGTGCGCAGTAT
>Ga0209425_10006872_pt1 | contig 10813 bp, 12 predicted proteins | sample COG_05_FD_184749 | JGI IMG/M metagenome (GOLD analysis project Ga0209425, IMG submission 184749) | Pelagic Microbial community sample from North Sea - COGITO 998_met_05 (SPAdes) (version 2) | ecosystem: Environmental > Aquatic > Marine > Neritic zone/Coastal water | place: Helgoland, sampling... | reverse complement strand
AAATTTTTCCTTTTGCTTCTATAGGCACACAACCACAAGATCTAAAATTTAATAATGAAAAAACAAATCTTATAATTGGCGAAAATAATACTATTAGAGAATATGTAACTATTAATCCAGGCACAGTGGGTGGTGGATCTAAAACTGTCATAGGGAACAATTGTTTATTTATGATTTCCTCGCACATAGCTCATGACTGTATAATTGGTAATAACGTCATAATAGCAAATAATGTGCCATTAGGTGGGCATGTAACTATTGAAGACTCAGTTGTTATCGGGGGAAATTCTGCAGTACAACAATTTACAAGAATAGGAAGGCTTGCAATGATTGGTGGAATGACAGGAGTTTTAAAAGATGTCACACCTTTTGGTCTTTCAATTGGTAACAGAAATTACCTACAAGGATTAAATTTGATAGGCTTACGTAGAAAAAAATATGATAATAAAAAGATTATGGGATTAGATAAAGCTTACAAAGAAATTTTTTCTTCAAAAAATTTACATGAAAATTTAAGTAAAATTAACGGTGAGTATAAAGACAATGATCTTGTTTCAGAAGTAATAAGATTTATCGAGAAAGATAAAAAAAGACCTATTTGCTCACCACAAAATTAAATTATGATTGGTCTAATTTTTGGAGAAACTGATTTTCCAAAGTATATATATAGAAAAATTAAAAATAAAAAAAAATATACAATAATTGATTTAACTAATAAAAATTTTTTTAAAAAAGATAAAAACTCACATAAAGTTTCAATTGGTCAATTCGGAAAAATAGTATCTATTTTAAAAGAAAACAATTGCAAAAAAGTATTATTTGCCGGAAAAGTGAACAAACCTAAATTTTCAAAACTTAAGTTAGATTTAAAGGGAATTTTATATATATCAAAAATTATTAAAAAATCAAAAATTGGAGACGCTGCAATTTTGAAAGAAATAATAAATATTTTTAAAAAAGAAGGTATTAAAACAATAAGTTCAACTTTTTTCACACCAGAACTAAATTTTTCAAGAGGAAATTATACAAAATATAAGCCTGATAACGATGATAGGAGGAATATTAAAAATGCAATAAAGTTTTTGAATAAAGCAAAACCTTATAGCCATATCCAAGCTGCTGTTGGAAGAGATAATTCAGTGATTTTAGAGAAACGAAAAGGCACACAAGATATGCTTAGACGTATAAAGAAGAACAAAAACATAAGCAATGGTGTTTTAGTTAAATTTCCAAAAAAAAAACAAGACAAGAGATTAGATCTACCTACAATTGGTTTAAATACTTTAAAACAATGTAAATCCGCTGGTTTAAAAGGAATAGTTTTAAAGCATAAAAATAATATTTTTCTAAATAAAACTGAGGCGATCAATTATGCAAACAAAAATAGGATGTTCATTTTCGTAAAATGAAAAAGATCATTACATTTTTGATTTTTATTTTAATTCAAACTTTAAATCTCAAAGCTGAAGACTTTAAATTAAATCAAATAATCTCTGAATTGGATAAACCTTGGAGTTTGACTTTTAAAAATCAAAATGAAATTTTGATAACAGAAAAATCAGGTCAAATTATACTAATTAATTTAAAAGATAATAAAAAAGAAAAAATAAACCACAATTTAAAAATATTAGAAGATGGGCAGGGCGGACTACTTGAAATTCTTTATCACAAAAAGATGGTTTTTGTTTCTTATTCAGAAAATAGAGGAAACGGTAAATCTAGTACTTCAGTAGCTTCTGCTAGTTTTGATTATGAGAATTTGCAATTCAAGAATATTTTTAGAGCCGAGCCAGCTATAAACTCTGGTTATCATTATGGATCCAGGCTTGTTATAAAAGATAATTTTTTATTTATAACAGCAGGAGAGAGGGGCGAGGGAATGATTGCACAAGATCCAACAAAACATCCCGGGAGCATTATAAAGATCCATTTAGACGGTAAGATTCCAAAAGATAATCCCAAATTTAATGGAAAAAGTAATTGGTTACCAGAGATTTACCAAATTGGCCTAAGAAACCCCCAAGGCATGGATGTATCTCCTTATGACAACAAAATTTATTTAACAAATCATGGAGCTAGAGGTGGCGATTGGTTTGGCGAAGCTAAGTATGGTGAAAATTACGGTTGGAAAATTTTAGGATGGGGTGGAACAAATTACTCAGGAACAAAAATTGGACCTAAATGGAAACCAGGATTTACAAAAGCTATCAAATATTGGGTGCCTTCAATAGCGGCAAGTTCAATGATTATATACAAAGGAGATGAATTTAAAGAGTGGAATGGCGATGCTTTGATTACTTCCCTTCGTGATAAATCTCTTAGAAAAATAAAATTTAAAGATAATAAATTTCTTGATGAAAAAATAATATTTAAGGACAATATCGGAAGAATTAGAGATATAGAAATTCAAGAAAATACAGGGAAAATTTTTCTTATAACAGATCAAGGTTCTCTTTGGAGACTACAAAAGTGAAAAAAATATTTATACTAACAGGTGAAGCATCAGGAGACAAACTAGCATCAAAAGTTATAAATGAATTAAATAAATTAAATTCAAATATAAAATACTTATCAGTTGGAGGAGAAAATTTAAAAAAGTTGGGTATAAAATCTATTTACGATCTTAAAGAAATAACATACTTAGGATTTACCAATGTGTTATTTAATATTTTTAAGATTAAGAAAAAAATTAATGAAACAGTCAAGGCGATAGAAAATTTTAAACCTGATATATTATTTACCGTTGACAGCCCCGATTTTACTTTAAGAGTAGCTGAAAGAATAAAAATAAAAAACCCTGAAATTAAAACTATACACTATGTGGCTCCCCAAGTATGGATTTGGAGAGAGGGTAGAGTTAAAAAAATTAAAAAATTTATTGACCATATTCTTTTGTTATTTAATTTTGAAAAAAGCTATTTTGAAAAAGAGAATATGAGTCACGAGTTTGTTGGCCACCCTTTACTTGATAAAACAACTGAAAGTGCGATTGATGTCAATCAAATTTTAGGAAAGAATAAAGCATTAATTTCTATTTTTGCAGGTAGTAGAAAATCTGAAATAGATGTTTTAACTCCGATACTTTTAAATTTTATTAAACTTATGAATGAAAAGTATAATGATTTTTCTTACGTTTTTCATGCTACAAAAGAATATTCAGATTTAATTCTATCTCACATTAAAAAAAATAATTTAAATAATTGTGAAGTGATTAGCGATAATAAAATTAAATATCATATCCTAAAAAAATCAGTGTTTGCTGTCTCCAAATCAGGAACAATATCTCTTGAAATATGCAAAGCCAAAATACCCTCAGTAATACTATATAAGATGGGTTTAATTAATTTTTTAATTATAAAAATGTTAGTAAAAACTAAATTTGCAAATATTATTAATATTGCTGCTAAAAAAGAAATTATACCAGAATTACTTCAATCAAATTGCAAACCACAAAACATATTTAAAGTTGTTTCTAATTATTTAGATAGTCCAAAAAAAATTGAAGAACAAATATCAAAAACACAGACGATTTTAAAAAGTTTTAAAACTAATACTTTATCCTCTACCTTAGCTGCAAATGCTATAAATAGGTATTTATGATCATTTATACTCACAATGATTGCTTTAAAAAATTTAATGGCCAAGCTCATCCCGAAAGAAAAGAGAGACTAGAGAGTATTATAAATTCAATAAAATCTTCGAATTTAAAAGTAGAATTTAAAGAAGCACCATTAGTTGATTTAGAAACCGTTTCATTAGTTCATCCTAAACAACATATAGAGAAAATTTTTTCTAATATTCCTAAAGAGGGAATAGTAGGTGTAGAGAAAGAACCTTATGCCGATACTATGCTTTGCCCTGATAGTAAAAATGCAATTCTAAGATCATGCGGAGCTGGTATTGCTGCAGCCAAGGATCTAATGGAAAAAAATGTGAGAGCCTTTTGCGCTGTTAGACCTCCAGGACATCATGCTGAAACGGTAAGAGCTAACGGCTTTTGCTATATTAATAATGTTGCAGTAACAGCAAGATATTTGCAAAAACACTTCAAAATAAATAAAATTGCTATTATTGATTTTGATGTTCACCATGGTAATGGGACTCAAGAAATTTTTTATAAAGATCAATCAGTTGCATATGGATCTTCTCATGAATTTCCTCTATTTCCAGGAACAGGAGCAGAAAATGAAACTGGAGTTGGAAATATTTTTAATGCAACTTTAAAAGCTGGTACCAGTAGTAAAGAATTTATGGCAATATTCGATCAAAAAGTTCTTAAAGCTATAGATAAATTTAAACCAGAGATAATTTTAATTTCTGCAGGTTTTGATGCTCATAAAAGAGATCCTTTAGCAAATATTAGTTTGGAGTCAGATGATTTCTTTAAAATCACAAAAAATATTGTTGAGATTGCTAACACACATTCTAAAGGCAGAGTTATATCTTTTCTTGAGGGTGGTTATGATTTACAAGCTTTGTCTGAAAGTATTATAGAACATTTAAATGCTTTAAAATCCCATGTTTGACCAATTATCAGGGTCATTAAATTTTTTTATTTCTTTTTCAGTTACTGGTCTAAATAGATAGTAAGCAATATATATTGTTAGAAAAAACAAAAAAATTGTTTTCATATACTTAATATATTAAACTAATTTTATGAAATTCAGTAAAAGAAAATTTACTAAAATCCTTAGTTTTTCGGCCTTAGTGTTACTATTTCCATTCAAAACTCTTTTAGCAGCTACTAAAAAAATCATTAATCCAAATTTATCTAAAGAGCAAAAAAGCATCATGTTTAATGAAGGGACTGAAAGACCATTTACAAGCGAATTATTAAAGGAAAAAAGAAAGGGTTTTTATCATTGTGCTAATTGTGGAAATAAATTATTTGCATCAACAACAAAATTTGACAGCGGTACTGGCTGGCCTTCTTTTTCTGAAGCCTTACCAGGAGCTTTTAAAACAAAAATTGATAAAAGTTTTGGCATGGAGAGAGTAGAATACCATTGTGCAAAGTGTGGTGCACATCATGGGCATGTTTTCAATGACGGTCCAAAAGAATCGGGTAAAAGATTTTGTAATAATGGACTTTGTTTAATTTTTAAGCCAGAGTGAAGACCATCTAATTAAATAAAAATCTCTTATTATTGAAGCTTTTTTGTTCACAGATAGCACCCAATTTGTCCATGTTTATAAGTGAATTTTATGAATTTAAGTTTAAAACTTAATAATGGATCTAATTACAGTAATCATTATTGGTGTAATAGTTGCTGCTACAGGTGTAATCAATCCAAAAGCTAAAGATCCAGAAGAAGTATCTAAAGCTCCAGAAACTCAGGTAACAACTCCAGAAGTTAAGGAGCCTAAACCAGAACCAGAACCAGAACCAGAACCTGAGCCAGCTAAAGAACCAGAACCAGAACCAGAACCTGAGCCAGAGCCAGAACCAGAACCTCAAAAAGAAGAACCAAAAGAAGAGGTAAACGCTGAACCAACTCAGGAGCAAGATGCAAAACCTGAAGAAGAAGAAGTTAAACCAGTTACAGAAGAAACTACCGAAGCTACAGAGGAAAAAGGATTAAGTATGATTAATATTCTTCTTTATATTTTAGGAGCAATTGCAGTAATTGCAGCTGGAATATATTTCTTCATGAGAAGAGAGCCTACGCCAAAAAGTGCTGCTGACATAGCTAGAGCTCAGTCACAACAAGATTCAACTCCTGAACCTCAAGAGGAACCAGCACAAGAAGAGACGTATTCAGAGCCAGAACCTCAGCCAGAACCAGAGCAACCAATTCAAGAGGAAACACAAACTGAAACTACTGAGGAACAACCTCAAACAGAAAATACAGATCAATCATCAAATAACGATGATGAGAACAACAAGTAAAAAGAGCTATAATCAACTTATTTTTTTTATTGTAAATAACAATTTAATTTGAGAGTATTAGATGTGAAAAAAATAATGCAAGCTATAGGATCTTTGCTTCTTATATTCGCAGTTGCAGATTTCGCTCTATCATACATGGGCATTAATTTAACTCCATTTTTTCCAGATGGAGTATCAAGATTTAGTCCTATAATAATAGGATTAATTGGCGCAGGAATATTAAAAGCAGACTGGAAATAATTTTGAAAAAAAGATCAAAGAAGATAAAAAAAAATAAAAAAAATTATTTTGAAAAATTTTGGAATGGAGATTTATCTTTACCTATCTCATATTGGTTATTTGGTTTTGTTTATTCATTTTTAATTGCTATTTTTTTAATAATCATTACTAGATTTTCTGAAAATTTGGTTGGGATACTGATACTACCTTGGACGATATTTTGGGCAGTAGGATGCTGGAGAGCAGCTGATAAGTATAAAGGATTAATGCTTTGGTCAGTTTTATCAAAAATTTCTATTGTTTTATCAATTATACAAGGTCTTGCTTCAATAGTAGCTGGAGTTTAAAGTAATGTTAAATGTACACTTTAGCAATTACAGTAATACCATCTATAATAATATTATTATTTTTTTATCTCTCAGATAAATTTAAAGAGCCAAAGTCTACAATCACTACAGTTTTTTTTCTTGGAATCTTGATCTGTCTACCTGCAGGAATTTTAAATGAATTTATGTCATATAATTTTGGAGATCCAAAAAATCAAAATGATTTAACACATAGTTTTTTAGGGCCTGCATGGACTGAGGAAATTTTAAAATTTCTAGTTTTATATACGATAGTGTTAAGAAGAAAAGAGTTTAATGAACCGATGGATGGGATAGTCTATGGTGTTGTAGTCTCTTTAGGTTTCGCAACATATGAAAATTATGACTATGTTTTTAGATTAGCTGAAATTTGGGAGATCGATCCAGCACAATTAGCTATTTGGAGATCTTACTCGGCTGTGCCAATGCATGGATTAAATGGATGCATTATGGGTTTTTATTTCGGAATGTATGCTTTTAGTGCTGATAAAAAATATTTAATTTTATCATTAATAATCCCTTTTTTGTTTCATGGTTTTTATAATTTTTTTGGATATCCAATAAATATCATGATCGTAGTAGGTATGTTAGCTTTAGCTATAATACTTCATTCAAAAATAAAGAAACTTCAAGATATCAAGAAAATAGAACAAGAAAAATTAAAAATATGAAAAAAATTTTATTAATTTTTTTTTTTGTAATTTTGATAAATAATAATGCTATTTCAAAGCCGCGTTGTGACGTATTTTACGAAAAATTAAAAAATGAATATTCCTCTCTTGGTCTGGAAAATGAGCAGATTAGAGAGGCTAAAACTTTTGGATTTGATATACAAGTCTACTTTGATAAATCATTAGCTAGAATAGAACATCCTGGAGACTCAAATTACAAGATTGGCGACTCAGCAAAACTAAAAGATGTTGAACTTTTTAATAAACAATTAATTGAACAAGGAAAAAAAGAAATTACTTTTCAAAAAGGAGATTGGGAAGTGGACAAGTCAAAAGACGGTTATTATAGAGTAGGAAAAATATGGACTCAAAAAATGGCTGCAAAGTTAAAACCCTATGATTTGATTATTAGTGCTGATGGAAAAGATATAAGGAATCTTGATCTGTCACTTCAAAAAAATGATAGCGATATAAAAGATTTTACAGATTTTTTTGATAATAAAAAAGAAATTGAATTTATTTTTCAAAGCTACGATGAGAATGGTAAAAAATTTAATCAAAAAATTAAAGCAAAAGTCGAAGAGTTTGATTATTCTGACCCTTTTATTGATTTTTATATTGAGTCTGTTTCTATAAATGAAAAAGATGGCACTACTAACGTTACAATAGAAACAGAGTTTGAGGAAATGTTGTCAAAAGATTTCCCAATGACTAAGCTAGCAAGAGAAATTTTAGTATTTAAAAAAGATAACGGTGAAGATTGGTTCGAGGAATGTCAATATTCCACGACTGAATGGGAAAATTTAGAAACTATAAATCCAAATTATGGAATGGTTTTTGAAAATTTAGTTTATCGAGATAATTCCCGTTTTGAAGCTAATTTTCTAATTTTTCCTGGAATGGTAGGCACATGGGATTTTATTACTGAAGATTATTTATCTATTCTTTATAAGTCTAAAGGTGAGTATAATTTTAAAACTGATTTTAAATTACATTCTTTTCCTTTTGATAGGCAGGAAATAAAAGTATTTGCATATCAATCTAGATATGGTCTTGGAGAATATCAAGCTGCAGTTAGTGATTGGACTAAAAGAAGATTGATTTCTTTTGCTAATAAAGAAAACGCTATTCAAGGATGGAACATAGTTAATCATAGCGCAAACTATAAAGTTTATAAAGATCCTAATAATCAATTTTATAATGATGGAGTGGAATTAGTTTTAACCATTGAGCGAAAGAGCAGTTATTATGTATTTAAAGTAATACTTCCAATCGTATTAATTCTAATGGTTTGTTGGTCGGCTGTTTGGATTGATCCTAGAGAAATCGAGTCAAGGTTAACAATTACAATTGTATGTTTACTCTCGCTTATTGCGTATAATTTTGTAATAGACTCCGATATGCCTAAATTAGAATATTTAACTATAATGGATTATATAATTTTAATTTCTTATGTATACGCAGCTATACCAAACTTTTTAAGTATATATAGTTTTCAATTGATTAAAAAAAATAAACCATTAGCTGAAAAATATGAGACTATAGAAAAAAGATACGGCTTACTTAGTTATATTTTAATAATTTTTATAATAGTAATAATTAATGCAAGCAATGCACCAGAACACACCAATTCTATGTTCACTTGGGCTGCGATGAAAAATTAAAGAATCAACTTTTTACGTTTAGTTTTTTATCTGAAATTTTCATTAAAGTTTTAAATAAAAATATTAAGAAAAATAAACTTAAGATTTGAGATAAAACACCAAGTAAGATAAAATAATTTCTGTTTCTTTCGTGAATACTTTTTTCACCCAAATAACGTGACGCTTCTTTGTAATAAAAATCAAAAGTTAGCCTATGTGCTTCGTTAATTTTATCTAAAAAATCATAATGCAAAAAATAGAAATCTAGCAACTTCGTATATTTTTCTCTAAAAATGAGAAATTCATTCATATTTGAAATATTTTTATCAATTTCAATAATTTTTTTTCTTTCATCATTTAGTTTTTTTGTAAAATGATCATGTATTTTTAACGAATTTTCTAAGTTTATTTTATTTACGCCCTTAATGGCTTTAATTATTTTTTCATTATTATGTATATTTAATTCAAAGCTTCTAATTTGAACGCCTTTAAAAAATTCATAGGCAAGATCACATTCATTTAATATATCATAACCAACTTTTTTATATCTAGACGTAAAAATAGTATTGAGATTTTTAAAGTAATCAGGACTTACATTTTCATCAAACGTTTTTCTAATTAAATCTTTATTGAGTAAAATTGTTATAGTATCTTGTAAAAATGTCTGCCTATCATCAAAAAAATCTTTTTTCACTTGAATACGCGCCATTAAATCTCTTGTATTAATCATTATATTTTTGCTTGATTGATAGTTATTAAATGATCTTTTATAGAGAAAGTTTTTTTCTCTAATTTTATCCTCAGAATAAATAACCATCTGATCAAAAATAAACGAGGATACCGTAAATATTCCTACAAGACTAATTAGAATTATAATTTTTAAATTTAAATTCATTTTATTTTTTGTATCTCTCTCCTAGTTGTAATAATTTCCATAGCTTGAACTATTAGGAAAATTATCAATTGAAAGAAAAAAGCTAATATAATGAATTTTTTTGACTCTTTAGAATTATTTGAAATTTCTTTATAAAGTCGTAAATTATCATTCTTGATATTGTTATGAATTACCTGCAACATTCCTGTTAGTGCTGCAAAATGATTAAGCTGATCTTCAATAAATATTTTATATTTATCAAAATAATTTTGATATTTACTTAAATTTTTTCTATCAATAACTTTAACACCTTTTTCAAATTTAAATTTTTTGTGATCTTTATTAATTTCGTCTTTTATTTTTAAAAAATCTTCATGGTTTTTAGAATTTTGTTTTATATAATCAAATATTTTTTTATCGATATTTATTAATAATTTATCGTTCTTAAGTTTTACTACCTCATCAAATTTTTCGATAATATCAAAATTGTTACCTAAGTAATTACTTAGAGCTATTACTGGGCGATAATACAATTCATATTCATCAAACAATTGACCAATTTTTGAAAAATAAAAATAATTTAAAATATCATTATTTTTTGTTACGTCATTTGAAATATTCTCTAAACCCAATACTTTACCAGGAATAGCTAGCGTGCTTACTGACAAAATATCCAACAATAAATCATTTTCTGCAATTTTTTTTTCAATTTGAGTAATCTTTGACTCGTAATAAATTGATATGAGTGTACTAGAAATAGCAAATACACTTAAAAAAATTGCAACATTTAAAAAAAGTCTTATTTTGCTTATTCCTTTGGTTAATAGCGATGATTTTAAAAAGCTAAATAAAAACCTATATCGCATTATTTAAACTTCTCTCTTTTTTTGATTTTTGTAATCTGTTTTCTCGCCTATATTTAACTTTAATTTAAGTTCCGATATTTTCTTTTCTAATTTTCTTACCTCTTTTGTAATTTTTTCTTTTTCACCTTCATCAATTTTATTATCATCTAGAGCTTTTCTTGACTCTTCCATAAGATCCCCAATTGACTCACCTAATCTGAGCAAATTATTGATAATTTCATCAGCACTGTCGTGATCATTCCTTTCTAATACGTATTTATCTAAAAGAGTTTTATAAGCATCTAG
>Ga0209425_10006870_pt1 | contig 10813 bp, 16 predicted proteins | sample COG_05_FD_184749 | JGI IMG/M metagenome (GOLD analysis project Ga0209425, IMG submission 184749) | Pelagic Microbial community sample from North Sea - COGITO 998_met_05 (SPAdes) (version 2) | ecosystem: Environmental > Aquatic > Marine > Neritic zone/Coastal water | place: Helgoland, sampling... | reverse complement strand
ATTTCCTATGTTAAATCTCGCGGAACAAGATTACTCATACATACTAACGGTGGTATTCATAATAAAGACTATTGGAATGATGTAGGCAATATTCTAACTAAAGAGGATATCATAAATTTTGATTTAGACGGACTTCAAGATACTCATCATATTTACAGAATTAATACAGAGTTTAATAAAGTTTTAGCAAATGCTAAAACTGTTATAGATTCTTCTGCTGCTCAAGTTCATTGGAAGTATATTGTTTTTGAACATAATAAACATCAGGTAGAAGAAGCACGTAGAATCGCCAAACAAACAGGGTTTACTACCTTTTCTACGGTCAAAACTTCTCGTGATGTTTTTGCTCCTAAATCAGGACAATTTATTCATTCAAAAAAGACTCGTGAATATGAGCAGGCTGAACGTAAGATACACTGTGTATGGAGTGATTGGGGTAAGTGGTATATCTCTCCGAATGGTTTAGTATTTAGGTGTTGTTGGACTGGTGGTCATTATTTTGATGAACAAAGTGATCGTTTTTATTATCCTCCAGAGTTTGAACGATTATTTAATGGTTTTGAGGTTCCCATTCAAAAAATTATACAGTATAATTATTGGAATAAACTTCAGCAGTTTTTGCAAGGATATGATAGATCATTTAAATTGTGTAAATCACAATGTGGTAAGATAGTGTCATCTATTGAAAAAACTGAAGAAAATCTAATAACAGGTACTAAGGCAAAAATAGATGCTAGTAACCAATGGGGTAATTAATGAAAACAGTAAGCAAAATTGGAAAATTTAAATTTTTAAGATTCCCTAATCAAGGTATTAGACGTAATGAGAAGATTAGAAAACTTGCTACTTCTGGAAAATTAGGATATTCTACTCTTGAAAGTTATATTAGTAAAGAACGTAAGCTTGGGTACCCAATTAAGTACTCTAAGCCTATTGGTTTTAAAAGGAAATAAGATGAAAAAAGATGGACACACAGACGTAGCTTCTTCTCTTAGAATGTGTAAAACAATTATTGAAGACGCTAATGATATAGTCAACGCATTACCACAAGATATGGAAGCATCACTTCCAACTTGGTGGACTAATAAACTTGCTAAATGTTCTGCTATGATGAATGGTGCTCGCGATTATTTAGTATACTCTACTGATACCCCCTCATCAACATCAATGCCGTTTACTTTAGAAGAAATTCCAGCAGATCAAGTTGTTGTAGGTGATTTTAAAAGCAAGCATTTTGATATTTGTCCCTCTGCTGTGGCTTTATATAAAGATATTGAAGTTTCTGATGAAGCGGTAGAGTCGGCCATACTACATGATATGCTATTTAAAGTAGAAAAGAAAGCAATCGCTGCTAATATGGCTACTCAAGAAATGGTTGATAAAACTCAACACTACGCTGATATGATTATGGAGTTAGCAAAAGAGATGAATATGGTAGATGAGCACGACTACGTAGAAGATGTTCATATGGCAAAAATGAAAGAGTTAGCTGATAAAGATACTGAAGAGGAAGAGGATGACATGCTTCCACCATCTGCTAAAATGGTTCTTATGGAGGACTGTTAATGCCTCTTAAGCGCGGTAAGTCTCAAAAAACCATATCAACAAATATTAAAGAGCTAATGAAAAAACCCTCAAAAGCTCGTGCTAAAGGTGTAAGAACCCTAGCTAAAAGGACGGGTACTACTACTAAAGAAGCCCAACGTCGGCAAGCAGTGGCAATAGCACTTAGCTCGGCAGGGAAGAAACGTAAAAAATAAATTTTGACATATATCTAAATATCTGTGAAAATACAACATAAATAACCCCTTAAGGAGAAAACTATGGCATTAGTCTATAATATCGGTGGCCCAAACCCAAACTTCAATACAATCGCAGAGATTGATTCGACAACTTTGACACAGGGCGACAACACAATTCAAATCTATCCAGGTACTCATGCAGCACCTGCTTCCATTACCGCAACTGATCTTTGTTTCAGAGGTATGGGTAATCGCGATGACGTAATCATCGATGGCGCCGCTGGCGGTGCATTAGGTGTTGCACTAAGTGATAGCTGTTCAGGCTCAATCACTTTTGAAAACCTAACAATTAAAGGTCAAGATACTGTACTGACAGGTGATCCAGCTGGTGCAAACGCTGCTGTTACTAAATCAGGTAATGACGACGTTCAGCTTATCTTCCGTAACTGTAAGTTTACTAACGCAGAACACGCTGTTGTTCATAATGGTATTCATGCTAACGCACTCGGTGTAACTCAGATTGAAATGCATTATTGTGATGCACAAGTTGATAAAGCTATTGTTTCAAATGCTAACGTATTTGCAACATTCTCAACTTTCGGAGCAAATGCTTATCATACAGCCGCAGGTGCAGCTACTCCATCAACAGCTATTAAAACTATGCTTTGTGGACCAAACTCAGCTAACGTTGGTAACTCAACTGAAACAATTCTTGCAACAATTGCATAATAATTCTATAAAAGGAGAATAAATCATGGCAATGATTTCAAAATCAGCTAAACAACCAATGGAAGGTATGTCTTCTGCTGGTTATCCAAGTGATAAACCAATCGGTGATGCAACTGCTAGTGTCGGCCCAGGCATGAAAAAAGGTCAGGGTTACATGAACGAAGGAGCACCTAAAGTTGGTGGTAATTACCGCACAGGGGATAATACTCCTGGTGCTCGTGGTGCAATCTCAAAAGGTGTTTCTGTAGCATCTGAAGATGTAACCAAAGGCATGGGTGGCAAAGTCATCAAAGACATGCAGTAAGGAGTCAAAATGGCTAAAACACTTTCAGGAGCCGAAGCGAGAGAAGGTAAGACCGTAAATATCGGTGATAACCGTTACGGTCTCCGTGAAGAGTACGATCCGGCTAAAAAACGGGAAACTCTTGAATACTATCGTTCTGGCCACGACCTTACTATTAGAGAAGTAAAAAATCCTCTTACACAAACAGTTAGAACAGTAAAAAGTTAATGATTGTTCCAGAGGTTTTTCAGCGCTCAATGCCGAAACCTAAGAAGAAAAAGAAAAAGGCTTTAAAAAAGCACGAAAAGGTTTCACTAAAAGAAATATACGGACCAAGATCTAAGTAAAGATTCCGTTTACATAAGAAGACTTATACGGGGCGCAGGAATATATCTGCGCCCTACTTGTTTTTATAATCTGTTCATATATTTTATTTTCGTTTACATCTACTGATATAAATATCATATCTTCATCAGACATAAATGAGTAATCAAACTCTTCACCCGCACAACAATGAATTTTTAGATTGTCTTTAGCAGGTGTTTCTGCAGTTATAATTTTTGCAAGCTTTGCACGTTTTTCTGATATTTCGATACCATGATACTTAATATCAGGAAATCTACGATGCATATCGAGTAAGGAGTACGGATATAAACCACAACCGACTAGTATAATATTTTTACAACTATCTAAGTTATTTTTAATCTTCTTATCTAATACTGTTTTATATATCCAAGAGTTACTAAATTCAACTTTATATAACCTATCTAGACAATCTTTTAGTTGAGCATTAAGAACTGTTTGAAACTCGCCATTTGCGATTGTATTTTTCCAATCTTTGATTTGTTTCTTAATTAGGTCTTTTGTATACTGAGATGATTTCATTTGCAGAATTCCTAGTCCCCCCTAAGTCATAATTGAAGCTTATAGGTTTATGAGATAACACATGTTCTAATGTATTAGGTAATTTATGAAACTCTTTATTGTTTAGCACTTTAAAAAAACCATAAGGCTCAAAAGCATAACATCTTACAAACTGTTCTAACTTATGCCCATCTTGTCTTGGTACAAATATAGAAGGGGTGCCTGTTTTGAGTACTTCCATAGTAGTATTGTAACCCCCATAAGTAATCAAAGCGGCGCATGATTGAATCTTTTTACTTAATTCAGGTATGTATTCAACAAAAACCATATTATCTCTAACAGATGATCCAGTTTTTAAATACCTGTTAGCTACAGGCATAACAAACTTATAGTCTTTGAATTTGTGCGCTATTTTTGTAATTTCTTTAAATAACAACATTCCTTCAGCTTTGTTTAACCCCGTACTTACATAAATTATGTTATTCTTTTTTTTATGAGGTTTTAAAGAATCGTCACACACATATCCTGTATATTTTATTAAATGTTTTATATCTTTTATTATTAAATTAGAATTTGTGTGCTTTGTTCTATCACTGTATAGAGGTAATATATTAGGGTCGCCGTGAACTAATATTTTATCAACATAGTGCTTACATATTAAATTTTGGGTTAGATTTACCCAATCTTTTAACTGATCGTCGTGAGGATCATCCCAAGGAAAATCTCTAACAGATACTACAATTTTAATTCCTCTTTTTTTACACTCTTCAAAACATTTAAAAAGTTCGTTAGCATATTGATGTCTACAAAATGGAAATCCTTCACTGACTAGTAGCTTTACGTTATTTTGCTCTATAGTTTCAATAAATCTTTTTATTCTAAAATTAGTTAATGATTCATTCATTACGTACCCGGAAAGAGACCTACCAGGAGGGGGTTGTGAATCTTCTAAAAAAGATACTTGCGGTACATTAAATGATAATGGTGGTTTAAATAATTGATTTATGACTATAACATCTTCATACTTTGCTGTTTCTTCAGCAATCAATTTTATTCTATTACTATGACCAAGACCGTAAAGATACTGCGTTAAAAATGCTATCATCTTCCAGAAGGATAAAACCAACCTTCAGCAAAAGGAAAAATTTTAATAATCTCTTCACCACAAGCTTTTGCAATTTCCATGTGTTCTTTCTGAGTTCCGTTAGTTTTTCTTAGATCAATGTAATGAATCCAAGAACGTAAAGTACCATTCATATAAAGACGGGACTTCATCAGTCCTTCCGGTAGAACAGCTCTTGCTTGTTCTTTGGCAATACCTCTTTCAAGAGCCCAATTATATGCTTTCACTGCTTGAAGCTTAACTAAATCTTGCTGTCCAAACCACTTTTGTTGAAGCGCGTTATCATCTGTTTCTATTGAGTTTTGTCTATTTTTCGTATCTTGAAGTCTAGCTTCTCTTTGATCCCAACCAAGAGCATCGTCTGGATTTGCGTACCGCTGAGAGAACTCTTGAAAAGAGAAAGATCTATGGCGTAAAATTTGTCTAGCAATATCTCTTGTAGTTTCAATCTCTAAACAGGCAGAAACCATTTCAAAAGGTGACCAGTGGTTTTCTCTAATTAGATACTTCAATAGTTTTGTTGAAGTTTCATTATTTATTTGGTTATCGGGATTTGAAACTCTGGCACAGTAAGCAACTAAATCTTCTGCATTATCAATTCCTATCATATCCACTGGCTTAGAATATGAAATTAATCTAACTTTCATTTTTTGTCTCCGTATATTTGGTTTATTTCATTACGTTCAAAGTTTCTAGAAGCTTTTATTTTTACTCTATTTCTAACTTTATCTTTGATTTGTCTTATAAAAGATTTTCCAGAATTCATTTTCCAAAGAGATTCTTCTATCGAGTCAACGTAATTTATTACTATTCTTGGCAGTTCTTTTACAGTAAATTGTGCTATTTTTTGAGTGGGTTGTACAATCACAGCTTCGTTATTTTTATTTTCAAGAAATATCCACATCTCATCTCTAAAAGTATATGGAAAATAAGTAACTCCTTCTGGCATAACTGTTTTGTAATTATAAATCATACCACTAAGAGAAGTAACTTCAATAACGTATGAAGGATTTAGTATTTGAGGATAAATACCTGTTGGCACAGGTACTATGTCTCCTATTTCTATGACTAATGGCTCTTCTATACAAGCTCTTAGATGAAAAAAAGGTTCCATATGATTATAAACTTCAAAACCCCAATCAACTTGATACGTTTCTTCAAGTGATTTTGCTAACGTACTTTTCTCAATATTAATTTCACAGATTTTTAAGTTGTTCAACAGGATCCTCTCCTTGTTTACCAGCAGTAATAGCTTCTAAACAGTATTCTTTAAGATTAATGAGTTTTTCGTTACGTATTAATTTCTCGTGCCCCGCATTAAGATTCTGAATATACTTAGCTCTACCTTTAATTGGGAGTGCTTCTAAAAGATTATCTAAGGTTTTATACTCACGTGCTAGAGCTTGAGCACGTTTAGGACCAATCCCTTCAATCCCTAAGATATTATCAGATTTGTCACCCTCAATTATTCTAGACAGCATATACTCATAGGGAGTAACATCAAAGTCTTCTTTTAAAGTCTGTATAGTAACTTCTTTTCTTCCAAAAATGTTGAAAATAGAAACATTCTCATCTACTAACTGATATAAGTCTCTGTCTGAGGACACTACCCAAGTATGATCATAGCGATCAGACACATTTTGAGTAATCCAAGCTAATACATCATCTGCTTCAACACCTCTAAACTTCAGTACTTCTTCGTCTAACTCATCAGGCAAACTATTTAGCACTGCGAAGAAATCTTCATATTTTTTGATCTCCTCTTCTTCTTGCGGTTTTTTACGGGTTCCTTTATATTCTTCATGCATATTCATTCTATAGTAAGATTTACCAAAATCAAAACACACTATAGTACGAACTGCTTCGTATGACTTAGCTAAGGATTGAATTGTGCGAATAAAGTCTGCTCCGAACGAAGCATAATTAGGTCTTTGAAGCCATCTGTAAGATAAGTTATTGGCATCAATAATTAATAGATTATTATAAGTTGAGTAGTCAGGCTCTTGCAGGTCTGCAAGGTCATTCCAAGATTTAGTCATAGTTATCTCCTGTGTTTATGTATAACTATAACAATTTTAAGAGGATTGAGCAAGATTAGTTTGTTCTTTAATGGCATATAACCAGTCATCTAGTTTTGTTACTTTGAACTGACAACCAAAAGATTTAATCTCAATATAGAACGGAACTACTAAATCATCATCAAAAGCAACAAAATCTTTAGATCTATTCCATCTAAATATTAGAAGAGGTTTCTTCTTCATAACTTCTGCTTCTCTTACTGTTTGTCTCCAAAAATTAAGAATATCAGTAGTTTTAGATGTAAGAAGATTATTCCATTGTAAATCTTTATAATGCTTGCATTCGATAGCATATGGCCACCAAGCAGTATCGTGAGGAGTCCAAATATCTCCTTTTAGATAGTCAATAGCTCCTGATAGAGGTACTCTTCTAAATTCAACATCAAATTCATTACTAAGTCTGGTTGCTATTTTTTGTTCGTATGCTGTGCCTTTAGCTTTACTTTTATTATGTGCCATCTAATCCAAGCTTATATTTAGCTATAATATATGACTTTAGAAAGTCACTTCTAACAATATCGTCTATTCCAAATTCGACTGTAGAAAATTCTTCAAGAGACTTAATAATTTTCATAAAATTAAAGATACCTCGTTTATCGTTTTCACGAGTCAGATCTGTTTGCGTGTAGTCGCCACAAAACATAATTTTACTATTTCTACCAACTCTTGTAATTATACTATCTAATTCATGAAAGTTCAAGTTTTGACACTCATCAACAATGATAACAGCATTGTTAATCGTTATACCTCTTATAAAAGATGTGCTCATAAATTTAATATTGCCTTGTTGTTTAAGAGCATCATAAGAGTCTTTTATACCAAAAAGCTCTCTACAGATTGACCTATAGGGAGCTTCGTAGATTGATACTTTTTCCTGTTCGTCTCCAGGCAAAAAGCCTATATCTCTAGTAGATACTACCGATCTTACTATAAAAACATCATCATAAACTGTACTAGGATCTAAGACTTCTTCTAAAGCTAAATACAGAGATAAGAATGTCTTACCAGTACCTGCAATACCGTGTAAAAGTAAATGTTTATCGTCTTTGTATGCATCATATATTATTTTTTGATTATCAGTAATTGGTTGGATTGTTAGAAGATCATCTATTCTAACTTTTTTTAATGGTTTTCCGTTACCATTCCCGTTTCCGTTAGCCAAGCGCTACTTCTCCTTAATTATTGAGAATCGAGTTTTCCCGATTTCATTAGTTCAGTATAACCTCCAACGTATGTTTCATCAATAAAAATTTGAGGGACTGATCTAGCGTTGGGTACTACTTCTAATAATTGTTCTTTAGTCCACCCAGCGCCAATAATTCTTTCTTCATAAGAAAGGTCTCTTTTCTTAAATTCGTGTTTGGCTCTTTCACAAAAAGAACAATCAAACTTACTCCATATCACGATAGTCATTATAAATCGCCGTCTTTTCTATTTTCTGAGTAGTGTACATCAAAACTTCCGCCAGGATATCGTGCTTCTAGCTTTTTAACATTTTCAGCAACAACTTCATTAGGATCTAAATCTAATGCACGACAGGCATTAACCCAATACCACATAATGTCTCCTAGCTCACGTTTCATATGAAAAATAGTATCATCGTTAAGAGGTTTGCCTTGAAATACGCACTTTTTTACAATCTCGCTAAACTCACCACCTTCAGAAGCTAAACCTATACTACCAGTCATAAGCAACGCAATATTTACTTTATTATCTAGTTCTTCTAGTTTTCTAGTCAAGTGAGTTGTAGCATTACTTTCAGTACTTGTTACAGCTTTTACAAAATCTTTATATTTATTCAAGTCAATCATAAAGAAAATCCTTTAAATGTATCTTTTGATACGTCTTGTTTTGTTCCTCCAATAATATAACTGGAGATTTCAGTCTCTTGTGGAGCAACCTGGACTTCTGCTCCAGAAATCCATTTTTGTGTCCAAGGTAGAGGATTAGCACGTGGAACCTTGTACGGGCTAGCAATCCCAATAGCTGTCATACGTTTATGAGCAATCCACTCAACGTATTCAGAAAGAAGCTGTGAGTTAAGTCCGATCATCGAACCATCTTTAAATAAATATTGAGCCCATTCTTTTTCTTGATCAACTGCTTCAACAAACATTCTAATCACTTCTTCTTCACATTCTTTGGCAATTTTAACAAAATCTGGATCATCCTGTGGTAAAAGTTTTAAAATTTGTTGTGTTGACCCTAAATGCACATTTTCATCACGAGCAATTAGCTTAATTATCTTTGCATTACCTTCCATCTTTTTGAGTTCTGCAAAAGCCCATGAGCAAGCAAACGATACATAGAACCGTACACCTTCAAGAATATTCACACTAGCCATACATAAATATAGTTTCTTTTTTAAATCATACAGTGAAATAGACTTGTTACTGTTTCTTTGATATACTCCTAGTTTCATACCGTCGATGGGGTCATCATCTTCTGTAGACGTAACACTATGATTTCCTTCTCCAAATAATTGATACCATTTTGTCATCTCAATTAAGTCATCATAATGATGAGAGATAGAGTCAGCACAATCTACAATTTCCTGAATATCCATCATCTCATCAAATACTTTTGATGGATTAGCGTAAATATTACGAATAATATGGGTATATGAACGTGAGTGAATAGTCTCAGAAAAAGTCCAAGTGATAATCCAGTTTTCGAGTTCTGGTAATGACACGATAGAACCAAAACTTTCCGCAGGTGCACGGCCTTGAACAGAGTCAAGAACTATTTGTCTTTTAAGATTTGATGTAAAAATATGCTGTTCATGGGTAGTTAAGTTTTTGAAATCAGACGCATCACGAAGAATATCAACTTCTTCTGGACGCCAGAAAAATCCTAACTGTTTATCAGTAAGTTTGTCAAATGCTCTATATTTAAGGGTATCGAATCGTTGCATACCAAGTTCATTGTCAAAGAACATTTTTGACGTAGTGTGGTCGTATGAGGTTGTGTTTAGTACTGTCATTGTTTTTCCTTATAAAACGCAACTTTCACAGTCTGCGTCATCAATTTGTTCTTGTGGTAGTTCATCAAGTTTATTTATGTCAATCTCACCTTGACCGTCAAAGGTATTAAAATAATATAGTTGTTTACCTCCATATTTATAAAACATTAATACATCCTGTATCATTGTGCTAAGTGGTATTTTTTCATCGTCAAAAAAGGTAGGATTATACGATGTATTAACAGAGATGCCTTGATCAATGTATTTTTGTAATACTGCACAAATCTTTAAATATCCTTCTGGTGATTTTTGATCCCAAAGAAGATTATATTTTGAACGCAATTTATGTATACCAGGAACTACTTGTTTTAGAACTCCGTCTTTAGATTGCTTTATAGATACAAAAGATCTAGGGGGTTCAATACCGTTGGTAGCGTTAGCAATTTGCGCTGAAGTTTCAGAAGGCATTAGCGCCATTAGTGTAGAGTTTTTGATTCCCCACTCCATAATATCTTTACGCAGCCCACTCCAATTCTGCCTTTCTACATGAGGAATCAATTCATCAATTTCTTTCTTACGAGTGTCTATAGGCATCAGTCCTTGGCTATATTTAGTTTCAGTAAATCCGGATGGAGCTACTTGCTCTTTTGCTAGATCAGCTGATGCTTTAATTAGGAAGAAACTCCATGCTTCGGCATACTCGTCTAATAGCTCTAAATTTGGTTCTTCATAGTTTGTGTTATTTTTTGCTAACCAATAAGCTAGATTAATAATACCTACACCAAGAGGTCGTCTTTTCATAGTAGCATTTCTAGCTGCTTTTACAGGATAATCTTGATAGTCTAAAAGCGCGTCTAAACCTCTAACAGCAAGTTCACAGGGCTTCTGAAAATCTGCTGGTTTGTTGATTTTACCCCAATTAATTGCACTAAGAGTACAGAGAGCAATTTCGCCTTCTTCATCATTAAAGCTGTTAAGCGGTTTTGTGGGCAAATCAATCTCACAACAAAGATTAGATTGATGCACTGGAGC
>Ga0209425_10006868_pt1 | contig 10816 bp, 9 predicted proteins | sample COG_05_FD_184749 | JGI IMG/M metagenome (GOLD analysis project Ga0209425, IMG submission 184749) | Pelagic Microbial community sample from North Sea - COGITO 998_met_05 (SPAdes) (version 2) | ecosystem: Environmental > Aquatic > Marine > Neritic zone/Coastal water | place: Helgoland, sampling... | reverse complement strand
TAAAATACGATCAGTTTGCCTAAGTTCAGCGTGCCGGCAAGAGAACAGACCTCGTGCGAGATACCTTCCATCAGACAGCCATCGCCAGCAAACACGTAGGTATTGTGGTCGACTACCTCATGCCCCTCGCGGTTAAATTGCGCTGCCAAGGTCTTCTCGGCAATTGCCATTCCCACCCCGTTAGCGAGCCCCTGACCCAGAGGCCCGGTAGTAGTTTCTACACCAGGCGTATAGCCATATTCAGGGTGACCAGGTGTCTTGGAATCAAACTGGCGGAACTGCTGCAGGTCATCGACAGACAAATCGTAGCCAGTCAGATGCAATAGAGAATAGATCAGCATTGAGCCATGACCATTGGATAGCACGAATCGATCGCGGTTAAACCAATTCGGATCACCTGGATTGTGCGTCAAAAAATCGCACCAAAGCACCTGTGCTATGTCTGCCATTCCCATAGGCGCACCGGGGTGACCCGACTTCGCCTTCTGTACTGCATCCATGCTTAATGCACGAATTGCATTGGCGCTCTGTTTACGTGACACAGCTTTTTCTGCCATCAATCAAATTCCTTCAGGTTTTTACTTGTTTGTCGTTAGTAGCGAAGCGAGAGATCCAGTGTCCTATTATATCTGACGAACCAGACAAGGTAGGACAAATGCAGATGTGCTTCGGGGAGCCTAGGGTCAAGGCCAGTATTTTCCCGCACCTGAGTCCAATATGCCAACTCTATGCGGCCCTAATAAGACAATATATCAAGGCTTGGCGTCATGAACGAAGAATTAACACGCATTGAGCCTGCAATAAGTACGCTTCTAACAAGATTCTATATCAATATATTTTGATATAGGTTTGAAATTGCCCTGTAATGCTGCTAAGTTAGCGACTTTTAGGATAAACCATCAGGCTCACAACATGGCTGCAACTGCATTGAAGAGCGCCGGTAGCTTGGACTCACCAAGTCCAATCGAGTTGCTCACAGCGCTGCACAAGGCCCTAGCCGACCATCTGCGACTGCAGATTCTGAGACTGCTCAAGAATGAATCCTTTGGCGTATTGGAACTATGCCGAATTCTCGATATTCGGCAGTCCGCACTCAGCCATCACCTAAAGATACTCGCTACCAGTCATTTGGCTTCCACCCGACGTGAGGGAAATTCGATCTTTTATAGGCGCGCGCTGCTTAGTGAGGATGATGTTCACGGTGATATCAAAAAGACGGTTTTTGAGAACCTTGACTCCCTAGAGATTCCCAGCGCTCAGCTCAGGAAGATCAAGCAGATCCAGTTGGAACGCGCGCAGCTTTCCCTCAATTTTTTCAACAAGAACGCGAATAAGTTTCGTGAGAAGCAGGGGCTAATCGTCGAACACGCCGACTATGCGAGTAGCCTACACGATCTCATCACTGGCCTCGCCTTGAGTGAAAAAGCGGCAGTTATGGAAGTGGGCCCGGGAGAGGGGCAACTACTGACTGAACTTTCGCGGCGCTTCAAGAACCTAATCGCGCTCGACAATTCCAAAGACATGCTGGATAGGTCTCGGTCCGCAATTGCTGACAGCGCTCGAAGCGGCGTTGAATTTATTCTTGGCGATACAGCCGTAGCTAAAAAACAAGATGTTAGTTGCGACCTAATTATTTTTGACATGGTGTTACATCACATCTCCTCTCCTGCGAAAACATTTAAAGACATCGCCGCCCTTCTTAACGCCGATGGCTATCTGCTAATAATAGAGCTATGCAGTCACAATCAGGACTGGGTTAGAGAATCTTGCGGCGACCTATGGCTTGGCTTCGAGGAAGGCGACTTGGATCATTGGGCAAAGAGGGCCGGGCTAGAGAAGCAACAAAGTTCTTATCTGGGACTACGCAACGGTTTTCAAATTCAGATGCGAACATTTAAAAATATTGTGTCTGACGCTTAATTATTGCGATCAACACCTACTTTTCACAAACTCTATTTTTGATTATTTTAACTTAACTATTACTAAAAATTTTTGAGGAAATGCAAATGGCAGAATCAACACTGTTTACATCCGAATCGGTATCTGAGGGCCACCCGGATAAAATGGCGGACCAAATCTCTGATGCAATTTTGGATGCTCTTCTAGAGCAAGATAAAGGTTCCCGCGTTGCCTGCGAAACCATGATCAAAACCGGCATGGTCGTCGTCGCGGGCGAAATTACAACGCAAGCCTATGTGGACATCGAAGACATCGTGCGTGGTGTTGTGAATGATATCGGCTACAACAATTCAGAAAGTGGGTTTGATAGCAACACCTGTGCCGTACTCAACGGCATCGGCAAGCAGTCGCCCGATATCGCCATGGGTGTCGACGATAGCGCGGATCACGAGCAGGGGGCTGGCGATCAAGGGTTAATGTTTGGATACGCAACGAATGAAACCAATGTGCTAATGCCCGCGCCAATCACTTATTCACACCTCTTAGTTAAGCGCCATTCAGAAGTACGTAAAGATGGCACCCTTGACTGGTTGCAGCCGGATGCGAAGAGCCAAATTACATTCCGCTACGAAGACGGTAAGCCAGTTGCTATTGATGCCGTTGTGCTATCCACACAGCACAAAGAGGAAATATCACTGAAAGATTTACAAGAAGCCGTGATGGAAGAAATAATCAAACCGGTACTTCCTGATGCTTGGATTAATGCTGATACCAAATATTTTATAAATCCAACCGGCCGCTTTGTCATTGGTGGGCCGCACGGTGATTGCGGATTAACAGGCAGAAAAATTATCGTCGACACTTACGGCGGCATGGCACGCCATGGCGGCGGCGCCTTCTCCGGCAAAGACCCATCGAAGGTTGACCGTTCTGCTGCCTATGCAGCGCGCTACGTTGCCAAGAACATCGTTGCTGCAGGCATCGCCGACCGCTGCGAAATTCAACTTTCTTACGCGATCGGGGTAGCAGAACCTACCTCTATCAGTGTTGAAACATTCGGTACGGGAAAGGTAAGCAACGAGAAAATCGGCGAGCTTATTCGAGACCATTTTGAGCTACGTCCGAAAGGCCTGATTAAGATGCTAGACCTGATTAAACCTATTTACAAAGACACAGCTGCATACGGTCACTTCGGCCGCGAGGACCTCGACCTGAGTTGGGAAAAAACTGACAAAGCCGACGCACTTAAAGCAGCAGCTGGTCTATAACATAACTTATAAGGATTACGACATGAACGATTTATCAATACAAAATAATGTAACTACCGAAGACTATAAAGTTGCGGATATAAGCTTAGCCGCTTTCGGTCGTCGCGAAGTCACATTGGCCGAGGCAGAGATGCCAGCACTCATGACCCTGCGCAAAAAGTACGCTGCAGAAAAACCACTCGCTACAGCGAAAATTCTTGGCTGTATACACATGACTGTACAGACAGCCGTGCTAATTGAAACGCTTGTAGAACTAGGTGCAGAAGTGCGCTGGTCTTCTTGCAACATATTCTCTACTCAAGACCATGCAGCCGCTTGCATCGCTGCCGCTGGAATTGCTGTGTATGCCTGGAAGGGCCAAACTGAAGACGAAGGTGAATGGTGCATAGAGCAGACTATTCTAAAAGATGGTGAACCTTGGGATGTCAATATGATCCTAGATGACGGCGGAGACCTCACCGGAATGGTGCATGAAAAGTATCCTCAGCTATTAGAAAACATTCATGGCATTACCGAAGAAACAACAACTGGCGTGCATCGCCTTTTAGAGATGCTCGAAGAAGGTTCTTTGAAGGTTCCTGCAATCAACGTAAACGACTCGGTCACTAAATCGAAGAACGATAACAAATACGGCTGTCGCCATTCACTCAACGACGGCATCAAGCGTGGCACAGATATGTTACTTTCCGGTAAGCAGGCGTTGGTCATTGGTTATGGCGACGTAGGCAAGGGTTCTGCACAGAGCCTTCGTCAAGAGGGCATGATCGTAAGAATTTCCGAGATCGACCCGATCTGCGCGATGCAGGCCTGCATGGACGGATTCGAAATTGTCTCGCCTTATATTGATGGCATCAACACAGGTTCAAGCGAAGGCATAGACACCTTACTGCTTTCGAAGACGGATCTTATCGTAACAACTACTGGCAATATAAATGTATGCGACAAGTACATGCTACAAGCAGTCAAGAAAGGCGCCGTGATCTGCAATATCGGTCACTTCGACAACGAAATCGATACAGCCTACATGCGTGAAAGTTGGGTCTGGGAAGAAGTTAAGCCACAGGTCCACAAGATCTATCGAGATGGCGCTGAGAATAAAGATGATTATTTGATCCTTCTTTCTGAGGGACGCCTTATCAACCTAGGCAACGCAACTGGCCACCCTTCACGCATCATGGACGGCTCATTCGCGAATCAGGTATTGGCACAGATGCTCATGTTTGAGAAGAAATTCGCTGACCTGCCCGCGGCTGAGAAGCAAAGCAATCTCTACGTTGAGGTTCTGCCTAAGCATCTTGACGAAGAAGTTGCTGGCATGATGGTCGGCGGTTTCGGTGGAGTCCTAACGCAGCTCACTGGTGACCAAGCCAACTACATCAATGTAGATGTTAATGGTCCTTTTAAGGCAGATAGTTACAAGTACTAAACTACAAATAATAGCTACCAAGGACAGCTAAACTATGGATTCATCTAATCCATCAAAGTACAGCATCGAATTTTTCCCACCTCGTAGCGAGGTGGGAGAGTCGAAGCTGGATACTGTGCATGCAGAATTGGGCAAACTGAATCCCGACTTCTTTTCGGTAACCTATGGTGCTGGGGGTTCGACTAAGTCGGGAACGCAGCAGATAGTATTACGTTATCAAGCAGCCGGTTCGCGCTGTGCTCCCCATCTTTCCTTCGGTGGATCAAATGAGGAAGAACTGCGCCAGATCTTGCAGGTTTATATCGATGCCGGCATCAAACGCTTGGTCGCCTTACGCGGTGACATGCCTTCGGGTGTAGGCGCAGCTGTACAACATAGTTACGCTAATGAGCTCGTCGAGTTTATTCGAGCAGAGACTGGCGATCACTTTCATATCGATGTCGCCTGCTATCCTGAGACCCATCCGGAATCAAACAGCTATGCTAGTGATGTAAGCTTCTTCAAGGATAAGGTAGATGCCGGTGCAAACTCGGCGATCACTCAGTACTTCTACAATCCCGACGCCTATTTCCGCTTTGTGGACTATTGCCAAGCGGCAGGCATCGATATCCCCATTGTTCCCGGCATCATGCCCATTACCAACTATGCCAACCTCGCCCGCTTCAGCGCTAGCTGTGGCGCGCAGATACCGCGTTGGCTGAACAAACGGCTAACCGGCTTTGGCGATGACAAGGAGGGCCTACGCCGCTTCGGTATCGATGTAGTTACAGAATTGTGTGAGGACTTGTTGCAAGGTGGCGCTCCTGGTCTGCACTTCTATTCGATGAACCTCAGTCAGGCCGTTACCCAAATTTGGACTAATCTAGATCTTGGCAATCGCCCGCAACGCGAATTGCTGTAGGTATTGATCGATGCGACTCTCGCGCGTTTATCTCGATAACCCACTCGCGTTGAATGCGCTTATCTCACTTCCCAAAGAGATTGCACATTACCTCGGCAATGTTCTGCGTCTGCGTGTCGATGATGAACTTCTCGTTTTTAATTCAAAACAGGGAGAATTCCGCGCTAGAGTAATCGCAGTTACAAAGCGAGCAGTCGACATAGAGTTGCTTGAGAAAAAGCGCGGCGTGCACGATTCAGCTCGGCAAACCTCGATGTGTATTCACTTAATTCTTGGCCTTTCTCGTGGGGACAGGATGGACTTCGCTGTGCAGAAATCCACTGAGTTAGGCGTTAACGAGATTACTCCTATCTACACCGAATATGGTGAAGTAAGACTCAAACCGGAGCGGGTAGAGAAGAAGCTTCAACACTGGCAGAAGATAGCTATCAGCGCCTGTGAGCAGAGTGGCAGAGTGGATGTTCCGGTGATACATAAACCCATCTCTTTGATGGAATTGTCTTTAGGTGAAAGTGTGAACAAGTGGATGTTAGAACCTAGCGGTTCTGATGCGCTTCCCCTGTGTATTGTGGAAAACAACTGTGTCTTATTGGTAGGACCCGAAGGCGGATTTTCGGCAAATGAGATCGACTGGGCACAAAGCAATGATTTTCAGATCGTCGCTTTAGGCTCGAGAATACTACGCACTGAGACTGCGCCGGTGGCCGCGCTCGCGATCTTGCAGCACAAGTATGGGGACATGTAGTTAGGCACAACTAAAATCGCTCCGAGAACGAACCTATGCCTGTCGCGCTAATACTGCTACTCACTTAATCGAGCAAGGCTCGACTTTACTAAATACTCTTGTGAGATTATCAACGGTTCAGCGCTTGTTGACGTTGGCTATTCGAAGCCGTGAAGCAATTTCGGATAAAAATGACTGTAACCGAGGCAAAAAAAAGCGCCTTTAAAAACAAAGGCGCTAGGTAAAGTTCTGCACTAAAGCAGAGCTGTTCTTTACTGCTTACTGATTAACAAATTCTGGGTAGGCTTCCATGCCACATTCGGACATGTCGACGCCATCCGCCTCTTCTTCCTCAGTAACTCGCAGACCCATGATGGCTTTGATTGCTAACCAAGTGACCAAGCTAGCACTAAACACCCAAACAAAGATCACTAGCATGCCGACAAGTTGACCCATGAAAGTCGCATCAGGATCGGATAGAAGTACAGCGAAGATTCCGAAGATGCCTACAGTGCCGTGAACCGAGATAGCACCGACTGGGTCATCAATCTTCAGCTTGTCCAGAGTAAGGATACTGAACACTACGATTGTGCCGCCGACGGCGCCAATAATGGTAGCAAGTAGCGGAGTCGGATCAGCAGGCTCTGCTGTTATAGCTACTAGGCCGGCTAATGCGCCGTTAAGTGCCATTGTCAAATCAGCCTTACCGAACATCACGCGAGCGACAAGAAGGGCAGCAATTAATCCGCCAGCTGCGGCTGCGTTGGTATTTAGAAATACGTTTGCAACTTCGTTCGCTACACCGATGCCACCTAGCTTTAGAGTAGAACCGCCATTGAAACCGAACCAGCCCATCCAAAGGATAAATGTACCTAGCGTCGCCAATGGCAAGTTAGCCCCTGGGATCGCCTGAGGCGCACCAGTCGAACTGTATTTACCTTTCCTGGGGCCTAGTAGAATCACACCGGCCAATGCGGCAGTAGCGCCAGCTAAGTGAACGATACCTGACCCGGCATAGTCGCTGTAGTTCAATTCGAAGAGACCGAATACCGCATCTCCATTCCAAGTCCAGCTACCTTCCATTGGATAGATTAAGCCGGTCATAACAACCGCGAAAGCCAGGAAAGCCCAAAGCTTCATCCGCTCAGCTACCGCACCGGAGACAATCGACATTGCCGTTGCTACGAACACAACCTGAAAGAAAAAGTCAGAGGCACCCGAGTAGACTGAATCGCCCCCGAAGCCTGCTTCTGCAGATTCAGCGAGTACGCCTGCGATTGCTGCGTCGTCCATCTGCGCTACTGTAGTTACACCAGATAAGAAAAAGCCGCCGTCATACATAATTTGATAACCGCAAACCAAATACATGGTGCAGGCAATCGCATACAGAGCGACGTTTTTAGTGAGAATTTCTGTGGTGTTCTTAGAACGAACAAGCCCGGCTTCCAGCATGGCAAAACCTGCCGCCATCCACATTACGAGCGCGCCACATATAAGAAAATAGAACGTATCCATTGCGTACTGCAATTCGAAAATTTGGTTTTCCACCTAGTACCTCCAGTTTATTGATCTACTTGTTGTTCTGCACTTTGGCATTGCGTAGACCGATAGTTATCTTGTTAAACACGTATTAATTATTTGTACTAATCAATTAAAGTCTGTTTGCTTTCCGCTGACTCTAGATGGCTTCTTCGCCAGTCTCGCCAGTACGAATGCGAATGATCTGAGTTAAATCTGCAACAAATATCTTACCGTCGCCGATCTTTTCGGTATTCGCTGCCTTTGTGATCGCTTCTAGAGTTTGGTCAAGCAGGCTGTCGGCGATTGCTACTTCTAATTTTACCTTCGGTAGAAAATCAACTACATACTCAGCACCGCGGTACAATTCGGTATGGCCCTTTTGGCGACCAAATCCTTTTACTTCTGTTACAGTTATGCCTTGTACGCCTATCTCAGATAACGCCTCGCGGACATCGTCCAATTTGAATGGCTTGATAATAGCCGTGACTAACTTCATTGTTTTGCTCCTTAGCTGTTTTTGCTTTGCGTAAATTCTTGCGACTTGTAATGCTCTATGCAGAGGTCGTGCCAGTTCTCGAAAATTATCTAAAAGGCCGACTTTTCGTGCCGCAATGGCTCCAAATGGGCTTAAATTGTAGATTTTTTGAGCAGTCTCAGTGCGGCGCAATGTTTTGTGCCCCAGTGCGGTGCATTTTTCCTGCTAGAAAGAAGATGAGGATTTAAGGCATTGCTCTAGGGACGGTGAGCTCACTAGCCAAAGGGCGGGCAGCAACAAAATTGATGATAGAATGGACGACAAATTTCGGACTCGTGCTCCGTTGCCACTCCTGGCCCCAATGACTGATGAGAGTTAGCATTAATGTTCAATAATAAATTTTTCGAAGACCTCAGTGCTCGCCTCTCCTCGATGATCCCCCTCGCCGAAGAAGTTCGTGAAGGTTTGCGCACCAAGATGGAGCAATTGCTGAAGGGCAGCTTTGCAGGCTTGGATCTATTGAGCAGTGAGGAGTTTGATGCTCAGCGCACTGCATTGGAGCGCGCCGAGAAGCGTGTTAGAGAGTTGGAAGACTCTCTTAGGGAGCTTTCAGAGAAGATCGACCAGTTCGAAGAACAATCAGCGAGCAAGTAGTTTGCTGATCTGGCAGCGGCGATAGCCAATCGCCTACATCAAATCTCATTCTCTTCTCAATATACTGCCCTCAAAGTCGGCAATGGTACGGGCCATCTTAAGGACCCTGTGGGTTGCCCTCGCATACAGTGATAGTTTGTCCATAATTTTACATAACCCCGCACGCTGCTCTTCATCTAGGTTGCAGCACTTCTTAAGCTTTGCCAGATACAATTCTGAGAGCAGCTTGCCAAGATAAAAATTGATGCGGTCTTAGGTGCAGCGCTAGTTGTTGTGTGTTGGAGGTTAAGTATCGGCCACTCTGACCAATCACATTGCTGAAATAGCTGCCGCTCAACAAACTTGGTGGCTGCTAACTTCGAGCGCCTCATCCTCAAACATGAAAGGCAGCAGCGCGATCAGCAGATTCGCCAGCAATGTTTTGCCGCGACCGGGCGGACCTATCATAAGTAAATTATAGCCACCGGCTGCAGCGATCTGCACAGCGCGTTTGACGCGGGCCAGTCCTTTGATCTCCCCAAAATTAACTTGAGAGAGTGTTTCGCACGAGCTGCTTTGGGCTCATCGAAGAAATTCGGGAATTGGAATTCCGCTATTGGGTGCAAAGAATAGTTTCAAAAATCTACTAACACTTTATTTATGTTTATAGGCAACGAGCATGAACTCTTCGCGATTCGCAGTCGGTAGGAGAATTTAATTCCCCTGCTCCTTCGCGGCGAGGATTGCGCAGGCTATGCCCTGTACCTTTTACCTTGTGAAGGCTGCCATTCAAGACGAGCTACCCCAATACTTCCATGCCTCGAAGACTCCTGGGTTCTAGCTGTCCGGAGACGATGAGGATGCAGAGGGCTATAGCGAGATCGTACCAGCCACCTGCCTTCGTTAGATCGGCGGGGGCAAGGTTGATGGTGATGCGGCGAGTCGAGAATTCCAGGCCAGAGTTTATAATGGCACTCCTGACCCTTCCCTTGCTTTCTTTAATGGCCGTTTCGGGAAGCCCAACTATAGCTAATGGGGGAGATCAATCGACAGAAGTGTCTCCCCCGTGAATTCGAAAGCATCGATGCCGATCGGGACACGAGATTGAATGGTGGCTAATGACATGGGAGCTAAGATCTAGTTACTATATTAAGGAAATAGATCAAAATGCTCAGAATTGAGAGTTTTACGGTAATCGTTTGATAAAAAAAATGAGCTGCAAGCAGCTCATTTTTCATAGATCCATTAGCTGCTTATTGGCTGCTGCTGACCATGTACGAAACAAGTGCTCCCAAATCTTCGTCTGTGCAAGTGAAGCATAGCCCTTTTGCTGGCATAGAATTTAAACCGTTGATCGCGTTTGCGACTACCGCGTCCATGCCCTTCTCCAAACGCGGAGCCCATGCCTCGGCGTTGCCATCTCCAACCTTCGGCGCGCCTGCTGCACCTGTGCTGTGACAGGCAAAGCAAGACATCATATACGTTGCTTCCACATCGAAACCATCTGTCAATTGGGCCAGCTGAACTTGCTGCTGAGAATTATCAGCTGAAATGGCGGTTGCGAACGATGCAGTCACTACGAATAGACCTACTTTAGACATAGCTGACATTATTACTTTCTTAATAGTTAACACGTTTAACTCCTTACTCATTTAATTAAATTCTCGGTTTTATATTCTTAATAACACAATTCTATATTCGCAAACCTTAACGCTTACTGGCGAAACATATACGCAACAATTGCTGCTAGGTCATCGTCTGTGCAAGTGAAACATAGGCCTTTTGGCGGCATTGCGTTCACGCCATTCACTACATTCAGCATGATTGCATCCATTCCCTTCTCCATGCGAGACGCCCAGGCTTCTGCGTCACCTAAAATTGGTGCGCCTGCTGCTCCAGTGCCATGACAGGCAAAACAGCTCATCTGATAGGTAGACTCCACATCGAATGCGGCGACTTCAGCAGCAAC
>Ga0209425_10006865_pt1 | contig 10822 bp, 9 predicted proteins | sample COG_05_FD_184749 | JGI IMG/M metagenome (GOLD analysis project Ga0209425, IMG submission 184749) | Pelagic Microbial community sample from North Sea - COGITO 998_met_05 (SPAdes) (version 2) | ecosystem: Environmental > Aquatic > Marine > Neritic zone/Coastal water | place: Helgoland, sampling... | reverse complement strand
CATTTGAATGCGTAATGCCATGGCAACATCGCAACCCTCTAGGGCACTTTCCAAACTATGGGTGACTCGCAAACTTCCTTTTGAGGAAATTCGATCCAGTTCAATGGGAATTAGAGGTCGAGGGCCACATATCGTGACATTTGCCCCCAGCGTCAGTAACCCATGAATATTAGATCGCGCTACGCGACTGTGGGTGATATCTCCAATTATGGAGACATTTAGCCCTTTGAATACGTCAAAGTGATCTGATAACGTCAACATATCAAGCAAGGCCTGAGTGGGATGCTCATGCGCTCCATCTCCGGCATTGATGACGATAGAATCCACACACTGTGTCAGAAAATGAGATGCCCCTGGCGACTGATGCCGCAAAACGACCATGTCAATTTTCATCGCCTCAATATTCTGAGCGGTGTCTTTCAGCGACTCCCCTTTGGACACACTAGATCCAGATGCACTGAAATTGACCGTATCTGCGCTCAATCTTTTTTCCGCTAATTCGAACGAAATACGGGTTCGAGTAGACGCCTCAAAAAACAAGTTTACAACCGTCACGCCTCTGAGCGTAGGCACCCGTTTGATGGGTCGATTTAGAACATCCCTAAACTGCCTAGCCGTCTCCAAGATCAGTTCGATTTCTCTGGAGCTATAATCAGACAAACCAAGCAGATGACGATGGTCCAATCCGGAGTTTATCTGTTCAGTCTTCGGTTGCACGAACGGTACGGGTTCAGGTTGTGGGTGTGGTTGGGTGTTCAACAAGCCATACGCCTTCCTGGTCATCCATTTCGGCAATTCGAACGCGAACTTCCTCGCCAGGAAGCGTTGGGATTTTCCGACCTACAAAATCTGCTTTAATCGGCAGTTCGCGAAGTCCTCGGTCCACAATGACCAAAAAGTGCACTGAAGCAGGTCTTCCAAGATCTGTGAGCGCATCCAATCCAGCTCGCGTGGTGCGCCCGGTAAAGAGGACATCATCCACTAATACGAGATCTCTACCATCGATATCGAAGTCAATTTTGGTTTCTCTAACGACCGGTTGCTTCAACCGCATCCGGAAATCATCGCGGTACATGGTTGCGTCAAGAATTCCAAGGGGAACGGCGCTCCCTGTAATCGTCTGGATAATCTTTTCAAGACGGGAGGCAATAAATACGCCACGCGACTGCATACCGATCAAACCAAAGGAACCACTACGTGTCTCGTCAAGATCAAACATCTCAACGATTTGGCGCGCCATTCTTTGAAGTGTGCGCTCGAGGTCTCGCGCAGTCATTAGCTGCGCTTTAATCACGTCATTCGGCTCCATAAATATCAAGTTAACGATTTTCTGACAACTCACCTCATCTCCTGCCGTATTCTCATTCGCAAAGATCGTGAAATCCTAAGCATTTAGATCTTATCGAAACGATTTGACGTACTATCGTATGACGAGTATGTCTGAGCATTTCTTCTTAATGGTGAGTCCGTGAGCGCAGAATCAAAACCGCTAAAATATCTCGATCCAGCCTTCATAGGGCAGATTTCCAATATGGAATTGCGAGCCCGGCTGATTGTAGAAGGATTTATCACGGGAATGCACAAGAGTCCGTACCACGGCTTTTCCGTTGAATTTGCGGAGCATCGGCCCTACAACCCTGGCGATGAACTCCGACATGTAGATTGGAAAGTTTACGGAAAAACTGACCGCCACTACGTAAAACAGTACGAAGAAGAGACCAACCTGCGCCATTACGTCGTCTTGGATACCTCCGCATCCATGCGATACAAGCATTCCTCAGGCCTATCAAAACTCGAATATGGAGCCTACTTGGCTGGTGCCCTCCACTTCATGATGGTAAAGCAGAGAGATGCAACGGGCCTCATCGCGTTCGATGAGCATATCCACACGTTGCGCCCTCCCAAAAGTACACCGGGCTATCTACGCCAACTACTTTCGACCTTGGAGCATCTGTCTTCCGAGCCGGAGAACAATCAAAAGACCGGGGCAGCGTCCGTTTTAAACGAAGTGGCCGAGCGCATTGCGCGTCGTTCTCTCGTCGTCATCATTACTGACCTTTTCGAGAATGTTGGCGAACACGATGAGCTACTTAACGCCTTGCGCCATTTGCGTTACCGCGGGCATGAGGTGCTTGTCTTTCACATCCTTGAATCTGAAACAGAGCGCCATTTTCGCTTTCCCGACGTCCCCATGCGATTTGTGGATATGGAAACTGGAGAGGAAATGGCCCTTCAACCCTCCCAGCTCAGGGAAAACTATGCCGAAGCTGTCAAACAGTTTTCGACCCGCTTTCGTGCCCGTTGTCGCGAAAGCAATATTGATTTTGTAGAACTTGATACCGCAGAACCGTACGGAACGGCCTTATTGGCCTATTTGAATAAACGCGGGCGTTTGGCCTAAGAACCAACTCCCCTTTTCTGTTAATCTTTCAAAGATGAATATGAAACGCATTCACTTTATGTCGGCCTCCCTCCTAGGCTTCGTTTTGATGACTGTGCCGGCAATGGCTCAGGAATCTGACGCGCTACCGGGACTGGCTAATCCGGGTGACACACCCACCACGTTTGAAAACCCCGAGTTGTTCGCCAAATATCAGGCGACCATTACGGCAGATGATCTCGCTGCACACCTCTACTTTTTTGCATCCGACTTCTTCGAAGGAAGAGAGACGACAGCCAGAGGACAAAAAATGGCAGCGGAATATCTTGCGGGACAGTATCGCAAAATGGGTTTAGCCCCAAAAGGAACGGCTGCGACCGACAATCCTCGCAGCCCAAGGGCCTACCTCCAACCATTTCCGCTCTATGAGTCCAAGTTTGATAAAGCAGAGCTATTTCTAAATGGATCTGAGGTTGCCGATCACACATTCGGCGGCGATCAAACAGATGGCTCTTTCCTTACCATGTTTGGAGGCTCCAGCGACGTGACGGCCTCCTTGGTCTTTGCCGGATATGGAATTGGTGACGATGGCTTGGGATACGATGATTTTGCTGCTCTCGAAGCAGCCGGCATAGATTACTCAGGTAAATGGGTCATGATGCTCGCCGATGAGCCCATGAAAGATGCCGAAACCAGTTTATTTCCAACCGAAAACAATGAGGTGTCGGCTTGGACAACCAGTCGGTTCAATAAATTGCGACCGTTCTTTCAAACAGAAACCCCACCTGCCGGTATTTTCGTGGTTGGTGATCTGTCTATGCGCCAAAACGGCTCCGTGTACGACGCTGCTATGGCTGGGGCCTCCTCCTCAGCGGGTGTAGGAAGCCTGTCGCTAGAAAAACCATCCGGTGAAGGACGCGGCTCCCGCTTTCCTACCGTATTAAACATTTCAGCGGACCTGGCGAACAAAATGATCGCCTCTTCTGGGAAAACGGTTCAGGACGTCAAAGCAAGTATTGATAGCTCATTGAAACCCGTTGTGTTCGAGTCTGATATGTCCGTGCGCGCCTCCGTAGCGAATATCATCGTTGAGACCTTTTCAGAAAACGTATTGGCTTTTATCGAGGGATCGGATCCCATGCTGAAAGATGAGTATGTGGTGATCAGCTCTCACTACGATCACGTTGGCATGAATGACAGCGAGGAAGACGGCATTTTCAATGGTGCAGATGATGACGGTTCGGGGACGGTTTCGGTACTCGAAATCGCAGAGGCTTTCCAGAAAGCTAAAAACGACGGCAACGGACCGCGCCGTTCAGTCATTTTCCTTAATGTATCTGGAGAAGAGAAAGGCCTTTTGGGTTCGGCTTTCTACACGGATTACGAACCCGTGGTACCACTCGAGAAGACGGTTACCAATCTAAATATTGATATGATCGGCCGAATCGATCCTACGCACCCTGGTGATACGGATGATTACGTGTACATCATTGGCTCAAACCTGGTATCCCAAGAGCTTCATGACATTAATATTCGTGTCAATGAAATCATCGGAACGGATCTTGATTTGAATGAGCGATTCAACTCTAAAGACGATCCAAACCAGTTCTACCGCAGAAGTGATCATTGGAATTTTGGTAAGAATAACATTCCATTCATCTTCTTTTTTACGGGTACCCATGACGATTATCATGGCGTTGACGATGAGCCAGATAAGATTGAATATGAGAGAATGGCCCGTATTGCTCAGGTCATTTTTGGCACCGCTTGGCAAGTCGCCAATCAGGATACTAAACCTGAGGTGACAGGACAGGGATTTAACTAATCCTAGGGGTATCCATCAGTGCCACGAAATAAGAAAGGGGAGCCGCGCTTTGCGCGGCTCCCCTTTCTTCTACATTCAAACCAGTGCTCTTTGAGCTTAGTTGAGCTTAGTTGAGCTTAAACATTTACCGCTTCAACGCGGTTAATTTGAGGTACCGAACGCTTAACCGCTTGCTCAATTCCAGCGCGTAACGTCATGGAACTCATAGGGCATGTCTCGCAAGCACCGAGTAGTTCCAATTCGACAACCATCTCCTCAGTGATCTCCACTAATCTCACTGATCCTCCGTCTGCCTCGAGATAGGGACGCAGGGTATCCAGTGCGGCTTCGACCTGCACGCGCAGTCCGGGATCCTTAGCAGCTGTCATTGATACGTTCTCGCTCATGTCTTCCTTATTGTCGTTGTGCCGGTTCTACTCAACCAAAACCATCTGGTTCGATTCTAGGAGATGAGAAATATCAGGTCAGGATATTTCGATTTTCTGTGTGGCAGGTCGTAACGCATTTCGCTGTTCAACCTGATTAACCAGATCGGTAGCAATATGGTCAAAAATGCCCGAGGCTGCTTCAGAAGGATCAGTTACGATGGGTGTACCGTCATCCGCATTGGTTCGAATCGCCTCAATGAGGGGTACCTCACCTAAAAAGTGCACATCGAGTTCTTCAGCCAGTGCTCTCGCACCGCCCTGTCCAAACAAATAGTATTTGTTCTCAGGCAATTCTGGCGGTGTGAAATAGGCCATATTCTCAACGACACCCAAAACAGGTACTTCTACCTGATCAAACATACCCACACCCTTTCTAGCATCGGCCAGTGCCACCCTCTGAGGAGTAGAGACAATAACTGCACCACTCAAGGGGACGGTCTGAACAATAGTAAGCTGAATATCACCAGTTCCAGGAGGCAGATCTAAGATTAAGAAATCTAATTCACCCCATTCGGTATCGCCTAAGAATTGTTGAACTGCACTCGTAACCATTGGGCCACGCCAAATAACGGCTTTTTCTGGATCTACCAAAAAGCCCATGGACAACAACTTGACACCAAATTTTTCAAGGGGAATAATCCGTCTTTCTGCGTTCACACTGGGCTTAGCCTCCTGAAGACCAAACATCGTTGGAATTGAAGGGCCGTAAATATCGACGTCCGCCAAACCAACAGCATACCCTTGGGAGGCCAAGGCAACGGCTAAATTACTGGAGACCGTGCTTTTACCTACTCCGCCTTTTCCCGAAGCTACTGCGATGATATTAGTAACACCCTCACCAGGCCCTTTCTTCTGACTTTGGCCATCTATCGTAAGTCCATTGCCAAGCCCAATCATCGGGCTATCCTGTTCAATGCGTAAGTCCGCTTCAGGAAAAGCCGATTTCAAGGCCTGCTCACAGACCCCACGGACCTTGGAGGCGAAAGGAACGGTCGGATCCTGTAATAGGATAGTAAAGGAAACCGTATGCCCTTCTACTTTGAGGTCTCTGATCCATCCCCTTCGGACTACATTTTTTCCAGAATCAGGATCGATTACATCCCTCAAGATCTCCAAAATGGATTCAATGGTCATCATAGTAAGCGTAAGCTAGTTGAGTGTAGAGCGTGAAAGGACTTGCTTGAATGGGTGTTCCGCGCAATTCGATTCTAAGAACTAGATTCGAGAAAATATCGCAATGCAACGCCATGCCGAACACCAAATGGCGATACAAAAAGCCGCTCCGAACGCAAATAGGTCAATGCCTCGAGCAGAATCAATACCCCGGCCGGCAAGACGTCAGCTCGACCTTTCATTTTAGACGGATACAGCGCAGTTACTTCTGAACGTGTCATTCCAAACAACCGGCGAGACCACGCATCTAGTTCTGAAACGGACATGCTTACGGCACTCTCAGCATCAGAAAGTTCTTTCAGCCCAGTATGCAGTAGAGACAGTATGATAGGTGTACCCGAAGCACCGATACAGTAGCGACTAGGCAAGGAGCCGGCCAACGATTCCTTCATCATGGACTGAAAGTGAGCTCTTCCCGACTCAATCTCTTCGCCTTGCGCTGGTTGAGATGAAAAAAATCGCTCTGTCATTCTAACGGAGCCCATATTCAGGCTCTTTTTGAAATGAATATCTTCTCCCTTTCCCTGAACAAATTCAGTCGATCCACCACCAACATCGATAACCGTAATTGTTTCGCCCAAGAATGAACGAAGCGTGCTTTCCGGCATTCCTGCCACGGCTCCTAGATAGGTTACCTTTGCCTCTTCCTCTCCGCTTAGAATGGTAAACTCGGTGCCGGTCATGTTTCTGACCAGCGTGTGAATACGATGGCCATCTTGCGCATCTCTCGATGCACTGGTTCCTGTAATGATGATGTGAGCGGCATCGAAACGGCGAATGGCCTCCATATGGGAGAAAAGAACAGCCTGTAGCCTAGCCAGCGCATCATCGCTCACTCTGCCGGATGCATCCATTCCTTCTCCGAGGCGCACGAAGCCAACCCCATTGTAGACCTCGATAAGGCGATTGTCCTTCCACTCCGAGATCAACAACAGAGCCGTATTTGTACCAACATCAATTGTAGCCAGTCTCACTCGCTCCCCTTCCCAGCCCAGACGGACCACCATTCTCCTTCATTTGACTCCGAAACGACGGACATTCCCAGATCGCTAATCACACCCAGCATCACGTCCCTATCGCTCGTCAATAGGCCAGCTAAACCAATCTTCCCATTAGTAGCCAGCAAATCCTTCAATGCGGGTAGCATTGACCTGAGGGCCTCCCTGTTTATGTTGGCCATTACCACGTCGTAATCTTGACCCACAACCACCTCTTCTGTACCTACCTGCACTGAATACCGATCTGATAAATCATTCAGTGCCGCATTTTCGAGCGAGTTTTCTTTACAAATAGGATCGTAGTCGAATGCGTCTGCACGAGCAGCTCCTAGCTTGAGGGCCGCAAACGCCAATACACCTGTTCCTGTACCCGCATCTAATACACGATCTCCTTCCTTGAGTACGTTTTTAAGGGCTCCCAGCATCAAACGGGTGCTTTCATGATAACCCGTCCCAAAAGACATCTTGGGATCGACAATAATTTCAATGTGACCTTCGGGGGTCGGATCGTGATTCCATGTAGGACGAATCCAGAAGCCACCCACATTAACAGGCTTAATCGTTTTCTCCCACTCCGCATTCCAATTCTGATCCTGAATTTCCTCAATGGTCATCGGTCCCCGTTGGAAAGGGGCACAAATACGCTCTAAAATCGCCTTTTCATCCTCCCACTTGTCAGACTCGATGAACACCACCAGACCATCATCTAATTCTTCAATTCCTTCCACCGCCTCTGTAAACAGCATGGCGGAAAGAATCTGATGATCAGCAGAATGACAAGGTATTCGTATTGCGAATGTTGACATGGGCACTGTTTAATGGGTTCGGATCAACCTACGAACAAATGTGGATCTATATATTCTGAATTGTAGCCAAAGTGGACCCCACCGTGTTATTCTGTGCCAGCAATTAGAAGTCGCTTCTTATGAAAACATATTATGTCGGCATTGATGTCGGGAGTTCTTCCGTTAAGACATCAATATTCGACGCTCGAAAGGGAAAATCCATTGGGCGGGCCGTATTTCCAGCTCAAGAGCAAATAATTGATGCCCCGAATCCGGGTTGGGCTGAACAGGACCCAGAGATGTGGTGGGAGCACTTTAAAGCAGGATATACTCAGATCATTCGCGATCACAAGATTCCCCTCGACGACATTGCCGGATTTGGAATCTCGTATCAGATGCATGGCCTAGTTGCGCTGGACTCACACGGAAACGTGCTCCGAAAGTCCATTATTTGGTGTGACAGTCGGGCGGAGGACATTGGAAGTGAGGCGTTCAACGCTATAGGTCAACGCACATGCCTTGCTTCGCTACTCAATTCTCCAGGAAATTTTACAGCCTCAAAATTGAGCTGGGTAAAAACGCACGAACCGAAAATCTATGCTCAGATTCACAAGTTCATGCTCCCCGGAGACTATATCGCGTTCAGATTGACCGGCGAAATGACCACGACAGCTTCCGGTTTATCGGAAGCCATTCTCTGGGACTTTCCAAACCGAGAGATTTCCACACAGGTTCTGAATCACTTTGGAATCGACAAAAAGCTGGTACCCGATCTCGTTCCCACACTAGGCCACCAGGGAACACTATCGCGTGAGACAGCTCTTGAGTTGGGGCTTTCGCCTGGGGTTACTGTTACCTATCGCGCGGGAGATCAGCCCAATAATGCATTCTCCTTGAATGTACTTGAACCCGGCCAAGTTGCAGCAACGGCAGGTACCTCTGGTGTTGTGTATGCCGTCAGTGACCAAGATGTCTATGATGAACGTTCGCGTATTAATACGTTTTTGCACGTAAACGACCGCTCAATATCAAAACGTAATGGCATCTTGATCTGTGTAAACGGTACCGGGATCTTGTACAGTTGGTTGAAACGCTTATTCAATCAAACGCCTGGTTCTGTTTCGTACGAGCAGATGAACGCAAACGCCCAGCAGATCTCGGCTGGCGCAGATGGCCTGCAAGTATATCCATTCGGCAATGGAAGCGAACGACTATTAGAAGGACGCCACGTCCAAGCCAGTATTGAGCAGCTTGATTTTAATAGACACCATGCCGGACATCTAATACGAGCTGGCATGGAGGGAATCATCTTCTCATTGAATCTGGGATTTGACCTGTTGGGCACCTACGGAGTACCTCTTCAATCGATCAGAGCAGGCCATTCAAATATGTTTTTGAGTCCCACATTTAGATCGATTTTTGCTACTGTGACCAACACAGAAGTGCGCATATTCGATACTGACGGCGCAGACGGCGCCGCGCGCGGAGCCGCACTCGGCGCCGGATTTTATGATGATGCGTCTCAAACTTTTGAATCACTCAAACTAATCGACACCGTTGCGCCGGATCGTGCCTTGACAAATCAGTACTTTGACCTGTATTCCGGATGGAAAGAAGTCCTGGACACGGCTATCCATGAACTTGATCGCAACCATACTAATCTCCTGTAATGAGCACAAACAACGACTATTTCCCAGGCATCAAATCTATTCAGTTTGAAGGGCCTGACTCCAGAAACCCGTTGGCGTTTCGGTTTTACGACGCAGATCGCGTGGTAGCCGGTAAACCGCTCAAAGACCATCTCAAATTCGCCTGTGCATACTGGCACTCGTTCTGTAATGCCGGAGCAGACCCGTTTGGGGAAGGGACACGCATCTTCCCGTGGAATGAAGCTCCGGATGCGATTTCACGAGCCAAAGGGAAAATGGATGCGGCATTCGAGTTCATGTCAAAACTGGGGCTTGGATATTTCTGCTTTCACGACTTCGACCTCGTGGAAGAAGGTGATTCCTTGAGCCAATCAGCTCAACGACTGGACATGATCACCGACTATGCCTCATCAAAGATGGCCGAGACGGGCATCAAAGTCCTATGGGGAACGGCCAACTTATTCTCAAACACGCGCTATATGAATGGTGCGGCCACTAATCCGGATTTCAAGGTCGTCTCTCATGCTGCTGCTCAAGTAAAGCATGCACTAGATGCGACCATAAAGCTAAATGGAGAAAATTATGTCTTTTGGGGCGGCCGGGAAGGCTATATGTCGCTTTTGAATACAGATATGAAAAGAGAATTAGATCATCTGGCTAGATTTCTGCATGCTGCACGCGACTATGCAAGGGCCCAGGGGTTTCAAGGCTCCTTTTTTATCGAACCCAAACCATGCGAACCCTCGAAACATCAATATGATTATGATGCGGCCACATGTATCGGTTTTTTGCGCAAATACGGGCTTGAAAATGAGGTGAAACTTAATCTCGAGCAAGGCCATGCCATCCTTGCGGGGCATTCTTTCGAACATGAGTTGGCTGTGGCGGCAGCCGAAGGCATGCTGGGGTCGATCGATATGAACCGCAATGATTACCAGTCGGGCTGGGATACGGATCAATTCCCCAATAATGTTCCCGAAGTGGCGCTGGCCTATTATCATGTACTAAAAAGCGGTGGTTTCAGCACGGGCGGTACGAATTTTGACGCGAAATTACGGCGCCAATCCCTATCGGCTGAAGACCTGCTGGCCGGCCATATCGGCGCGATGGATATTTGTGCGCGCGGATTGAAAGCCGCCGCGGCGATGTTGGAAGATGGCGGATTGGAAACGGCCTTGAAACAGCGCTATGCGGACTGGCAAACGCAAGAGGCGCAAAACATGCTGGCCAGTGATTTTGATCAAATCACCGCGCGTGTTTTGAACGAGGGTATCAACCCAGAACCGAAATCAGGGCGGCAAGAGGTTTTGGAAAATTACGTCAACCGGTTTGTGTAAATCGCAGGGCGCCTTAAACCTGCTCACGCTGCTGATTAAACGCTTTTGGCACCCAGTCAACATCCTGCCGATTCCAAAACCTGTTGGGATTGTCGATGTCGGCGCCGCGTATATGCAGTGTTCTGAGGCAGTTCTGAATGAAAATCACGGGCTCTTCGTGAGGATGCGCCGGATAAATTGCAGTTACCACATGCTATAGCATGGTGTCCGATTGTTCGAAAAAAAGCAAAACTTGATCGAAGGGTAC
>Ga0209425_10006858_pt1 | contig 10834 bp, 8 predicted proteins | sample COG_05_FD_184749 | JGI IMG/M metagenome (GOLD analysis project Ga0209425, IMG submission 184749) | Pelagic Microbial community sample from North Sea - COGITO 998_met_05 (SPAdes) (version 2) | ecosystem: Environmental > Aquatic > Marine > Neritic zone/Coastal water | place: Helgoland, sampling... | reverse complement strand
GAATCCGACACCGCAAATGTTTTTGGTGGCTCTTCTTGCTATCCCCCCGCCGACATCGACTCGAGCTCGATCGCGATGGTGACCAAGATGAAGACGTCGAAATGCACAGCGACTGGTGATGAGATGATGCCTGAGATGATGCCTCGTGGTGGTGTCATGCCCATGTTCGCGATGGAGGATGCCATGGTTATGGATGCCGCCCCGGCGATCGCGTCGAAGGCTGGCAACGAAGGGGGTGGCATGATGACTGCCGTTACGCGCGTGCGCTCTTTCTTCCCGGAAACGTGGGTTTGGGTCGACGTCGACTCGGATGCGGGCACGGGGTTGGCGACACTGCCTGATTTGGTGGCGCCGGACAGCATCACGACCTGGCAGTTTGCGGCGTTTTCAACGCACCCGACGGGCGGTTTGGCCGTCGCGGACGAGTCTTCGCTGCTCAAGGTGTTCAAGCCCTTCTTCGTTTCTCCAAACCTGCCGTATTCCGCGATAAGGGGCGAGGAACTGGTCGTGCGCGTTGGGGTGTTCAACTACCTGGAGAGATCGCTCGACGTCACCGTGGAGATTGCGTCCAGCCCCGACTTTGACGTCGTGTCCGCCGGTGGAGCCTCCTCCGTCGTCTCAGTCGCGGCGAAGGGCACGGGTACCGCCACGTTCACCATCCGTCCGAAAAAGCTGGGTGACGTCGACGTTCAAGTATCCGGCCGGACGTCCGCAGATGTAGGTCACGCGGATGCGGTGAAGCGCTCGGTGAGGATCGAGCCCGAGGGCTTCCCTCGCGAGGCGACGGCTAACGCTGTTGTCAATCGAGCTTCAGGCGACGCCGCGGAAAGTGTCACCCTCTCATCGCCGCTACCCGCGCGAGGGGTGGTGGCAGGCAGCGTGAGGTCTACGTTTTCCGTGGTGGGAGACCTCATGGGTCCTTCGGTGAACGGTCTCGAGCGGCTGGTTCAGGTTCCGTTTGGGTGCGGCGAGCAGAACATGATCACGATGGCGCCAAACGTCGCCGCCATCTCGTACCTCACCGCCGCTCGCAGGCTCACGTCTGACCTGAAGCAGCGCGCGGAAGACAACATCGCCATGGGGTACCAGCGACAACTGCAATACAGGCACTCAAACGGAGCGTTCTCGGCGTTCGGAGAAGGCTCGGGCTCGGACGGATCGCTCTGGCTCACCGCGTTTGTGGTCCGGGTGTTTTCGCAAGCGGCTGAGGTGGGCAACCTCGCGGCGGATCCATCGGTTCTCACATCCGCGGCTCAGTTCATCGCGTCGAAGCAGAGCGTCGACGGTTCGTTCAAGGATCCGAGCCCGCCGGTGCACACGGAGATGTCGGGCGGTGCTGGCGAGGGCCCCGGGCTCGCGGCGTACTGCCTGTTGGCGATGGTCGAGGCTGGTCGATCAGCCGGAAACGTCGATAAAACCATCTCTTTCCTGGCGGGGTCCATCGATTCCGGGTTTGGTGGTTCTTCATACGTCGCCGCCATCTCCGCGCACGCCCTGACGACGGCGTGCGCTAAGATTGACAAAGGGTGCGATCACGCCGCGCGTGCGAGGACCAAGATGCTCCAGATGGCCACGGCGGATGAGGATGGCACGAAACACTGGGGTTCATCCGGCGCGGTCGTGTCTTCTACTGTCGCGGATGCTCGTGTGATTCCCTACGGCGCCGAGACCAGCACCGAGGTGGAGGCGACCGCGTACGCCGTGCTTGCGCTGGTGGGCGCGGGTGACACCTCGGGCGCTTATTCCGGAGCGAGGTGGCTGCTCATGAGAAGAAACGCCCGAGGCGGTTTCCAGTCGACGCAGGATACCGTCGTGGCGCTCGAGGCGCTGGGAGGGTACGCCGCGGCGACGTTCTCGGACGCCGCTTCCCTCTCGGTGACACCCGCGCCGGTTGGAAAATTCGCGCCCGGGACCGTCACCGTCGACGAGTCAACCTTCGACCTCATGCGGCGCTTTGACGCGTACGGCGCGACGGAGGTTCGCGCCACCGTCGACGGAAGTGGCGTCGCCTTGATGCAGCTCGAGGTCACCTACAACCTCGAGACGGATCCGAACCCGCCGGAGTATCGGCTCATCGTCCAGGCCAAGGCGACCGCAGTCACCGAGGCTGCGAAACGAAGGAGGCGACGGGGAAGGAGTTTGCTCGGCAACCTGTTTGGATCGAGCGGTGGCGGCGGTGACGGTGGAACCCCAACAGTCAGCGCCGACGACGCGAGGGCTACCGAGGTGAATGCCTGTGTCAAACGATTGGGGCCCGGTGTACCCCTCGGAATGGTACTCCTCGATGTCGGGCTCTTCACGGGATTCGTCCCGGATGAAGACTCGTTGCAGGATATACGGGTCGAGGGCAAAGGTTACGTCCAGAGGGTGGATGCGGACGACCGAAAGGTTGTCTTCTACCTCGAGAACACGGATTCATCGGAGGCGTGCGTCATCTTCCAGGCGTTGAAGACGCACGATGTTAAGAACCTGCGAGCCGCGACGTCGACTGTACAGGCGTACTACCACCCCGAGAAGAAAGGTACCGCCTCGACTGATGCGGGTGACATCGAGGACATCAGCGATTTGCCGCGGAGGAGAGGTCTCGTGCGAATCGACGGACGCTCCCCTTTCGACAGACGCTCCCCTTTCGAGGTTGACACTTCGGACGGTGAAGTCACCGAGAGGGCGCGTTTGGGTTTCTTCACGTCCCTGCTCGCGTCGATCTTCTTCTGGGGGTTGGGATGATGAGTGCGATGAGTGCGGTGCGTGCGATGATGAGTAGACTACGATGATAAATTTCGATTGACTCAAGAAATAGACCGTGAAAATCCTCGTCTCCGCCACGTCAGATGCGACAAATATCTTGAAAAGTTCCGCCCGATGCACTTTTTTACTTTTTTCCAACGGGAGCCCGCCCCCGTTCGGCGCACCCCGCACAGCGCTCGGGACGCGGCACCTTGTCTCGGCGAGTCGCACGGAAGCACATAGGCACACGCCACGTACCGTTCGGTTTGTTTGACGGGAAACGCGCTGGTAATCCGCGGGGACATCCTTAGGGTCCCCGCTCCATTTCACGAATTTGGAACCTCTGCAGGGCGGCCGAACTGTGACTCGTAAGATCCGGCCGAACCCGATCGGCTACGCACGACGAGAACCATGCCCCCGAAGAGCAGCAAATTCCGCGGCGTGACGCTGTTCCGCCCGACCAAGAAGTGGCGCGCGCAGATCTCCGCGGGTGGCAAGACGACGAGCCTCGGGTGGGTCACGACTTCCCCTCCCGCCCCTCACCTCACTCAATGCGTCAATTTTAACAACCAAACCGTGCCATCTTGAATTGTTCACTCACCGTGTCTCCAACCGCGCGCGCAGGGACCACGACACGGAGGAGGAGGCGGCTCGCGCTTTCGACAGGGCCGCGATCAACAAGGCGGGCCCGGCGGCGGCCACGAACTACCCCATAACTGATTACGCGAAGGAGATGGAATCGCTGCAGAAGGTGTCCGTCAGCGAGCTGGTGGCCACCCTGCGGGCGAAAGCCAGGAGACACGGTACCCAAACCTCCCAGTACAGGGGAGTCTCGCTTCTCAAGCAGACGGGTAAGTGGCACGGACAGATCAACGTGGGCGGCAAGCAGCTTCACCTGGGGTTCTTCGCCACGGAGGAGCTCGCCGCCCGCGCGTACGATCGCGCCGCGATTCACAAGGCGTCCACGGAGGGTGGAGTCATCGTGACCAACCTGGACATCTCCGAGTACGCGCGAGATATTGAAAAACTTCAGCGCATGACCCGCAAGGAACTCCTCGCCATGATCGCGGACGAGAAGAAGCAGGCGCAAAACCAGGCCGACTCGGTGCAAAACGACGACAGCGATGGGAGCAACGGGGGTTCGGGCTCAGGTTCCGGCACCGACGCGCCCTCCGCCTCGAGGAGGTCCAACAAGACGTTTGGGCGGCAGAGCAACCGAAGCAGCGCGTCGCAGCTCACGCACGTCGGATCGCTGCCGAGCGTGAGGGACGGGAGCAACTCGCCGACGAACCAGGAAGGGGGTGGGAGCCACGAGGCGGCGGACACGTCATCGGGGGAGAAGAGTGGCTTCGAGACGGTCAAGCTGCCGCCGGCGCGGCTCGCGGCGCAGGAGGAGATGAGCAAAAAGTCCCCGCAGCCGGCGGCGGTGGCAGCCGGGCTCGCGAGGATCCAGGGCAAGGCGGGCAACAAAAGGGCCATCGAGGAGGCGATCATGCCCCCGCCCTCCCCCAGGAGCAAGCACAGGCGGACCAAGATGGCGCCGTCGCGTGCGCCCGTCCTCGGGGCTTTCGCGGCGTGAGACTTCCCTCTCACAGTGTATCATGACACAGTGTATCAGCGACGACTTCCGACGGTATTACGAGCGCGCCACACGGCGCGCCATGCAAGGGCGAGACGCTTCGAGTTTAGAACCCGAACGCTTCGAGCTCACGGTGTTGATTGTAACATAAGTTAAACACTGGTTGATCACCCCGCCTGACCGTCGCCATCGCCACCATCTTTGCGCGCACGAGGCGAAAACCAAACTTGGCACACTGCGCTGCCGACGAAACGCTGCCACGTCTCAAATCTTGTTTGTCGGATCAGATTCGAGACGCGCGAGACCCGAGGAGACATGATGTCGGTGTCGTCCCCCGTGTCTAGGATCGGCGTCCCTAGCCGACATCTCGTTCATCGGGACTCGACCCGACGCGTCCCTAAGCGCGTCGTCGCCGCGGCTGGCTCTTCGGGTGACGACAACGAGGGTGGATCATGGAACATACTCGGCGGTGGAGACCGAACGGTATCCAAGTCGCAGGACGAGGCGCTTGAGCAGGACGGGTGGGTTTCGTACGACCCGGAGCCCGATCCTTCGAGCGACGGGGACTGGGAGACGGATTCTAGAGGCAAGGTGGTGTACTATGCGAGGGGGTTCTACTACGACGCGGTCAGGGAGAGTGACATCGGGGAGCGTGTCACCTGTGAGGTTGGCCTGGTGAGCAAGAGGGTGAAGCGGACGTTCTTCCTGAACAAGACCCTGGCCAACGGGGAGTCCGACATCGTGGAGGTGACCATGGAACGACCCCTGGGTATCGTATTCGAGCCGGACACCGAGGGCAGGGTGAGGGTGGCGGACTTCGTGGAGGGGTCGAGGGCGGGACGAGCGGCGGCGGTGGCTTCTTTGTCCCCGGTTGGCGCCCAGGCGGCGCGGCGGGGCGACGTGTTGAGGGCGTTCACCTCGTCGACGATATCATTCGGACCCAGGGCACAGCTCCTTGGTGATCTCTCGGGGAGCAAACGCGCGGTGGTGTTGTTCGGGGCGGACGGTCAGTCGTGGGTCAAGACGATATCGGCGCTCAAGTCGGGGCTGGTCGCGGACGGACCCGTGACTTTGTTGTTGGAAAGAGACAGGGACCCGGAGCGCGCGAAAGCGTGGACGCCGGAGGAACTCCCGAAGGACGATCCGCGCGTGCCGGGAAAACCTCAGGGCGCGAAGGTGACCGGTGGTTCCCCCAAAACCTCAGGGAAAACCTCAGGGACGAGAAGAACAGTCGACGACGAGAGCAACGTGCCGGATGCGATCAACTACGCATTTCTAACCGCGGGGATAAGCTTTGTCCTGCTCATATTAGCCGGGTTCAATCCGTAGTTTCATGTTGAGGATATCTTTAGTTATTTATGACAGTGTGCTGGTTGTCTCCTCACGCGGCAGCCTTCTTCTTCTTCTTCTTTTCCTTGCCGTCCTTGTCCTTCTTCTTGTCCTTTTTGCCATCCTTGCCCTTCGCCTTCGCTTTCTCCGCCTTGGCCGCCTTGCGCGCCTTTCTCTCCGCGCGCTCCCTCTTCTCCGCCTCCTCCTTTTGTTTCTTTATTTCCTCGTCGCTCTCGTCCAAAATCTTGTTGAACGTCGCCTTCTGGATCTTCATCTCGTAATCCCTTCGCGGAGCCTTCATCTTGTCCCTGTTCCAGTGATAGTTCTCGAACATCGGGTGCGGCCCGAACTTGCGAACGTTGATCAAGGGCAGATAGAGCCAGCCCTTCGCGGCGCACTTTCTGCAGTCCTCCACGCCACTCCCCTGGCAGAAGTAGCACTTGTGGTTACCGTTGTCCTCCTTCTTGTCATCCAGCGTCACCTTCGTGGCGTCGAACTTCTTGAAGACTCTGCGATTCAACTCGCCCGTCCCGTCGCACTTCTGGCATCTCAGGATGCCGGTGCGGTGGCAGACGTCGCAGTCGTGCTTGAACAGGTGGGGCTTGACCTCTTTCACACAGTTGACCGCGTTAATCCAGAAACCAACCTGTCGAGAATCGGGGAGAGAGATGATGTCAGCGACGGAGTGATTGGCGCGGTTGGGTTCGAGGTCGACAGGGTTTAGGGTTGTGAACGTGACGGGCATCGCGCCGGGAAGAGGACCAGGACGGCCCTCCCCGGCACGCGATCGACGGCGCCGATATCGGCAGGTAGTATTCAGGCACTCACCCCGACACAGGCGGTCATGACCTGACCCACGCTGTCCATGGTTGGAGCGGTTGTATCGGCCTACGCCAGGAACTTCCTTATCCAGCGCGCTCCTGGAAGCGCTTTTGCGAAGCGACTTTCGCGAGACTTCCACGACTCCCTCACGTGCAGGGCGTCGAAGCTGTGTCCGAATTCGATCGATGCCACGCCTCAGACGCGGTCAGATATCCTCGATCGGATCGCGGCGGTATTCGTACCGTGCCCCTCGTTGTGAGGGCCGGGCGCGGTAGGCACGGGTGCAGCAGACGAGAAAATCGCCGCCGCTCGGTCCACGTGATTTTGCGCGGTGAACACTGACTGAATTTTGCCAATTCCGGACCTCACACCTCGAAGCGCGTGCCCCACCAGGTCCGATGTCGTCGGGTAACAGGCAGGTTAGGCAACCCTTCAGCCGCGGTATCTCGGCGGCTGGCGTCAAGAAGAAGTCCAAGGCTCCCAAGTACCCTCCCGCGCTCGACCGCCGGGTAGATCTGCGACTGGTCAAGTTCGATGTGCTGAAACCGTGGATCACCGACCGCGTCACCGAGCTCCTCGGCGTGGAGGATGAGGTGCTGGTCGCGATGATATTCAACTTCCTGGAGATGGACCAGATCCACAGCAGCGGCGCGGGGATCCACTCGCAGCTCCTCACTTTTCTCGACGTCAACACGGACGCCTTCATGGTGGAGCTCTGGGACCTGCTGGTCTCAGCCATGCACAACGCGAGCGGCATACCGCAGAAGTTCATCGACGAGAAGGCGGCAGAGCTGAAGCGCCAGAAGGAGATGGCGGAAGAGCTCAAGAGGCGGCAGCAGGCGGTGGAGGGGAGGGTGAAGAAGGAGGACAGGAGGCCAAGGTGGGACGACGACGACGATGGACGGAGGGATCGGGACCGGGACGGGCGAAGAGACAGCAGGGATCGGGGCAGAGACAGCAGGGATCGGGGCAGAGACCGGTCCAGGAGCAGGGATCGGAGGAAGCGATCGAGGAGTCGTAGTCGCAGCCGTAGCCGGTCGAGGAGCCCGGCTAAGCGTCAGGATCGCTACGAAAGGTACAAGTGAATATCCGTGGGAGTGTCTTTGTTGTACAATTTCAATCTCTCCGAAGTCAGCGAAGCGAGTCGCCGCGCGCACCCGGGGAAGGACGACCGCGATCATTTCTTCTTCTTCTTCTTATCACCCTTCTTCTTGGCACCTATCGCCTCCTCGATCAGCTCCTCTGCCTCGTCCTTGTCCGCCCCGCGCTTCTTCTTTCCCCCCTTCGCGGCGTTGATCATGCGCTCCGCGGCGGGAACGTCCAGCTTGGTGGTCGGGCCTCCCAGCTTCAGCGCCTTGTCAACCTTGCCCTTGTACAGGTCCACCCTCTCCAACTCCCGCGAGATGCCGTGATGGGCGGGATCCATACCCACGGTCTTGAGGTACACTGCGATTTGGGGTCGAACGGGCGGGCGGAGGTCAGTTGGTGGAATCGTTCGGCGGAAGGCGGGCGCACGATCTTCGGTTGAGTTTCGCCCCGGGAAGGGTCCTCGCGCGAAGACCCGGGGTTGGTTCCGTGGGCGGGTTTACTCACTCGCATAGAGCGTGCTGACTGAGTTGGCCAGTGCGATGTGAACCCTGGCGCGCTCGAGTGGATCGAGGGCCGCCTCCATCTCCTTGCGGTCCGCCGAGAGCAGAGGCTTGAGCCCCTTCTCCATCTCCTCCACCGCCGCCTCGAACTTCTCGAGCTGCTCTTTGACGTCCTCGGGGAGCTTCACCTCGCCCATGTCGCCGTCACCGTCGGTACCGGGTGTCCTGTGAGACTCACGAGCGAAGCCGCGAGTGACTCTGGTCCCGTGTCGTTCGTGTCCGCGAGAGTGACGCGGTCGCCCGTGAAGTCGGGTCGATCTCCCTCGCCGCCGCCCAGAACGAGAAAAATTTGGTTCCGCCGAGCTGCCGAGCCAACAAGTTTCACAACCGGTCACGTCACACACCCGAGCGCGTGGACCCGAGGCGGCGATGGCTGAGAACTCAGCGCCCGCGAAGCGCCACAAGCTCGTCGGCGCGAAGAACTTCAAGCGCAATAACCCAAACTCAGACCGCTTTCCCCTGCATCGCTTCCATCACGTGGAGTTCTGGTGCGTTCACCGCCGTTCGCGCTTTATCCTCTCGCGATGTCCACGTCATTCGTTGGAACGACCCGCCTTACGCATGAACCAGTGCTGACCGAACGACTCCACCGCACCGTCCCTCTCAGGTGCCACGATGCGATCACGACCGCTTCTCGGTTCGCGGTCGCGCTGGGTATGCAGATGGTCGCCAAGAGCGACATGACCACGGGCAACTCGGTGTACGCCTCCTACGTGCTCCGATCGAACGATCTCGTGTTTGTGTTCAGCGCACCGTACGGCGGCGGGAACGAAGACGAGACCGCCGAGGAGGTGGAACAGAAGAGGTCGAACATACCGCACAGTGCCTACGACGGCGAGAGCATGATCAAATTCATCACCAAGCACGGGCTGGCGGTCAAGGCTGTCGGGGTAGTCGTGGACGACGCGCGGGATGCGCACCGAAAGTCATCGGCAAACGGCGCGAGACACGCTGCGTACGGGGCGGGTGACGGGACGAAGCCGCCCGCGGAGGGAATCTCCGAGGTGGAGCTGTACGGCGACGTGGTTATGCGCTTCGTGAGCGAGAGTGTCGCGACGAACGGGGCCTTTTGCCTCCCACGATACGAGGTCGTCCCGGTTGAGCCCGCGGGTTCCGAGCCGCTGTGCTACGGCTTGCGTCGACTGGACCACGCGGTTGGCAACGTGCACGACCTGCTGGAGACTGTGGATTACATCTCCAACTTTACGGGTATGCACGAATTTGCCGAGTTCACCGCGGAGGACGTCGGTACCGTTGACAGCGGCCTCAACTCGATGGTGTTGGCGAACAACAGCGAATACATCCTGCTCCCCGTGAACGAGCCGACGTTTGGGACGAAGCGAAAGAGCCAGATCCAGACCTACCTCGAGCAGAACAAGGGTCCCGGTCTGCAGCACCTGGCGCTCAAGACGGATAACATCTTCGACACGGTACGAAAGATGCGCGCGCTCGGCGGTTTCCGCGGGGGATTCGAGTTCCAGAAGCCGGCGTCGGAGGGGTACTACCGGGACCTGCCGGGTAGGGTGGGCGCCGACGCGCTATCGCCGGAGCAGTTCAAGGAGGTTGAGGAGCTCGGTCTTCTGGTGGATAAGGATGACCAGGGCGTGTTGGTTCAGGTGTTCACCAAGCCACTTGGAGATAGGCCGACGGTGTTCATCGAGATCATCCAGAGGATCGGCTGCATGAGGGAGGTTGGCGGCGAGGAAGCAGAGGAGAAAAAGTTGGAGCAGGCGGCTGGTTGCGGCGGCTTCGGGAAAGGGAACTTCTCCGAGCTGTTCAAGTCGATTGAGAACTTCGAGCGCACGCTCAAGATGGCGTAATACGAAATCATCATCACATTCTTCACTATTATAGTCTATGCTTCAGAGATCTTCACTTCACATGCCAGCAAACGGATTGCTGGCATCGTACGCTGGCTTCTGCGCCGCAGGGGCCGGGGCGGACATTCCTGCGAACATGTTTGGCTGCTGTTGCTGCTGCGGAGGCGGCATCATACCTCCACCCATGCCCATTCCACCCATCTGAGGTGCGCCGCCCATCTGAGGTGCGCCGCCCATCTGAGGTGCACCGCCCATTTGCTGCTGGGGCATGCCGCCCATGCCGCCCATGCCGCCCATTTGCTGCTGGGGCATGCCGCCCATTTGCTGCTGGGGCATGCCACCCATTTGCTGCTGGGGCATGCCGCCCATTTGCTGCTGGGGCATGCCACTCATGCCGCCCATGCCGCCCATGCCGCCCATGCCGCCCATGCCGCCGGCCATCATCCCGTTCATCTGGCCGTTCATTGGCTGAGGCGCAGGAGCAGGTGCGGGCTTAGGCTTGGGCTTGGGTGCCGAAATTCCAATCGATCCACCGAGGGCGGCGAAGGGGTCTGGTGCGTCGGGCGCGGCGCTCGCAGACGCGCCGAAGGGATCCGACGCGCCGACGGCGGGGGCGGACATGCCACCCATTTGGGGCATCCCCATCCCCGGCTGCATGCCCATACCTGGCTGCATACCCGTTCCAGGTTGCATCCCCATTCCAGGTTGCATCCCCATCCCCGGCTGCTGCATGCCCATCCCCGACTGCTGCATGCCCATACCGGGCTGCTGCATGCCCGTTCCCGGCTGCATGCCCATGCCCGGCTGCATGCCCATGCCCGGCTGCATGCCCATGCCCGGCTGCATGCCCATGCCCGGCTGCATGCCCATGCCAGGCTGCATGCCCATGCCCGGCTGCATGCCCATAC
>Ga0209425_10006856_pt1 | contig 10835 bp, 12 predicted proteins | sample COG_05_FD_184749 | JGI IMG/M metagenome (GOLD analysis project Ga0209425, IMG submission 184749) | Pelagic Microbial community sample from North Sea - COGITO 998_met_05 (SPAdes) (version 2) | ecosystem: Environmental > Aquatic > Marine > Neritic zone/Coastal water | place: Helgoland, sampling... | reverse complement strand
TAAAAATTTAATTTCTGCAACAACAGACTATTCATCAAATATTGTTTGTTCCGTTGAAAGAGAAAATATCTTTGGAACTCAATTTCACCCAGAAAAGAGCGACAAAATTGGACTTAAAATAATTGATAACTTTATAAATTTATAAAAATGAAGATTTTTCCAGCAATTGATATTAAAGATAAAAAATGTGTGAGGTTAGTTAAGGGGGATTTTGAAAATAAAACTGAATATAAAGTATCTCCAGTTGAACAGGCTGGTAAATATAAAGATTATGGTTTTAAAAATTTACATATAGTTGACTTAGATGGAGCTTTGACTGGAGAAACAGTTAATTTAAATATTATTAAGGAAATAGTTAATAAATTTGATTTAAAAATTGAAGTAGGTGGAGGCATTAGAACTATTAATAGTATTCAGAAATACACCGATGCCGGTGTTGAGAAAGTAATTTTAGGAAGTGCTGCAATAAAGGATAAAAACTTTTTAAAAGAAGCGTGTAAAAAATTTCCAAATCAAATTGCCTTAGGATTAGATGCCAAAGATGGATATCTATCTGTTTCTGGATGGAAAGAAAATTCAAACCAATTAACCTTAGATTTTTTAAATGAGGTAAATGATTATGGTGCAAGTAGATTAATTTATACTGATATTAATCGTGATGGAATGAAGCAAGGTCCAAACTTTAAGGAAACATCAGAGGTTGCTGATATCTCAAATTGCCCTGTAATTATTTCTGGTGGGGTTTCTTCAGTTGATGACATTAAAAAAGCAAAGGGTTTAAATAAAAATATTCAAGGTATAATAGTTGGAAAAGCTATTTATGATGACGACATTAAACTAGAGGAGTTAGCAAAAGAAATAGATGCTTAAAAATAGAATTATACCGTGTTTAGACGTTAAAAATGGTCGTGTTGTAAAGGGAATTAACTTTGTCGATCTTAAGGATGCAGGAGACCCTGTTGAACAAGCTAAAATTTATAGTGATGGAGGAGCAGATGAAATTTGTTTTCTAGATATTACAGCCTCTAACGAGAACAGAGATACCATTTATGATGTAGTTAAAAAAACTTCAAAAAAATGCTTTGTACCTTTAACAGTTGGTGGGGGTGTTAGAAGTGTAGATGATGTAAATAAATTACTGAATTGTGGAGCAGATAAGGTCTCAATCAATACAGCGGCAGTTGAAAACTCAAAAGTTGTTTCTGACAGTTCTAAAAAATTTGGGTCTCAATGTATCGTAGTTGCAATCGACGCAAAAAAAAATGGAGAGAACTGGGAAGTGTTTACTCATGGCGGAAGAAATAATAGTGGCATTAATGTATTAGAATACGCAAAAAAGATGGAACAAAATGGAGCGGGTGAGCTGCTTGTAACTTCTATGGATAGAGATGGAACTCAGGTTGGCTATGATATTGATCTGATGTTAAATATATCTTCAAAAGTAAATATTCCTATAATTGCCTCAGGTGGAGTAGGAAATTTGGACCACTTAGTTGATGGAATAAAATTAGGAAATGCTAGCGCTGTATTAGCAGCTTCAATATTTCATTATGGTAAGCATTCGGTTAAGCAAGCGAAGGAATATTTGGATTCAAAAGGAATACCTGTTAGGATTTGAGCTTAAATTATGGTCAATACTAAATCAAAACTAATATATATCTTACTGTCTTTATTTATTTTTAAGCCACTATTGGCAGATGAAAGCTGGTATCAAACTGCTGCAAATCTTCACAAAGAATGGGCAAAAACTTATCATAAAGTAAGTGATCTTGAGAGATATACCAATATTCATAAATTAGTAATTGGCAAAGATGTAGAATTAAAACCAGGAAAGGTTGCTTTTCCAGGTTGGAAGACAAGTCTATCAATGAACGTGAAAGTAAAAAATGGAGCAATGGCCGAAATTAAAGGTGCTGAAGATTTTGCTTACAATGGAAAAACTTTCTATTCTTTTACAACCGACTACTCTAAATGTAAAAAAAAAGAAAAACAAAATGATTGTACTCATCATTTTGGAAGTGTTAGGACGGAGCTTACATCAAAGGATGATTGGACATTTACTCAGGGAACAGAGAAATGGATAAATTATGCATTTATGCCCACGCGCAACATATTATTCCCAAAAAATCCACATAGAAAATTTACTGTAGGGCAATGCCACCCAGATGGTCATAAAATTACCTGGATGATGACTATTCAATCAGGAAATTTAATTTTTAATCATGAATTTTCAAGCTTTAAAAATAATAATGAGTGGAAACCCAGCGGCATGGAAAAAAGAAGAGTTCTTAAAAAATTTAAAGTGAATAAAAATTATGGAACAGACAGCTGGACCAATGTTAGAATTAATTTTAAAAATTCAAAAAAACCAGACGGTAAACTTAAAGTTTGGATAGATGAAAAACTTGCTTATGATTATGAAGGTCTAACAAATTGGGGTAAAAAAAAACATAAAGGCAAAACAAGAAATGTTTGTTATTTTAAATTTGGTTTATATGCTAATGCAAATTTGAAGGCAGAAAATAAACATGAAGCAGAAGGCATGATGGTGTTTACAGATTATATGGCTATGGCTAAAACTGAGGAAAAATTGGAGTCTTTGATTGTTAAAAGATAAATAATTATGAATATTTTTGATGATTTAATAAATTTAGCTAGAGAAAGAAAAAGTAAACCTGTGGAAGGGTCTTATACAAACAAACTACTAAGTGATAAATCTTTATGTAAAGCAAAAGTTTTAGAGGAAATAAATGAATTAATAGAAGCTGTAGAAAAAGATACAAATAAAATTCATGAAGCAGCAGACGTTTTTTATCACTTAATCATGTATCTTGAGGTAAATAATATTAAGATAGAAAATGTAATAGCTGAATTAGACAAAAGAAAAAAATGAATTATGACAACAAAAATATTTTTGCAAAAATTTTAAAAGGCGAGATACCCTGCAAAAAAATTTATGAGGATAAATTTGTATTATCATTTTATGATATTAACCCACAAAAAAAAATTCATGCATTAGTTATTCCAAAAGGAAGATATACGGATCTTGATGATTTTAGTACAAATGCATCATCAGAGGAGATGGTGGGTTTATTAAAAGGAATTAATATAGTTGCAAAAAAACTAAATATATCTGTTGATGCTGGAAATGGGTACAGGGCATTAGCCAATATAGGTGAGCACGGTGGGCAAGAAGTACCTCACTTGCATTTCCATTTGTTTGGTGGAGAAAAAGTAGGAAAAATGGTCGAGTGAAAGAAACCATTCACAGAAATTACCTAGAGATAAAATCTATAAATGAATTAATAGAAAGTAAATCTCTTGGATTAAAGTGCTCAATAAACCTAGTTAAACCTGATGATTTTCAAATCAATAAATTTTTTTATAAAAATGTTGGAAAAAAACATCAATGGAGAGACCGTCTAGTTTGGTCAGAAAAGAAATGGATTGATTATTCCTCTAGTCCTCAGATAGAAACTTATATTTTAAAAGTAAAAAACGATCTTGCAGGATACTTTGAATTAATTTTTCATTTAGATTTAAAAGAAATTGAAATTGCTTATTTAGGCCTTCTAGAAGAATATATTAACAAAAAATTAGGTTCACACTTACTTTCTGCTGCAATTAAAAAATCTTTTAAAAATAAAGATATTAAAAGAGTTTGGGTTCACACTTGTACTCTAGATCATAAAAATGCATTAAAGAATTATTTAGCAAGAGGTATGAAAATTTATAAGACAGAAATTATTAAGGTTTAGTCAAACAAGGGTAGTTTAAAAATATTTTTTTTTAAAATTTTATTTGTTTTAATAGAGGAAAGATGTGTGATATTTAAATTCTGATAGATATCTAGTGTTTGCCAACCTATCAAATTAAAATTATTTTTATCAAAAAATATATTAATTTCATTTTCATCTTTCAAAATTGTAAAATTTATAAACTTATCGTTAATAACTCTTTCTTCTAAGTTTTTAATCTCATTAATTAAAAAATTTTTATCTAGAATATAGTTTAGAGGAGTCCTTTTAATGGAATATCGATAATAGTCTCCATTTTTAGTTTTAATTATAAGAGATTTTCCATTAGAAACTAGAATTTTTTTATTTAATTTATCATATTTGCAAAAAATTTTTTTTGGATATTCAATAACGCAATTTCCTCTTTCAATTTTATTATTAATATTTTGTTCAAAATTAAAACTAAGGTTTTTAGTATTTGTTAGATTTTTAATAATGCTTTCTTTATTTGAGCTTAATGCAATTTCATTTAAGCTAATAAATAAAAGAATTAATAAAATCTTTTTCATTAAAGAACCTCTCTTTTACCAACATGATTTGCTTTGCTGACAATACCTTCATCTTCCATCATATCAATTATTCGTGCAGCTCTATTGTATCCTATTTGTAACTTTCTTTGTAAAAATGATGTAGATGCCTTACCTTCTGACTTTATAATCTCCAAGGCTGATTGATAAAGCTCATCTTTGTCAGCACTACTTTTGGAGCTTTCACCAATTTCTTTTTCATCTGCAAAATTTAGTATTTCATCAACATAATCAGGCTCTGCCTGGGACCTTAAGAAATTGTTTATTTTTTCTATTTCATTATCAGAAACAAAAGGAGCATGAATCCTAATTATCCTATTTGCTGAAGACATATACAACATATCTCCTTTGCCAAGCAGTTGCTCTGCGCCTTGTTCTCCTAAAATTGTTCTACTGTCTATTTTTGATGTTACTTGGAAAGAAATTCTAGTGGGAAAATTAGCTTTGATTGTGCCAGTTATGACGTCTACACTTGGTCTTTGAGTGGCCATGATGATGTGAATACCGGCGGCTCTAGCCATCTGAGATAGTTTTTGAATGTAACTCTCAATTTCTTTTCCAGCAACAAGCATTAAGTCAGACATTTCGTCCACAACAACAACTATGTAGGGCATTGGTAATTTGTGTTTAGTATTATAACCATCAATATTCCTGACGCCTTCCTTAGTCATCAGTCTATATCTGCTCTCCATTTCTTTAACCACCCACCCAAGAACCGAAGCAGCTTTTTTGGCTTCAGTAATAACAGGACATAAAAGGTGTGGGATACCTTCATAAGTAGAAAGTTCTAACATTTTAGGATCGATTAATATGAATTTACATTTATCAGGTGTGTGTCTGTAAAGTAGGGATAAAATAATTGTATTAATACAAACAGACTTACCTGAGCCTGTAGTTCCAGCAATGAGCAAATGAGGCATTGAAGTCAAATCGCCAACTATTGGATTGCCAGAAATATTTTTACCTAAAGCGATTGGGAGCTTGATTTCTTTTTTTTTAAATTCTACATTATTTAAAATTTCGCTCAAATAAACATTTTCTCTTAATGCATTTGGTAATTCAATACCAACAGTGTTGCTCCCAGGTATAGTTGCAATTCTAGCAGACTCTGAGCTCGTGTTTCTTGCAATATCATCTGATAAATTAATAATTTTTGAAACTTTAACCCCAGCTGCTGGTTCAAATTCATTTAATGTAACAACTGGACCATGGCTTACTTTTTTTATGTTACCATCAACCCCAAAGTCTAATAATATTTTTTCAAGAAAACCAGGATCATGAGATTCATCTCCACTATGAATTTCCCTTTCTTTTTTTGTTGGTAATTTTAATAAATCTAATTCTGGTAGCTTAAATTTACTTTTTTCACTTTCTTTAATTTTTTCAGCTCTTATGAAGGGTAGGTCTTCCTGAATTATATTTTTTATCTCATCTTGGGGGATGTATTCACTAATAACTTCACTTCTGTCCGTATAAGGCTTAGTATTATTTTTATTGAAATAAGAAATAATTTTTTTAAATAAACCCCATACTTTTTTTGCATTGAAATTAATACTAATTAGGAAAAATCCTGTAATCAAAATAATTAGAAAATAATAAGCTATATTGATATTTAAATTTATTAAGTCATTTAAAAAAGTTGTATTTAAATAATTTCCAATAAATCCACCGTTTCCATTAATATATAATATGAAAGCATTTTTATAAAAAAAACTGAAAAATAAAGATCCAAATAAAGAATAAAGAATAATAAAAAAAATATTTTCAATCATTAAAAATAAATCTTTATTTTTAAAAATATTAACTCCTGTAAAAACTAAAGTAAAAGATATTAGGTAAGAAATGAACCCAAAGGATTGAAAAAATAAATCTGAAATATAACTTCCTTGAAATCCAAGTAAATTTTCAATTTCTGTGTTTTTAGGAAAAATAAAGTTAGGATCATTAGGAGAATAGGAAACTAAAGATATAAACAATAGCAATCCAATAGTTAGAATGACCACACCTATTATTTCAATTAATCTTCTAATTGTAAATTGTAAGGCAGTATTGGCTATTTTTTTAATATTCATTTTAGATGAATCAAATTTACCACTTTGTATCATCTAATTTTTATTGTTAAAATTAATTTGTTATGAAAGTATGTATTATAGGAGATGGTCTTGTTAGTTTAACGCTAGCAAATGTGTTAATTCAAAAAGATTTATCAGTCGATATTCTTTTTAACAATAAAACTAATAAATATTGCAAAACAAGAACATTGGGTATTTCCAAATCTAATATTGATTACTTTAATAAAGAAATAATAAATATTAAGAAAATTTTATGGGAAATAAAAAATATTAAAATTTTCACAGAAAACTTATCTAATAAAGAAATTTTAAATTTTACGAATAATAAAAAACAAATTTTCTCAATTTTAAAAAATCATAGGCTATATGAAATATTAATTAAGAACCTTAAAAAAAGTAAGTTTGTAAAATTTATAAATAATAACGACCACAATAGAATTGTTAAAGAAAAATACAAATTAATTATAATTTGTGATCCTAAGCACAAAATAGCAAAATTATTTATTCATGATAGATTTGAAAAAAACTATAATAGTTATGCTTATACAACCATTATAAATCATAAAAAAATATCTCCAAATAATACTGCTTTTCAAAACTTCACTAAAGATGGGCCAATTGCTTTTTTACCATTTTCAAATACCAAAACCTCAGTCGTCTATTCTTTGAGAATTAATAGAGATAAAAGAAAAATAGATATTAAAAATTTAATTAAGAAGTTTAATCCTAAATATTCAATTACCAAAATTGATGATAGTTTTAGATTTGAATTAAAATCTTCGAACCCCAGAAAATATTTTAAAGGTAATATTCTTGCATTTGGAGATCTACTTCATAGAATTCATCCTCTAGCTGGACAGGGATTTAACATGTCCTTAAGAGACATAAAGTTATTATCAAAGTTGATAGATAATAAAATTAACATTGGATTAGATCTTGATAGTTCTTTATGTCATGAATTTCAAAAAGAAACCCAAGATAAGAATTATATTTTCTCAAGCGGTATTGATTTGATTTATGAGCTCTTTAATTTTGAAAGTAATATTAATACAAAATTGATTAGTAAAATTATTAATGTTTTTGGTAAAAATAAGTATATAAATTCTTTTTTTAAAAAATTAGCTGATAGTGGTGTAAAAATTTAAATTTATTGCAAAGTTGTATTATGATATTCATCATAAGTATAAGTAGTTAAAATTTCAGCAATTTTATTTTTTCTAATACCTAAATTTTTTGCTTCTAATAAAACTTGTTTTTCTTCTAAGCTAAATGGAGAAGCCATGGCTAGAGCATTAATTGTTTCATCCAAACTTTGCTTTTCTAAAGCATTCCAATTAATAATAAAACCTCTTTTTTCAAACAAAGATTTTAAATCTTTAAAAATTAATTCTAAATCAGAAAACTTTAAGTCTTCTTTGTTATTACTTAAATCTTGTAAATAATTTTCATAACTAGCTTCACATTCTCTGTATTTTTTATTATTTTTTATTTCTTTAGTAATTTTAAATCTAACAATTCCTTTTAAATCAACTAAATATCTACCATCATCAGTTTCTTTAAAGCTTGTTATCTTTCCTAAACAACCAACTTCATGAAGATCTGGCACACTAAATTCTGATTTTTTAGAGTTTTTTGGTTGTATTAATCCAATTAGTTTGTTTGTTTTCATGCTATCATTTATCATTTCGATATATCGTGGCTCAAAAATATTAAGAGGAACTGTAGTTTTAGGAAAAATGATAAAGTTTTCTAATGGAAATAATGGAATTGTTTTTGGTAATACATTTTTTTGCATATTAAAATATATCACATTTAATATTGCTTGAATTAAAAAAATTAGCTAACTATAGTGTTTTTATTGCGGGCATAGCTCAGTGGTAGAGCGTCTCGTTGCCAACGAGAAGGTCGAGGGTTCGACCCCCTTTGCCCGCTCCAAAATTAAGATATTTGCTATGATTGTTTGGATTGCATCTTACCCAAAAAGTGGAAACACATATATAAGGTCATTTTTGGCCTCATATTACTTTTCAAAAAAAGGAAAATTCGACTTTAATTTATTAATGAACATACCTCAATTTCCTTCTATACGATTTTCACAAAAAGATTTTTTGTCATTTAAAGAAGCTGCTCAAAATTGGATACCAAATCAAAAATTTTTTTTTAATAAAGAAAAGATTTTTTTCTTAAAGACACACAACTCGCTCAATAAATATGATTATACCGAGTTTACAACTGATAAAGAAACTAAGGGTGCAATTTATGTTGTAAGAGATCCAAGAAATGTAATTACATCTATGTGTCATCATTATTCTTTAAATTTAGAGCAAGCTTTTGAAAAAATGTCAGATCAAAATGCTTCATTATCAGAAAAAGCTAGCAATGGTGATTGTAGTAATTTTACCTACCTAGGCTCTTGGGCAGAACATTATAAGTCCTGGAAATATAATAAAAAATTTAAAGTTTTGTTTATAAGATATGAAGATTTAAAAGATTCTAAGGAAGAAACATTTAAGAAAATAATAAATTTTGTTGAGGAATTAAAAGGTGACAAAAATGAAAAATTTAATGAAAACAAATTTATAAGTTCTATTAGATCAACAAATTTTGTAAATTTAAAAAACAAAGAAGCAAATGAAGGTTTTGGAGAAAGCTATATTTCTAAAGGTGGACAAAAAATTAACTTTTTCAATATGGGGTTTAAAAACAATTGGAAAAATTTATTACCTAGTAATATGGTAGATAAAATCAATAAACAGTTTAATGAAGAATTGAAAGAATTAGGATACTAATAAATTTATGGATGAATTATCAAAAAAAAAATGTGTTCCCTGCGAGGGTGGAGTAATTCCTTTTGATATATCTCAAATTCATAAATATCAAAAAAAAGTAGATGGTTGGAATATTGTTAAAAATACAAAAGAAAACTATTTTTTAGAAAAAAATTATATATTTAAAAATTTTAAGGAAAGTCAAAATTTTGTGAACAGAGTTGGTAAAATTTCAGAAAAAGAAGGACACCATCCAGATATTTTCTTTGGATGGGGATATGCAAAAATAAATATTATGACACATGCTATTGAGGGATTGTCTGAAAATGATTTTATTTTAGCCGCAAAAATTGATGAAATTTTTAATGTCTGAAGTGTCTAGTTTTTGAAAATACTAAAACCGTACCAGTATCGTTAGCAAACTTAATAACCTCTTTATCTCTAATTGATCCTGCTGGTTGAATTACCGCCCTCACCCCAGACTGTATTAATTTTTCTATTCCATCTGTAAATGGAAAAAAGGCATCTGAAGCAGCAACAATATCTGAAGATGGTTTTATAAATTTTTTCATTTTATCAATAGCGATTTGACAACTATCTAGTCTACTAGGTTGACCAGATCCAATTCCAACTGTTGTTTTATTTGCTGCCAATACAATTGCATTAGATTTTACAAATCTACATACATTGAATGCAAACATTAAATCACTAAATTGTGCTTTAGAGGGTTTTTTTTTTGAAACAATTTTAAAATCATTTTTTTGAAAAATTTTATTGTCTTCTGATTGGACTAAAATGCTTTCATTTGCTGAGCTAAATTTTAAAATTTCTGAAAGTTTAAAATTTGAAGCATCAATTAATCTTAAATTTTTCTTTTTACTTAATATTGCTAGAGCATCTTTATTAAAACCGTTCCCAATTACAACTTCAAGAAATATATTCTTTAATTCTAAAGCAAGGCTTTTATTAATCTTAAAATTACAAGAAACTATTCCACCGAAAGCACTCATAGGATCACATGCAAGAGCTGATTTATAACAATCTAAATTGTTTTTTAGTATTGATACACCACAAGGGTTTGCATGTTTAACAATAACAGCCCCAGTTTTTTTTTGTAGAGATTTAGATATTGTAAGAGCTGCGAAGATATCATTGTAATTATTATAACTTAGTTGTTTTCCTTGAAGTTGTTTCATGTTTAAAGAAATATTTTGAGAGTAAATCGCACTTTCTTGATGAGGATTTTCACCGTATCGAAGTTTTTCAACTAAATTGCCAGAAATTATTTTTTTTTGAGGAAAATAAGTATTAGTTATTTTGTTAAAATAATTTGAAATTAAAGCATCATAATATGCGGTTTCAGTAAAGGCTATTTTTGACATTTTTTCTCTAAAGTTTAAGGAAGTTGCACCTTTATTTTTGATAATTTCATTAAGAAGTTCATTATATTGGGTGATTGAAGTTATGACAGTTACATGATTGTAATTTTTTGCAGCTGCTCTAACCATGGCGGGGCCCCCAATATCAATTTGCTCTATAATTTTTTTATGGTTAGCAGTTGATTTTAAAGTGTTTTCAAATGGATAAAAATTTACAATTACAAGATCAATACTTTCAAAATTATTTTTAACTAGATCATTAATATGAGATTTGTTGTCTCTTTTACAAAGA
>Ga0209425_10006850_pt1 | contig 10842 bp, 9 predicted proteins | sample COG_05_FD_184749 | JGI IMG/M metagenome (GOLD analysis project Ga0209425, IMG submission 184749) | Pelagic Microbial community sample from North Sea - COGITO 998_met_05 (SPAdes) (version 2) | ecosystem: Environmental > Aquatic > Marine > Neritic zone/Coastal water | place: Helgoland, sampling... | reverse complement strand
CAAAAATTCTAAATTAACGCCCTCTTCTTTTAAAATTTTATGTTCTCTAATAGATATTCCGTTTACCTTGTCCAAAGTTAATACTCGCTTAGATGTATAGTTCCAATATATTCTTGGTACATTAAAACCTTTATCATTTTTTGTATTTTCATAAAGCTCATTAGCTGCTGCTGCTTCAAATCTTAAATCCATTTCAATGTTTGTTATTTCTCTCAGTAGATGAACTACTTCAATTAATTTTAGCCTCTTTGCTTTTTTTACAACACCTTCCACAATATAAGCAAATAACATCAGTGCATCTAATTCCTCATTAAATAGTTTTTCTATATCTGGTCGCAAAATTTTAATCGCAACTTCTTTTACATCGCCATCAAAATTAATTTTTGCAATATGAACTTGTGCAATTGAGGCAGCAGCAATCGGCTCACTTATATCTAAAATTTCTTTAAATTGTTTTTCACCTAATTCATTTTTTATTATTCTTTTTGCTTCGTGAAGTTCAAAAGCTGGAAGTTTGTCTTGTAATTTTACTAAATCATCAGTTAGTTTTTCACCAATAATATCCGGTCTAGTTGCGAGAAATTGACCTAATTTGATAAAAGTGGTGCCCATGTTTTCAAGTGCATCACAAAGTTTTTCCCCAGGTTTTTTTGCAAAATTAATATTTTTTTTATTAGACCCGATAGCGATTAAGTCAAAAAATATTTTGACTGTAAATGGCATGTTGTAGATTTCATCAACAGTATCAATAGCACCAGAGGAGGCGAGTTTTCTGCCTATTTTGATTAACTGAAAAATTCTACCAAACATATTCAGACTTTCCAACCAGAGTGAAGAGCAGATATTCCATTAGTTAAATTTCTATATTCTACGCTTGAAAAACCATTTTTCTTCATAAGTTCTGCAAGCTCTTTTTGGTTATAAAATTTTTCTATACTTTCAACCAAGTATTCATATGGCATTGAGCTGCCTACAATAAACTTACCAATAAAAGGAATTGTTTTTGAGTATTGTTTATAAAATTTATTTAGTAGTTCGTTTTCTATTTTAGAAAATTCTAAACACATAAATCTGCCTCCAGTTTTTAAAACTCTAAAAGCTTCTTTTAATGCTTGATTTATATTTGAAACATTTCTAATTCCATAACTTATTGTATAAAAATCAAATGTGTTGTCTTTAAAAGGAAGTTTTTCAGCTGAGGCTAATTTCCATTTAATATTATTATAGCCATTAAGTTTTTTTTCTCCTTCTTTTAACATATACTTATTTGGTTCAACACAAACAATATTACAATTGTTGCTTGTTCTTTCTGAAAATTTTTTTGCTAGGTCTCCTGTGCCTGAAGCAACATCTATTAAAGAGGTATTTTCTTGAGGTCTCATCCAGTCAATCATGTTTTTTTTCCAAATACGATGTACTCCTAAAGACATTACATCATTCATAAAATCATATTTTTCATAAACTTCGCTAAATACCCTGTTGACTAGTATAGTTTTATCTTCAATATGTATCTTCATAATTAAACTATATGCCAGAATTACCAGAAGTTGAAGTTGTTAAAAGGTCTCTTAAAAATAATATTATTAATTTAAATATTAAAAAAGTGACAATAAATACCAATAAACTTCGCTATAAAATTAATAAATCAAAATTTAATAAAATTAAAGATATAAAAATCTTAGATATTAAAAGAAGATCAAAATATCTTCTTATAAAACTTGAAAAAAATATTACTATATTAGCTCATTTAGGAATGACAGGAAAATTTTTCATATTGGATAAGACTGGAACAAGAAAGAAAACAAGTTTTTATTATAGACTAAATAATAATGACAAAAAACACAATCATCTAATTTTTAATTTAAATAAAGGCAAAAAGTTGATTTATAATGATGTAAGAAAATTTGGATTTATTAAAATTATTGCATCAAAAAATATTTCAACACACCCTCATTTAAAGTTTTTGGGCCCCGAACCATTGCTCAAGCAATTTAATATAAAATATATACAAAACTACATTCAGAATAAAAATAGAAACATTAAAGATATTTTAATGGATCAAAAATTTGTCTCTGGACTTGGTAATATTTACGTTAACGAGATCTTATTTTTAAGCAAAATAAAACCAAATAAAAGGACAAAAAACCTAAATATTGGAGAAATGAAAAAAATAATTTACTTTACAAAATCAATATTGAAGAAATCTATTAAAGAAGGAGGATCTTCAATTAAAGACTTTAATGATAGTGAAGGTAAACAAGGTGTTTTTCAACAACAATTCAATGTTTACGGTAGAGAGGGAGAAAAATGCACAACTGGTAAATGCGATAAAGTTATAAAAAAAATGGTTATCTCCCAAAGAGCAACTTTTTTTTGTAAAAGTTGCCAAAAATAAGAAGTTGACCCTAATTTATTAGAGATATATACAGTTTAAAAAATTATGCCAAATACTAAATCTGCAATAAGAAGAGTTAGAAGAGTAAAAAAACAAACTACTGTTAATAGGCTGAGAAAAAGCAAATATAGGTCAGCAATCAAAAAGATGGAAGATCTAATAAAATCAGGAAAAAAAGAAGAAATCAAAAGTTTTTTTTCAAAATATCAATCGATTCTCATGCAGGTTGCTAAGTCTGGAGCTATAAATAAAAAAACAGCTTCGCGAAAAATTTCTAAAATTTCAAAAAAAATTAAGTAAATTACTTTTAATCAATTTGAAGTTGTTAATTAATTAAAAAATTGCCACATAAAGTTTTTTCAGAAACTACATGTAGTAATATAAATAGTTTGGTTGTAAAAATTATTTTTAAACTTTTAAAAAAATTAAGTAAATTTTTTTCTCTTCTTACGATAACCATACAACCTAAATCCAATTATTTTTGAAATTTTAAAAATATTTCTTGAAAGATTATATTTAAGAAAATAGAAGTTAATTTCTAACAAATTAAAATTACATGGAAAAAAAATCAACTAAACACCAAGAGATATTTGTTTCGGAAGAAGAAAGCACCATTAATTGGACAGACATACAAAGCTCTTTTGAAAAAAATTTTGGAACAGAAGTTTTTTCTAGCTGGCTCAAGAATATTACATTATTAAAAGAATATAATAACTATTTAGTTTTAGGAGTTCCAACTAGATTTATCAGAGATTGGATAGTTTCTAGATATCTTGACAAAATACTTGAACAAGTAAAAATTTTTAAAAAAAGTGTTAGTAGAATAGAATTTAAAATTTCTGAAGATAACAAGAAAACTATAGAAGGTTTTAAGAATGAAGATTTCAGTAAAGTTACTGAAATCAAAGATTCAATACTTAATTATAATAGATTAAATTCTAATTTAAGTTTTGATAATTTTATAGAAGGATCAAGTAACAAAATTGCCTTATCCTCATCAAAGAAGATTTGTGAGCAATTATCTAGATACAATCCTCTTTACATATATGGTGGAGTAGGACTAGGTAAAACCCATTTGTTAAATGCTATTGGCTTAGAGTTACAAGCAGAAAATAATGTAATGTTTATTTCTGCAGAGAGATTTATGTATCATTTTATAAAGTCAATAAAGAAAAATGACATGGTTAATTTTAAAGATTTTTTCAGAAAGTCCTCAATTTTTATAATTGATGACATTCAGTTTATTAGAGGCAAGGAAGGCCTACAAGAAGAGTTTTTCCATACATTTAATAGTTTAATTGAAAAAAGTTCGCAGGTTATAATTTCAGCCGATAGACCACCAATGAAATTAGATAGAGTTCAGGAAAGAATAAAATCAAGATTGTCCGGAGGATTAATCGTAGACATAGATATTCCAGACATAGAGTTAAAAACTAAGATTATTAAAAAACGATTAGAAGACATTCAAAACCAATTCAAAGAAAATTGTAATATAAGTGAGGAAGTAATAAATTTTATTGCATCTGAGTGTAAAACTAATATTAGAGAGCTAATCGGTGTTTTAAATAGGGTTATTGCATTTACAAGAATTAATAAAAAAACGCTCAATATATCTGACTGTAAAAACATTTTAAAAGATGTTTTTAATCAAGCAAAAATCATAACAGTAGATAGAATTCAAAATGTAGTTTGTAATTTTTTTAATATACAACTAAGTGAAATGCTGTCTCAAAGAAGATCCAGACCTCTGGCTAGGCCAAGGCAAATAGCAATGTACTTAGCAAAAAAAATGACGAGCCGATCTCTTCCTGAAATTGGCAGAAGGTTTGCAAACAGAGATCACACAACAGTGATCCATGCGGTCAAAACAATTACAAGACTTTCTGAAAAAGATGATGAGATGAAGAAAAACATTAATGAAATAAAAAATTTACTATTAGAAGAGTAAAATAAATGCAATTTTCAATTAAAAGAGATGCTCTGTTAAAGTCTATGAATCTTCTGCAGGGTGTCGTAGAAAAGAAAAATACGCTTCCAATTCTTTCAAATGTTTTAATTGAAGCCAAAGAAAAAAAATTAATTATAGTAGCTACAGATTTGGACTTAGTTTTTTATGATGAAATAAGCGAAGTTAAAATTGAAAAAGAAGGTAGCACAACTACATCAGCTACAATTTTATATGATATTTTAAGAAAAATATCTTCAAATTCTGAAATCAAATTTGACCTTAAAAATGAAAATAAAATAAATTTGATAACTGATAGTTCTGACTTTAACCTACTTTGTTTGCCCGCCGATAATTTTCCAAATTTTGCTAATGATTTTAATTCTGAAGAATTTACTTTTAATAAATCTAAAATTTTGTCGCTTATGAATAAATCAAAAATTTCTATTTCAAGTGACGATACTAGACATTATTTAAATGGAATTTTTTTGCACACCACAGAAACTGACAACAAAGATTATTTGACAGCCGTAGCTACAGATAGCCATAGACTATCTTCAAGCAGCATAGAGATAGAAAAAGGAAAAAAGTTTAATTCAATTATTTTACCAAAGAAAACCGTTTTTCAAATTTGCAATCTACTTCAAGAAACAGAAGAAAAAGTGATTATACAGACAAGCGATAATAAAATTCAATTTAAATTAGGAAAAACAAAACTAATTTCAAAAGTAATTGATGGAAAATTTCCTGATTATAAAAAAGTAGTTCCTACAGAAAATAGTAAATCTTTAAGCGTAGTGTGCAAAGATTTTGTAGACTCAATTGAAAGAGTTACTACAGTTTCATTAGATAGAAAAGAGGGTGTTAAATTAGTCATTAACAAAGATAATATAAAGTTTTCTGTTAATAGTACGAATTCTGGTGAAGGTAATGAGGTAATTAAAGCAAATTATGGAGCTGACGAACTAACTATAAGTTTTAATTCAAAATATTTACTCGATATTGCATCTGTGATTGAAGACAAAAATCTAAAAATTAATTTGAAGGATGCTGTTTCTCCAGTATTGATAGAAGACAATGCTGATAAAAATAGTTATTATGTGATAATGCCAATGAAAATCTGAAATATGCTGTTTTAGTTATTTTTTTTATAAATTGGCCTAAACTTATTGATACATAACATTTATTTGAGCTCTGTACTTAAAGTAATTTTCTATAGGACTAAAAAAATGATATAAACCTTTATCTTAATAAAAATAAAAATGTCAAAAAATTTAGCAAATAATTCAACTAAAACTTACGGGGCAGACTCTATTAAAGTCCTTAAAGGCTTAGATGCAGTTCGTAAAAGACCGGGCATGTATATTGGAGATACTGATGATGGTTCAGGTTTACATCATATGGTTTTCGAAGTTGTCGACAATGCAATTGACGAAGCACTGGCAGGACATTGTAAAAATATTTTTATTACAATGAATAAAGATAACACTGTTACAGTAGAAGATGATGGAAGAGGAATTCCAGTGGATATGCACAAAGGAGAAAAAATGTCAGCAGCTGAGGTAATTATGACACAACTTCATGCAGGCGGGAAGTTTGACCACGACTCTTACAAAGTTTCTGGAGGATTACATGGTGTTGGGGTCTCAGTTGTAAATGCACTTTCAGAAAAATTAGAATTAAATATTTTCAGAGACAGCAAAGAGTATGCAATTACATTTAAAGATGGAAACTCAGTTAAACCATTAAAAGCATTAGGTAAAACCAAAAAAAAAGGAACAAAAATAACTTTCTTGCCTTCAAAAGAAATATTCTCTGCAACTAAATTTAGCTCTACAATTTTACAAAAAAGGATGAGAGAATTGGCATTTTTAAACAAAGGAATTAATATTACATTAATTGATCAAACTGCTTCTAAACCAAAAGAATTTGTAAATAAATATGAAGGAGGAATCTTAGAATTTGTTAAGTTTATAGATCAAAAAAAACCAATACTTGTTAATAAAAATGAAAAAGAAGTTTTTAAAAAACCAGTTTATGTTACAGCTACAAAAAATAATGTTGTAGTCGAATGCTCTTTTGAGTGGAACGCAAGTTATTCAGAAGAAGTTTTACCTTTTACAAATAATATACCTCAAAAAGATGGGGGAACACATTTGTTAGGTTTTAGAAGTGCTTTAACCAGAGTTATAAATAAATATTCCTCAGAAAAAAATAATGGTAAAAAAAATAAAGTTACTTTATCAGGAGAGGATATCAAGGAAGGTCTAACAGCAGTTTTATCTATTAAAATGCCTGATCCTAAATTTTCTTCTCAAACAAAAGATAAATTAGTTTCCTCAGAAATTCGGCTTATTGTAGAAAGCATAATAAACGATAAAGTCTCTACTTGGTTTGATCAAAATCCAGGTGTAGCAAAGAGTGTGTTAGAAAAAATTATGCAAGCGGCTCTTGCTAGAGATGTTGCAAGAAAAGCTAGAGATAGCGTAAGAAGAAAAGGTGCTTTTGAACTTTCAGGGCTACCTGGTAAATTAGCTGATTGTCAAATACAGAAAAGAGAAGGAACAGAATTATTTATTGTTGAGGGTGACTCTGCCGGTGGTTCCGCCAAACAAGGTAGAGTAAGAGAGTATCAAGCAGTTCTTCCACTTAGAGGAAAAATTTTAAATACTTTTGTTAATGGCAAAGGGGTAAAAAATGGATCTAACGGCGATTATGCTACTAAAGCATTAGCCAAAATGATGTCATCTAATGAAATTGTAACTTTAATTAACGCCCTGGGTACTGGGTCAAAGGACTTTAATTTGGAGAATCTTAGGTATGACAAAATCATTATAATGACAGATGCAGATGTTGATGGCTCTCACATAAGAACACTTTTATTAACTTTTTTTAATAACTATCCATTTAACCAGCTGATAGAAAATGGGCATTTGTATCTCGCTCAGCCTCCATTATTTAAAGTAACAAAATCAAATAAGAGTGTTTACATTAAAGATGAGAAGAGTTTAGAAGACTACATAATAAAAATAGCCGATAAAGCGGACAAAAAAATTAAAAAAGGCTCCTCAGCTTTTAAAGAATTTATGATGGAGCAAAGAGAAAAACTTTCAATTCAAAGATTTAAGGGATTAGGTGAAATGAATCCGGAAGAGTTATGGCAAACAACTTTGAACCCGGAAAATAGAACTGTTTTAAAAGTACAATATTCTAAAGGAACAAAAGAAAAGTCAAAAGAAGATCAGAGAATTATAGAAATTCTAATGGGTGATGATGTGGCACCAAGAAAAGATTTCATAACTAGTAATGCTCTAGACGTTGCTAATTTAGACATATAATTCTCTATGAATCTCTCTACTCTCTTTAGATTAGAAGAAAATTTACACCTTGATAGAAAGACTTTAGTTATATTAAGATGGATTGCAATAACAGGTCAACTCGTAGCTATAAATTTAGTTTATAATTATCTAAATTTAGAATTTCCTATAATTGAAAGTCACTTAATTATTTTTGTAGGATTATTAACAAACTTATTTTTACAGTTTAAAATTAAGACAAATCAATTAAAAGATGTCTATTCATCTCTGTTTCTCATTTATGATTTGATACAATTAAGTGGACTACTATATTTGACTGGCGGAATATCAAATCCATTTTCAATTCTTCTTATTGTACCTGCAATTGTTTCGTCTACCTTTCTAAGCATGGGAACAACAATTATACTTGGAGCAATTACTATTTTATTATTGTTTGTTTTAACAAATTTTTACTTACCCTTGCCAGGAGTAATTGAATATGGTTTTAACTTTCCTACTTTTTATTTAATAGGAATGCTGATTTCTATAATAGTTGGCCTAGTGTTTTTGAGCTACTTTGGAATAAGGTTTGCAGGTGAAACTAAAAAAAGATCTGAAGCATTAAATAAATTACAACAAGTCATAGCAAAAGAATATGAATTAGAGTCTTTAGGGGGACAAGCTGCAGCTGCAGCCCATTCATTAGGAACTCCTTTGGCTACAATTACAGTTGTTGCAAAAGAACTGAGAAAAGAAATAGGAGAAAGATCAAAGCATTCAAAAGATTTAGATTTATTAATTAGTCAATCCAAAAGATGCGGAGATATATTGAAAAAAATTTCTCAAAAACAAATAATAGAAGATAAGTTTATGAGTGCAGTAAAATTAGAAGATTTATTAGTTGAAATCCTCAGATCTTTTATGGAAACATCAGAAAAAAATATTAAATTAAAAACAAATAATGATAATAATAAAATTGATATTAAAAGATCTCCAGAAATTATTTATGGATTAAGAAATTTTATTGGCAACGCTGTAAAGTTTTCAAAAAATAAAGTAGAGGTTGAAATTGAAAGCAACAATAATAGTGTTATTATTTCAATAAACGACGATGGCCCAGGCTTTCCAGAGGATGTAATAAAGCTTCTAGGCGAACCTTATATAAAATCAAAATCAAAAGAAATTAATAATAAATCTGGACTTGGTTTAGGAACATTTTTAGGAAAAACTTTGCTAGAAAGACAGGGAGCAAAACTAAGTTTTTCTAAAGGTGTAAAACATAACGGAGCATTAGTAGAAATATATTGGGACGTTAAAAATCTAATTTCTAGTTCTTAAACTCAAAAGTATAAGACAAAATTTTGTAAGCTAGTTTAGCTACGAGAAAGTTGTAAGAGTCAAAATTTTTGATCGGAGCAAGTTCATTTATATCCGCCCCAACTATGTTAGAATTTTTACAAACAGTTTTAATGATAGGAATAACATCATCCCATGTAAAACCACCAGGCTCAGGTGTGCCCGTCGCTGGCATTATACTTGAATCAAATCCATCTACATCGAAAGTTATATAAACATTTTTATTTAAAAAGATTTCTGAAATTCTATTCATATCCCAGTTTTTTTTATCTTTGGCCCAAAAAATTTCAATTTTTTTTCGATGGTTGTTATAAAAATTAATTTCAGAAGCAGAAAGATTTCTTATACCGAAAGAGACAACTTTAACGTTTTCATTATCTAGGCATCTTTTGATCGCACAAGCATGCGAAAATTTTTCTCCATTGTATTCTTCTCTTAAATCTGCATGTGCATCAAAGTGGAGTATAGTTAATTCGTTATACTTTTCTACAAACGGTTTTATTGATCCGGGCGTTATTGAATGTTCACCCCCCAAAACTAAAGGAAACTTGTTTTCAGATATGATTTTTTTATTTATTAGACTCAGTTGATTTATAGCTGATTCTAATTTTTTTTTTATAGGAAATGGTTTAAGAGTTTTTATTCCAATATATTTATAAGGTTCTTTATTTAATTCCTCATCAAATAACTCAACTTGATGAGAAGCTCTTATAATTTCTTTAGGTCCATTTTTAGTGCCACCACCATAACTTACAGATTTTTCCAAACCAAACGGAACAACAACAACTTTGTTTTCAATTTTAGGATCCACTTCATAACCAAGAAACCCTTTTTTTTGACTTAAATAATTCATTTAATTTTTAAATATTTTCGAGAATTCTTTTCTAGGTCTGTCTTTCCATTTTTGTCTATGATATGCATCACTAGCTATTAAAGGAAGTACGCTTGTTGCTTCAGCAAATACCATTTGTTCTTTAGTAATATCTACCTTTCCCCACGAACTTGCTTCTTTTAGAGTAGAGCTACTGCATGCACCATCTCTTGCGTCAGCAACAGTTATTTGAATTGCATACTTGTGCATGTCAACTTTTTTACCTAGTAATTCAGCACAAACGACAGTGTCTTGAACAAAGTTTTTAGGAACTCCACCACCTATCATTAGTAAGCCAGATTGTTTTGATTGAAGCTTAATTTCTGTAAGTTCTCTAAATTCCCTAATAGAATCTATCGTAATGTGTTTTTTTGGATTTTGCTCTTGATGCATAACCAAACCAAATCCAGCAGAACTATCTGTAAAGGCGGGACAAAATATTGGAACATTATTATCGTAAGCAGTTTCTATTAAAGAGTTTTTTTTCTTGGCATTAGTTTTTAAGTATTTGCCAATTTCTCTAATAAACTCTCGAGACGTGTAAGCTTTAGGTTTCAGTGAATTTGCGATATCACAAATAGTTTTGTCACATGTCTGAAGTTCTTCTTCATCAATATAGGTATCGTAAATTCTGTCAATATAGTTATTTCTAAGCTCTGTATCGTCTTGAAATTGTGACCCTTGATAATGTTTGAATCCAAGTGCCTCAAAAAAATCCATATCAATTATAGACGCTCCAGTAGCGACTATGGCATCTACCATGTTGTATTTGACTAAATCTGTGTATAAATTCATGCAACCTGCAGCGGAAGTTGAGCCAGCTAGAGTCAAAAAAATTGAACAATTATTATCTGAAATCATTTCATTAAATATTCCAGCAGCGTTAGCGGTGTCTCTTGATGTAAAGGACATTTTTTTCATAGAATCAATAATCTTACGAGAATCAAAAGAAGTTATGTCTATATGCTCAACGGTTTTA
>Ga0209425_10006842_pt1 | contig 10849 bp, 11 predicted proteins | sample COG_05_FD_184749 | JGI IMG/M metagenome (GOLD analysis project Ga0209425, IMG submission 184749) | Pelagic Microbial community sample from North Sea - COGITO 998_met_05 (SPAdes) (version 2) | ecosystem: Environmental > Aquatic > Marine > Neritic zone/Coastal water | place: Helgoland, sampling... | reverse complement strand
GGACCCGGTATAAATATTTCAGTACTTTTTGGTTTCATAGTTTAATAATGAGTATTATTTTCAAAAAAAGAATAGATTTATAACACGTTTTACCGCGGCAATTTTATTTTTTTAATTCTGACTAATTTACTAGGAATTAGCTTATTATTGATGTAACACAAGGCTAATTTATGAAATTAACTACTAAAGGTAGATACGCTGTCATGGCAATGGCTGATTTAGCCTCTTATGCTAATGAAAAACCAATTAGTCTTACGGAGATTTCTTTAAGACAAAAAATATCTCTTTCGTATTTAGAACAATTATTTCTTAAACTTAAAACAAAAAATTTAGTTAAAAGTGTAAGGGGTTCTAGCGGGGGATACACTTTAGTTAGACCAGCTTCTGAAATTAAACTTTCAAATATTATATTTGCAGTTGATGAAAATATTAAAACATTAAATTGTAAAAAAGATTCAAAAAAAGGATGTAATCATAAGAATATGAAATGTATAACACATAACTTATGGGATGATTTAGATCAGCATATAAGTAGTTTTTTTGAAAAAATTAATTTAGAGGATTTAGTAGCTAGGGATCGGCACATATAATATGAAAACTCAAAAAGATATAAATACAAATCAAGAATATAAATATGGTTTTAGTACTGATATAGAAAATATTAGATCTCCAAGAGGATTGAACGAAGATACTATAAAATTTATATCAAATATTAAAAAAGAACCTAAGTGGATGCTAGAGTGGAGATTAAAAGCTTTTAATAGATTAAAAGTTTTAAAAGAACCTAATTGGCAAAAGCCAAAATACCCAAAAATAAATTATCAAGATCTCTATTACTACTCAGCTCCTAAAAGTGCTTCTGAAAAACCAAAAAGTTTAGATGATGTAGATCCTAAACTTATTGAAACTTATAAAAAACTTGGAATACCACTTACAGAGCAAAAGAGATTAACGGGCGTAGCTGTAGATGCAGTTTTTGACTCAGTTTCAGTTGCAACAACATTTAAAGATGAACTAACAAAAAAAGGAATAATTTTTTGTTCAATTTCAGAAGCAATTATTGAACACCCTGATTTAGTTAAAAAATATATTGGTTCGGTAATTCCAATTAGCGATCATTATTTTGCAACACTAAATTCAGCTGTTTTTACAGATGGATCATTTGTTTACATTCCCCCAAATGTTAAATGTCCGATGGAGCTATCAACATATTTTAGAATTAATGCTTCTGAGACAGGACAATTTGAACGTACTTTAATAATTGCAGACAAAGGTAGCTATGTAAGTTACCTAGAGGGTTGCACAGCACCTATGAGAGATGAAAATCAACTACACGCTGCCAACGTAGAGCTTATTGCTCTTGACGATGCTGAAATTAAATATTCGACTGTGCAAAACTGGTATCCAGGAGATAAAAACGGTGTTGGTGGAATTTATAATTTTGTTACTAAAAGAGGTGCTTGTCGTGGAAAAAATTCTAAAATTTCATGGACACAAGTTGAAACTGGTTCAGCTATTACGTGGAAATATCCAAGTTGTATTCTTCAAGGTGATAATTCAGTAGGAGAATTCTATTCAATTGCTATTACTAACAATCATCAAAAAGCAGACACAGGAACAAAAATGATTCATCTAGGTAAAAATACAAAAAGTAAAATTATTTCAAAAGGAATTTCCGCAGGTAGTGCTGATAATACTTATAGAGGACTGGTAGATATTAATGAAAAAGCCAAAAACTCAAGAAACTATACTCAATGTGATTCTTTATTAATGGGTAATAAATGTGGAGCACACACTGTCCCTTATATCAAAAATAAAAACTCTTCATCAACAATAGAGCACGAAGCTACAACGACAAAAATTAATGAAGAGCAGCTCTTTTATTGCAACCAAAGAGGACTAAATCAAGAAGAGGCAGTAAGTTTAATAGTTAATGGTTTTTGTAAAGAAGTTTTGCAACAACTGCCAATGGAGTTTGCTGTCGAAGCGCAAAAGCTTGTCGCAATAAGTCTTGAAGGGAGTGTTGGATAATGCTCGAAATTAAAGAATTAATAACAAAAGTTAATGAAAAATCAATTCTTAACGGTGTAAATCTTAATATTAAAGCTGGAGAAGTTCATGCAATTATGGGCCCGAATGGATCAGGTAAAAGTACACTTGCAAATGTGCTTTCAGGAAAAAATGGTTATCAAATTTCTGGTAGCATAAAATTTAATGGTGAAGACTTAACCGAAGTCTCTATTGAAGAAAGAGCGCAAAAAGGAATCTTCTTAGCTTTCCAATACCCTCTAGAAATACCAGGAGTAAATACTAATAATTTTTTGAAAACCTCACTTAACACAGTGAGAAAAGCAAGAGGAGAAAAAGAGCTTGATACTCTAACTTTTTTAAAATTAGTCAAAGAAAAATCCTCAGAGCTTGGAATTGACGAAAAGTTTCTTTCAAGACAATTAAACGTTGGATTCTCTGGAGGAGAAAAGAAAAAAAATGAAATTTTACAAATGAAACTTTTAGAGCCAAAGTTATCAGTTTTAGACGAAACAGACTCTGGACTTGATATAGATGCATTAAGAATAGTGGCAGATGGAGTTAATTCCTCTAAAACTAAAAATAACGCATTTTTAATAATCACGCATTATCAAAGATTATTAGATTATATAAAGCCAGACTTTGTACATGTGCTATCAAAAGGAAGAATAGTAAAAACTGGGAATAGTGAACTTGGAGAAGAATTAGAAAAATCAGGTTACGCAAACTTACAATAAATGAATCTAAATTCTGAATTTAATATAGAAAATATTAAAAATATTTCCGTAGAAGAAAAAAAATTTAGGCAAAACAGCCTGAGTCTTTTTAAAGAAAAAGGCTTTCCAAATAAAAGATTAGAAGAGTGGAAATTTACTGACTTAGGAAAGATAATAAATGAAAATTTTAAAGAATTAAATTTTAATAATGTCGAAAAAAATAATGAAAATATAGAATTAATTAAAGATTTTGAACATAATTCAATCGTTTTAATTAATGGTTTTTTAAAATCAAAAAATTTTAAGTACGAAAATAAAGAAAATATTAAAATTTCAGAATATAAAAATTCCAAAAAAAACAATAAAGATGAATCAATTAATTCTTTAATTGATTTAAATAATGCTTTTTTTGGAGGAGGATATTTTTTAGAAATATCTAGAGATTATAAATTTTGTAAACCATTGGTTGTATACAATTATTTTTCAAATAATTTAAAAAATACCATTATTAACAATAAAAATTCAATTGTTTTAAATGAAAATTCTAATCTGGACTTAATAGAATTTAATTTAGATATTTCAAGCAGTAATTTTATTCATAATAATCATACTAATATTATAATTAGTAAAAATGCTTCATTAAAAAACTATACGATCCAAGGATGTAAAAGTAATTGTTTTTATTATAAGTTTGTCAAAAGTAAGCTAGATAAAAAATCTAATTATGAAGATTATATTTTTCTATCAGGTCTAAAGTTTAGTAGAACAGAAGAAGATATTGATATAGATGGAGAGAATGCAAACTGCATAGTCCAATCTGCTCTTTACCTAGATTTAGAAAACCATCAAGAAGTCAAAACAAAACTTAATCACTTGAAACCAAATTGTAAAAGCTATCAAAAAATAAAGAATGTTTTAAACAAAAAAAGCAAAAGCGCCTATCAAGGAAAAATATTTGTTAAAGATATAGCTCAAAAAACAGATGCTTATCAACTTAGCAGGGCATTATTACTTGATGATTCTTCAGAATTTAATGCAAAACCTGAATTAGAAATCTATGCAGATGACGTTAAATGTTCTCATGGATCAACATCAGGAAGTATTAATGAAGATTCCATTTATTATATGATGACTAGAGGTATTTCTAAAAAAAAAGCAATAGAGCTCTTAACTAAAGCCTTTTTATTCGAAATTGCAGACTCTATATCTAATGTAGAAATTAAAAATTTTGTTGAAAAAAATATAGATAGACAGATTTATGGATATTAAAAATATAAAAAATCTATTTCCCATATTCAAACAAAAAATTAATGGAAAACCCCTTGTATATTTGGACAGCGCTAACTCATCACAAAAACCTAATGCTGTTATTAAGAAAATTTCAAATTTCTATGAAACCGAATACTCAAATGTTGGAAGAAGCGTTCATACTTTAGCTGTAAAGGCAACTAATAGATTTGAAGAAACTAGAGATAGAGTTAAAAATTATATTAACGCCTCACATAGAGAGGAAATTATTTTTACAAAAGGAGCAACAGATGCCATAAATCTAATTGCTTCATCTTTTGGCGAAAAATTTATAAAAAAAGGAGATGAAATTTTAACTACTGAACTAGAACATCATTCAAATTATGTTCCATGGAATTTTTTAAGAGAAAAGAAAGGAGCAGTAATTAAGTTTGCAGAAATTAATAAGAATGGAGAAGTAGAAATTGATCAAATAAATAAACTTATAACTAATAAAACTAAGATAATAGCAATAACTCATTTATCTAACGTTACAGGAGCTATAACTCCCTTAAAAAAAATTGTTGACTTAGCAAAATCAAAAAATATACCAGTTCTAGTAGACGGGACTCAAGGAGCCCCACATTTAAAAATCGATATGCAGGAACTTGGTTGTGATTTTTATGCAATCTCATGTCATAAAATGTATGGCCCTAATGGCTTAGGAATACTTTATGCAAAAAAAAAATGGCTAGATGTTTTACCACCTTACCAAGGTGGGGGCGGAATGATAGATGAGGTAAAAAAAGAGCTAGTAACTTATGCAGAAGGTCCAACTAAATTTGAAGCTGGGACAGGACAAACTGCTGAAGTAGTAAGTTTTTCAGAAGCAATTAATTTTATTGAAGAAGTAGGAATAAGTAATATTTTAGCACATGAAAATGAAATAATGGAATATGGAATAGAAAAATTAAAGAAAAATAATTCAGTGAATATTATTGGTAATCCAAAAAATAGAGGCTCTGTTATTTCTTTTACAATTAAAGGAATACATCCACATGACATTGCTACAATATTAGATGACGATGGTGTGGCTATAAGAGCTGGCCATCACTGCTGTCAAATTTTACATGATAAGCTAGGTATCTCTGCAACAGCAAGAGCATCCTTAGGAGTTTACAACTCTAAAGAAGATATAGATATTTTATGTAAAGCTATTGATAATTGCAAAAAGGTATTCAATAATTAAATGGAACTTAGAGAATTATATCAAGAAATTATATTAGATCATGGAAAAAATCCTAGAAATAAAGGAAAGTGTGAACAGTTTAATCATGATGCAAAAGGACACAACCCCCTTTGTGGTGACAAGGTGCATATTTTTTTAAAACTTAATAATGACCAAACAGTTGAAGATGTGAGTTTTGAAGGAGAAGGCTGTGCAATTTCTTTGGCTTCTGCTTCAATTCTTACCGATATTATAAAAGGCAAAGAACTTAATGTAGCTAAAAAAATAAAAGAAAATTTTTTAGATATGATTAAAAATGAAGTGAGAATTTCTGTAAATAGTTTAAGTGAGGATCAAAAAACAACAATAATGTCTTTATCAGGAGTTAAAAAATTTCCAATGAGAGTAAAGTGTGCAACTATGGCTTGGCATACGTTTACATCTGCTTTAGAAAGGGGCAAATGAGTGATTTAAAAACAAAAGTAGTTGAAGTAATTAAAAAGATTTATGATCCTGAAATACCGGTAAATATATATGAATTAGGTTTAATTTATAAAATTGAGATTATAGAAAACAAAAAAGCGAACGTAGAAATGACCTTGACCTCACCAAACTGCCCTGTAGCTGAAAGTTTGCCAAAACTTGTCAAAGATTCTATAATGAATATTGATGATATAACTGATGTAGATCTTAAATTGGTTTGGGATCCACCTTGGAGTAAAGACAAAATGTCTGAAGCAGCAAAACTAGAATTAAACTTATGACTCAACAAGTAATTAAACTAAGTGATAATGCAGCTTCTAGAATTAAAGAAATAATGTCGGCGGCAGATAATTTAACAATCGGTGTTAGAGTCGGAGTAAAATCTGGAGGCTGCGCAGGAATGTCTTATATTATGGAGTACGCTAAAGACATAAAACCTAATGAAGAAGTTGTCGAAGATAAAGGAGTTAAAGTTTTGATAGATCCACAAGCAATTATATACTTGCTCGGTACAGAGATGGATTACAAAAAAGAGAAATTTTCATCACAATTTATATTTAAAAATCCAAACGAAACTGAAAGATGTGGTTGCGGAGAATCTTTTAAAGTTTAACAATTATCCGCTATAATACATTTCAAACTCAATCGGATGAGGAGTGTGCTCAAACTTATAAATTTCTTGGAATTTTAAGTCAATGTACGCATCAATTTGATCGTCTGTAAAAACCTCACCTTGTGTAAGAAACTTTCTATCATTATCCAAATTTTCCATTGCTTCCCTCAGTGAACCACAAACAGTCGGTAGTTTTTTAACTTTATCTTCAGATAATGAATAAAGATCATCATCAAATGATTTTCCTGGATCTATTTTATTTTTAATACCATCTATTCCTGCCATAAGCATAGAAGCAAAAGTTAAATATGGATTACCAGCTGCGTCAGGAAATCTAATTTCACAACGAGCCGCCTTAGGATCCATGATTATTGGAATTCTACATGAAGCTGATCTGTTTCTAGCTGAATAAGCCAAAATTACTGGAGCCTCAAATCCAGGTATAAGTCTTTTATAACTATTAGTAGTCGCGTTAGCAAAAGCGTTAATTGCTTTAGCATGTTTTAATATTCCACCTATATAATATAATGCTGTTTGTGATAACCCTGCGTATTCTTTTCCCATAAAAGTTGGAGTAGAACCTTTCCAAATAGATTGGTGACAGTGCATTCCTGAACCGTTATCACCTTTTACTGGCTTAGGCATAAAGGTTGCAGTTTTTCCGAAAGAGTGAGTTACCATTTGAACTGCATATTTATAAAGCTGAACGTTATCAGCCATATCAGTAAGAGTTCCAAAATACATACCAAGTTCATGTTGGCTTGGAGCAACTTCATGGTGATGTTTTTCCACTTTTACACCCATGTCCTTCAAGGCTTTTAAATATTCGCCACGCATATCTTGAGCGCTATCTACTGGCGGTACTGGAAAATAACCACCTTTAACTCCAGGTCTATGAGCCATATTACCATTTTCATATTTCTTACCAGTGTTGTAAGGACCTTCTGAACTATCAATCATGAAGCTAGTTTCGTTCATATCATTCTTAAACCTAACATCATCAAAAACAAAAAATTCAGGTTCTGGTCCAAAATAAGCTTTATCTCCAATGCCAGTTTTCTTTAGGTATTCTTCTGCTTTTTTTGCGGTACCTCTGGGGTCTCTCTCATATGAATTTTTATTTACAGCATCCATTATGTCACAAAATAAATTTAAAGTATTATGAGAGTTAAAGGGATCTATTATAGGTCTAGATAGATCTGGCTTAAGTATCATGTCAGATTCGTTAATGGCTTTCCACCCAGCTATTGAAGATCCATCAAAAAAAACACCTTCTTCAAGCATTTTTTGATCAACGATTGTTGAGTCCATAGTTAAGTGCTGAAGTTTTCCTTTTGGATCGGTAAACCTTAAATCAACAAATTCAATTTCTTTTTCTTTCAACAATTTTAGGATGTCTCTAGAGCTCATAAATATTAATCCTTCGCAATTTTTATTTGTAAATTTCTTTTAAAGCTGTATTGAACATAACAGAATACTATATTTCAATATAATAATATAAAGAGATAAGAGATATGCACTTTAAACATATATACAATCTAGGCTTGTAATGAGAGAAGCAAAATCTTACGATATATTTTTGTTAGTTATACTTGGATTAATTTGGGGATCTTCTTTTTTTAATATAAAAATAGCCTCTTATTCTTATGAACCTTTTACTCTAGGTTTAGTCAGAGTTTTTTTTGCCAGCTTACCACTTCTGATTCTTTGTAAATATAAGTCAATTAAAATTAAAGCATTTACTAAGGACTGGAAACCTTATGCTTTAATCGGCCTTTGTAATATAGCAATACCATTTACGTTAATTGCTATAGGTACAAGTAAAATTAATAGTTATTTAGCAGCTATGTTAATGAGTACAACGCCATTAAGTGGTTCAATTCTTGCTCATTTTTTTACGAAAGATGAAAAAATTACTTTATATAAATCTGTTGGAATTATTTTAGGATTTTTTGGCATAGTATTTTTATTTTTAGATAAAGTTATAGTTAATGAAAGTAATTATCTTTTTGTTTTAATTACTATTGTTGGATCAACTTTTTATTCGATTGGCGGTATTTTAACTTTAAAAATGAAAAATAAAGGTAACGAGAATGTAACTACGTCTACTACATTATGGTCTTTTATTTTTTTACTTCCTGCCTCATTAATATTTGAACAACCTTGGAATTTAAATCCCTCGTTAAATTCAACATTATCACTTTTATATCTTGGAGTTGTAGCTACAGGGATAGCTTGGTTACTAAGATTTAGAATTTTGACTGTAAATGGAATAGTCTTTCAAACACAAGTAGCATATTTAATACCAATATTTGGAGTATTATTTGGTTATTTTCTTATGAAAGAAATAATTACGTGGAGAGTTTTAGTTTCATTAAGTATAATTATTTTAGGCATCTATATAGTAAAGATAAGTAATAAAGGTTATAAAAAAAATAATGTTAAATGAATCAATTGAATTAAGTTTTTTATCACTATTTGCTTTTATAAGTTTTTTTATAAGTTTAATTATACAAAAGTTTTTTAGTAAAAGTAATAGCATTTTATTAGATCGAGATTTTACAAAACCGCAAGCTTTTCATTCTGAAGCAGTGTCAAGAAGTGGTGGGCTCGCAGCTATAATTTCTTTAATTATTTTTTTTATAGTTTATTACTTTATTTTTAAAATAATATTATTTGATTTTTTTTTTATTAGTCTTTCATTATTTCTTTTAGGTTTTTTAGATGACGCTAAAATTAACATCAGTCCTAAAATTAGATTAATTTTAATGATAAGTATTTTGTCTGCAATCTTAATAGTATTTTCTATAAATTTAGAAAGTGTTGATTTAACTTTTCTGAATATTTGGCTTTCAAATTATATTTTTCAAGTAATTTTTATTTTACTTTGCTTTCTATTTATTATTAATGGCGCTAATTTAATAGATGGTTTTAATGGTCTTTTAGGAATTCATTTATTGATAATTAATTCTATCCTTTTATTTGTTAATTTAGATCAGCCAGAAAGTGAATTAAATCTAATTATTGCAGCTCAAATTATAGTCATATTCTCTTTTTTATTATTTAATTTTCCTAAAGCTAAGATATTTCTAGGAGATGGCGGCTCTTATTTATTTGGCGCTTTGTTAGTTTTAAATGTCATTTATACAAATAACTTTAATCCTACTAATTCATCTTTCTTTTTTTGTATTATTTTATTTTATCTTTTTTTTGAAGTATTTTTTTCTTTTTTTCGAAAAATATATTTAAAAAAATCACCTTTAAAACCTGATAATATGCATCTTCATATGCTTATTTTTAGACATTTAAAAAACTTAAAAAGATTTAAAGACTGTAATTATATCAACTCAATCTTAATCAACTCAGTTTACGTTATGTTAATTGCTCCGGGTTTTTATTTTAGAGATAACGGTCTTTTTTGCAGATACTGGTTTTTTACTTTGCTAATAATCTATGTTTTTTCTTACATGAGACTATTAAAAAACGATAAAATATAGTTGATTTCTATTAGATAGTTTTATAAAAGTGATTCAGGTTGAAATGCATGGTGGGAAATAATGTGTAAATCATTAGCTGTTCCTGCAACGGTAAGAACTTCGGTTCAAGTCTGAGCTCCACCCAACCTAGCCCGCTGTTGAATGATGGCCAGGAAAAGTCTTATTCTACTAATTTATTAGCATCGGCATATTTTTAATTGTGTAGTTTTAATACTGCACTAAACAGATAGGTCGATATGAAAAACATATATAAGGTTTTTTTAGTTACTTTAATTTTATTATTCTCCAATAAGCTTTTTGCAAAAGACGTTCCTGTAATAGTAATATCTCCCGGAAAATCAATTCAATCATTAAGCACAGTTGGTACTAACGTCACAGTGATAAGTGGAGACACCATTAGAAAATCAAACGAAACTTTTTTAGGAGATATCATTGATGGAAACTCAAGTAGTACAAACACATTTCAGATGGGTGGCAGTGGTACAAATATGGGAATTCAACTTCGTGGATTAGAAAAAAGATACTCCACTGTTTATGTTGATGGAATAAAAATGTCAGACCCAGGTACGCCAGATAATGGTTTTTATTTTCAACATATAATGAAAGAATCTATAGATAGAGTTGAAATTCTAAAAGGAAATCAAAGTACACTGTATGGTCCAAATGCTGTGGGGGGGACAATACATCTATTTACAAAAAAAGGTAAGGAAGGTCACCATACAAATTCAAAAGTAACAACGGGATCTAATAGAACTTTAAACGTATATCATTCAGTAGATGGTGCCAGAGATAAAATAGATTATTTTTTAGGTCTTAATAGACATAAAACTGCTGGTATTTCAGCTAGGAACGATGATGGAGAAAGTGATAAATATCGAAATGAAAACTTGAATGCTAATTTTGGCTATCAAATAAATGAAAATTTAAGAATTGAAAATTCTATAGGGTATACAAATCACGATTTGAAGTTTGATGCAGTATCTAAATCTAGTGTAGATAATGTTGATAGGGAGGATGGTGTTATGGGAAATTATGCACTGCAATTAAAATATAACAA
>Ga0209425_10006837_pt1 | contig 10853 bp, 3 predicted proteins | sample COG_05_FD_184749 | JGI IMG/M metagenome (GOLD analysis project Ga0209425, IMG submission 184749) | Pelagic Microbial community sample from North Sea - COGITO 998_met_05 (SPAdes) (version 2) | ecosystem: Environmental > Aquatic > Marine > Neritic zone/Coastal water | place: Helgoland, sampling... | reverse complement strand
CCCGCCATGCTTACCACCAAAATTTGGTGGTTTGTATGGCTTATTCTCCGGGTATTATACTGAGGTACTAGGGCTGACTTTGATATGCTGGTGGCCCAACGCACTACACGGGGATTCGAGCCGCATGAGTAAAGATACATGGATTAATGACATTCTTGCAGGTCAATATGACGGCCAAGATGTTGAACTAAAGGGATGGATTCATCGTTCTCGAGGTTCTAATAAAATTCGATTTATTGTTATTAGAGATTCTACAGGGAAAATTCAATGTGTCGCTAAAAGAGCTGTTTTAGATGATGATTTCTTTGATGAATTGAAAGGCTCGTTAATTGAATCTAGTGTTATTTTAAGAGGTAAAGTAGAAGCCACAGATAGAGAACATGGTCATGAAATACAGATTACAAGTGGGGAAATAGTTGGTGCAGTTAATCCTGATAGGCCATTCCCTATTACAGAGTCAGCAATGTCTGAGGCAGATGGCGGCGAAACTGAATTCTTACTAGATAATCGGCATCTATATCTTCGAACAAGTAGAATGACTACTATGCTTAAAATTCGTTCATCTGTTTTTGGAGCTATACACTCATATTTCCGTAATCGTGATTTCATTGAATACCAGGCTCCAAATTTTGTAGCAGGAGCAGTAGAAGGTGGCAGTACTCTGTTTGAAGTGCCATACTTTGGTCGTAAAGCATATTTGACTCAATCATGGCAACTTTATGCAGAGGCTGCTATGCCAGCCCTTGAGAGACTGTATACAATGGCTCCTTCATTCAGAGCTGAAAAATCACGCACACGTCGACATCTTACAGAATTCTGGCATGCAGAAATGGAAATCGCTTGGGCATCTAATAACGAAGTAATGAAGCATGGAGAAGGAGTTGTTCGCCATATTGCCAGTACATTATTAGATGAAAGATCAGATGAATTAACAAGTATAGGTCGTGATTTAGAATTAGTTGCTAGATACGCTGATACTCCATATCCAATAATTCGTTATGATGAGGCCATAGAAATGCTTCAAAGCAAAGGCGTAGATGTTGAATGGGGACAAGACTTAGATTATTCTAAAGAAAAAATCCTAACAGCTGACTTTGAAGTTCCTCATTTCCTTACTCATTACCCAAGAATCGCCAAGCCATTTTATCATCGTCCAGATCCTGAAGACCCAAAATATGTTCTTTGTCATGATTTATTAGCTCCCGAAGGGTATGGTGAAATAATAGGTGGGGGCGAAAGGACATGGTCTGAAAAAGAAATTCTTGAACGTATTGATGAAGAAGGAACTCCTCGCGAACCATATGAATTTTATATCGATACTCGTAGATATGGAGGCGTCCCTCACGGTGGTTTTGGATTGGGTGTAGATAGAGTATGTACTTGGTTATCAGGTGCAGACCATATTCGTGAAGTAATTCCATTTCCGAGAGATAGTCGCAGAGTAACACCTTGATTTGTGTGTATCTCGAATGAGACTAAAATTGTACGGCTCACGCATCGAATGACATATAGGATAAACATTCGTCGTAAGTCTATGGACAGTGACTGGCAAAGCATAGATTTAGCCAACCCTACTGAAGAACACACGATGCTAAGGAAGATGATTCGTGATTTTGTATTGGAAGAAGTTGAGCCTCAAGCATTAGAATATGACAAGAATGAGAAATTTAATCAAGACTTATTCCGTAAATTAGGTGATTACGGACTTCTTGGCATTAGCGTGTCTGAGGAATATGGTGGTTCTGGAATGGATGCCACTGCAGTAGCTATTGTAAATGAGGAATTATCTTACTCAGACCCTGGTTTTTGTTTAGCATACTTAGCTCATGCTCAATTAATGGTAAATAATCTAGCGCATAATGGTAGTGAGGCACAAAAATCTCGAATTTTACCAAAGGTTTGCAGCGGAGAGTGGATTGGTTGTATGGCAATGAGTGAGCCCGGCTATGGGACTGATGTATTGGGAATGCAGACAGTTGCTGTAAAAGACTCAGATGGTAATTGGGTAATTAATGGAAGGAAAATGTGGATTACTAATGGATCAATAGATGAGCATAGTACTCCTGCTGATATTTGCTGGCTATATGCAAGAACAGGTACTGACTCAAAAGGACGTGCGGAAATTACAACATTTCTTGTTGAAAAGGGAATGCCAGGATTTTCAGTTGGTCAGAAAATATATGATAAAACTGGAATGAGAGCCTCTAATACTGCTGAATTAGTATTTGATAATTGTATAGTTCCTGCTGAAAATGTAGTTGGAGGTCCCGGGGAATCTATGATTCATATGATGAGAAATTTAGAAATCGAGAGAATTGGTCTTGCAGCAATGGCATTAGGAATTGCACGTCGTAGCCTATCAGCAATGAATCGTTATGCATCTGAGAGAGAAGCATTTGGTTTGGAAATTAGAGATTTCGGACAAATTCAGCGTCATATAGGTGAATCTTGGGCGGAATATAGAGCCATGCGTTCGTATATTTATGATACAGCACGTAATACTGATTTATCTAAATCTGGTAATCGATTAGATACAGATGGCGTCAAGTTATATTCTACTACCGCTGCAAAAAATATCGCCGATAGAGCGATTCAGGTAATGGGCGGATATGGTTACGTTGGAGAATATGTTGTTGAAAGACTTTGGAGAGATTCGAAACTTCTTGAAATAGGCGGAGGAACATTAGAAAGCCATCAAAAGAATATTACTCGCGATTTAGCTAAAATGCCCGAAAAAATCGAGGAATAATTGTTTTTTTGGTAGTCCCGCCCGGATTCGAACCAGGGTCGGAGGAACCAAAATCCTCCATGATGGACCACTACACTACGGGACTAGTGGGCTCTTCGAACAACTCTTACTCTTTGATTATGACGGGACACGTGGCCGGTAAATACAAGTCAGCAGTAATTACGCAAGTAGTATGTATCAGAGCCGTGCTGTCGTTCTAGCATTTCTGATGATGACATCGTCTTTATCTCTTATCTTAGTTTCTGAACCTAATTCGAATTATGATATTAGTGAAGAAACGATATTTACTGTCTTATCTGATGAGAAAGTACCTTCATTTCCTTCTCCGGGGAATCCTTGGGTCGAAGACTCTCTTTTCTCTAGAATAAACAATGGAGATGTCAAGATACGTGTGACTGTTATTACTTGGTCTCTTGCAGAACTCAATCATTGGCAATTACAAAATAATGCATTTGACCAACAAGCTGGTGCGAAAAATGGTGAAACTTTCCAAAGTTTCGATCCTACATCAGGTGAAATAGACCATAGAACTTTTTGGATGCTCTCTGAGATATTTCACAAGTTACCCAGTGTTCCCGGAGTAATATCAATACTAGATGCACAGAATAATCCAGAACCATATGACACCATTCCTTTCGAAAAACCTGATTCTGAACCTGAGACGGTTAGGTCTGGAGAAATACATGGAGCCAATGATGCATGGGATAGAGGTTATTCTGGTGAAGGTATGATTGTAGCAGTTGCAGATACTGGCGTAGATTTTGCTCATCCTGATTTAGATGGTACACAAGCACGAGTAGATGATATTCGTTCTGATTGGTCCGGATGGCCAATGATGTTTGATCATAATAGTATGTATTCATATCTAGTAAATGGTCAATCATATCCGCAGTCAAACACTTGGTATGCTGATACTTCAACATTAGATTATGATAATAATTCAGACGGTTTACTCGATATTTCTGGTTACAATATATCAGGTCTCCCAGTCTCTTTATCTGGAATCTATCATTTAGGTGAACATCCTGATTCAACTCTCCGTTCAAAAGTAGGTGCTGATGTCCCGATTATCATCATTGATGAGAACGTATCTGAAGTCTATCAAACAGCTTATGTTGATATGGATGTTGATGGTGATTTTAGTGATGAAAAAGCCATTGTACCTGGTTCTGAAACGACTGGCTTAGATACTGATGGAGACGGTTTATGGGATGTATCCGGAGGATTAGTTTATTGGATATCCGATGGGATACATGGTGTTCCTTATGGTGAAACATATTCTATCAGACATGGTTATCAAAATCGTATAGCAGGACCGGGTAATTTGACTTTATTCATGCTAGATTCAGGTAATCATGGGACATTGTGTGCTAGTGCTATTGCCGCCCAAGGAGTAGTAGACAATGGGCGCGTGCTAGGGATGGCACCCAATGCAACTATTGCATCAATTGGTAATCATTATTCAGGTGGTAATTCACTTGATGCTTGGCGATGGATTGCCGAGGGTAATGATGGTAAGTCAGATACAAAATATGATCAAGCAGATATAGGATCGTTTTCATTTGGTTATTCGAGTATTGATGAATCAGGAGCCGACGGATATTCATTATATCTTGATTGGTTGACTAGAGTGTACAATGACGAGGCCTCGTATTCAGTAGCAATAGGTAACGGTGGACACGGATTTGGTACTACTAAAGTCCCTGGAGCTGCCCACGGAATTTTCTCTGTAGGTGCTTTTAGTTCACGTTCTAGCGATTCATGGGGGCAAAGCGCCCCTTGGTCTAACAGGGGTCCGAATGTTGTAGGTAGGATGGATCCTGACATAGTGGCAGTAGGCTGGTCTGCTACAGGCGATCAACCACTAAATCTTCGAGATAATGCTAATTCTGCATGGTCATCATGGGGTGGAACTAGTTTAGCAACACCTGTTGCTGCTGGTTTACTGGCTTTAGTTGCTGAAGCGTGGCAAGAAAATCAAGGGGAATATCCTGACTCTCAGACTCTTAGAGATTTTGTTCTATCCACCTCTGATGATAGAGGATATGAACCATTTATTCAAGGAGGTGGTTGGTTCAATGCTTCGCGTGCTATCTCTACATTAGAAGGCGATAATGGTAGTTGGTGGTTGAGTCCTGCACAATGGAATAGTGGAACTTTTCAAGGGAAACATAGAGATGCTAATATCAATTATATGTTCCCTGGTGAAACGCAGTCTGTTGATTTAGAATTCACTAATCATGGTGATTCAGATATTCTATTAAGATATACTTCGACTGCATTTGAGCCTATTCTTCATGAGGTTTTAGTGTGGAATAGTACAGGGAACGGCAGTGAATCAGGTACTAATGATAGTTGGGATGGGCATCAAGGAGATAGACCTGATTTACTGATTCCTCTTCACATAACTAATTCATCGACAATCCAACTTCCGGAAGAAACTAGGCAACTACGGGCTAGAGCAACTATAGAATATTCGGCTTTTGATGCTAATATGGATAAAAATAGTGAAGAAAGAGTATTTTTACAAATTTTTAGATGGAGTGATGATGATGGTGATGGAATTTATGTCGAGGATTTTGATAATGATTCTATGGTTGATTCTGAAGATTGGACTGAATCAAGTGAGTTAGAAGAAGTCACATACTGGTGGTCAAATGGGCCTAATGCTGAAGTTAGAGTTGGTAATCCATTTGAAGATGTAAGGGATGGTATTTTCCTTGGTGTCTGGAATCATAATGGAGATTTATCCGATGAACCTGTACGAATAGAGATTGATTGGACCGCATTCGGTAGTGGTGATGATGAATGGCTTTCTCTTCCTTCTAGCTCTGTAGTACAAGCCAATAGTACCAATACTATAACCATGGATATCCAAGTACCAATTGACGCAGAATCCGGTCTGCATCAGCATGGTGTTTTAATTGAATCATTCGAATATAATAATTTAACTTCATCTACTATATCTCACCGTAATTGGACATTACCTGTGGTCACAAATGTACCTTGGTCAGGACCTTTTGAGATAACTCCAAAACCATTGGACGGTAATGTGTCAAATCAAACTCTTTATGATGAAGAATGGATTAGTGGCGCTACTAGATGGAATTGGCGCGCAGAGAGTGGAGATTGGCGCTTTTTAACTGTTGATTGGCCTCCTGAATGGGACACTGGAGGTACCGTAATTCTTGATGTTAATTGGGATGATAATCCATATACTGATATTGACATATTATGGTTAGATGAAACCCCTCATGGTTATTCCTCGGATGATCCTGATTCATATGGTGAATCTACATTCAGTATTACTTCTCGCTCTGTAAATAATCATGTAGGTAGTGGGAAACATAACTGGGGTACCTATACAGATACTTCTAGGGAGGTATTCACTGTACCTGCATTAGCCGGAACTCATCAGATGGTTCTTCATACAGCACTTCATGGTGTGTCAACAAATGACAATGCATTGAATATATCGGTAGGATATGTTGCAGCAGAAGCTGAAGGTTTTTCTCAATCAGTTAGTGATTGGTCAGAGGGTGACGGTGTTGATGCAGTTCATGTGGTATCCACAGTGCCAATGGACGTAGAATCTGTATCTGCCTATGGGTGGACACAGCCAATTTATTTCGATAATGAAACTGCATATCAAGACGTTTCTAGTGATAAAATGACCTCCTCTTGGTGGCATAATTTTACGGTTGATGAAGTTTCAGAATTGAGTATTACTATGGATGCATATGATTCCGCAGATTTAGATCTATTTTTATTCTATGACGATAATGAAGATGGTATATTTACATCTGGTGAAGAGGTATCTCGTTCTTGGTCGGGTAGCTCTTCAGAGAGTATCCTACTAAGTGATGTTGAAAATGGTCATTATGCAGTCGCAGTGCACGGTTACTCAGTTTCTGGAGATGTTCAATTTTGGATAGATATTGATATGGTTGGCGGGGATGAATTAGTAATTACTGAACAGATTGAACTAACTAGTATTGAGATCGATTCAATTTGGCCTAACGGTTCCCAAACCTTAGCCGGAGAAGTTCCTTCTAGCGCGCATCAAATCAACTTAGCATTTGATAGGCCCGAAGTTGCTGGTATTTGGAAAGGTGAAGTGGAAATTACTCTAATTGGCGGTATTAAATTACAACTTCCATATACTTATGAGTTGCTAGAAATAGAGCCTATTATTGAATTTTCTACACCCGAAAACATGACTCAAACTAATGATATATTATCAATTGAGATTCATGCTCTAGATACAGGTATTGGTTTCACTTTAGATGACCTAAATTGGTATGCGATTAATAATCAAACTACAATTCCAAATGCTGATTTAGTTGAAGCATTAGATACCACATTAGTGTATCATAATTTGACGGATATTTGGAATTCTGGTAATCATTTTGCAATGCCAGAGAATATTTCGTTCAGGGAAGTATGGATTAATTCAACAATTCCCTCTGTAGAGCAGTGGCATGATTATGGTGTCAATATAACTGATAAGTCAGGGTTATTTAATGAAACATGGTTATCTGTAAATTATGATGTCACTGCCCCCCCATTATTCCTCTATGGAATCCCTGAAATTACGAATAATCCATATGTTAATTTGGTAATTCAGACTGAACCTGGTGTCAGTGTATTCCAAGATGGTACTCTAATTCCTAATTTCGATAATTATGGATTTGCTAATTGGACAGTAGGCTTAATTCCTAGTGAAATCGGTGTCGATTATTCTTCTGATGGAGATGTAAATGAATATTATCTGATATCTGCAGAAAATGAATTCACGATTACTTCAATCGATTCGGCGGGCAATAGTATCTCAAGTAGTCATATGGTGATTTTTGATGCTGAAGTTCCTGAATTAGAATCATTTTACATAGATGATCAAAATGGTCATAGGAATTCCGCTAATGACATGTATAACACGCTAAATATCACAAATTCAATATTTGGTCTAAACATGTCCGTAGATGTCAAAGATTGGTGTCTGAAGGTATCTAATCCTTCAGAAAGTCTAGAAATTTGTGATTCTGTAATTGATATGCCGAGTATTTTTGTTACAGAAGAAGCGGTTATTGATAAGACGAAAACTACTGAAGTCCAAGTTAATCTATCAAATATCTCTGATGGTAATTTTGTAGTTACATTAGATTTAATTGATTGGGCTGGTAATTCTGTCACAGAGCAATGGAATTTGAATCTAGATCGTACAATACCTATTGTTGATTGGAGTCTTTCTCCATCTCTAGGTTTAGAATTACTAGATCATCGTCAAACTATGACTTGGTCTTCTAATGAATTCGTACATGCTTATTTCACTCATAATGGTTTAAAAATAAATGAGTGGGATGATGATACAGGTACTACTAATTTTGATTTAAAAGTTACTGGAAGTCACGAATTCTGTATAGTGGCATATGATTCTACTGAAGACCAGTATAACGAAAATATCCTTGCTGATTGTAGGATTTTTATTCTTAATGAGTCTGTTTATATGACAGACGTATTAGCTCCTTGGAATGGAAGTATGACAACAGGTGACAATGTTATGTCATTACTAACCAGAGGACCGAATCAGAATATTTGGTGGCAAGTAATAGGTGGTGATGAGAAATTCCTTATTGTACCTGGGTCTACTCATGTTCAATTAGAATTTGATTTAGAAGAAGGTCTCAATGAATATATTATTGAAATCGAAGCATTGGACAAGACTGATGTCTTTGAACTTCAAATTACACGAGATACTATAGCTCCTATCCTTTTATTCAACCAAATTAGTATTCGAAACTCGACATTAGATCCCATGAAAATCATAGAAGGTGAATGCGAATCTGGTACCTATGTGATGATTTGGAGCGTGATCGAGACTCAAGAATTCTTTTGTAATAGTTCTGGCACTTTTAATATTCAAATATCTGTACAAGATACAATAGGCAGCCACTCAATCCAAGGAATTTCTACCGATGCGGTGAATAATAGGAATAGTTATTCGATTCAGGTCACTAACCTTGATTGGATTGACTGGGCTATTGATGATGCACAGAACCAAGGTCCTATGCTCTGGTATTTCTTAGCGGGTTTCCTTGGAATCCTAGCTCTAATCAGTACTACTATTATGCTTAGAGGGTCTTTACGACGAAGAAAGAAAAAAAATCAGAGTCTAGAATCTCTTGAGAAATCTTTTGAAGAAATCAATGAATTATTGAATATGTCTCCCTCCAATGATAATCAGATTGATTGGAATACAGTTAATCAAGATATTCCAGAGGCTGAAGAATTAGCCACTTGGAAAGAAGCAAATCATACGATTTATTCAATTTCTGACAATAATGATGATGATATGATTGACCTTGACTAAGCAGAAGACTAATTTCTTATTGGTGCCTCGAGTGTAATATGACAATCGAGCATATTGCAATTATTGGCGCTGGACAGATGGGTAACGGTATTGCTCAAGTCTCGTCTTGTGCGGGTTACAAAGTCACAATGATTGATATAAAACAAGAATTTATTGAAAAAGGTATGTCGGCTATAGAAAAATCTCTAAATAAGTTGGTTAGTAAAGAAAAAATGACTAGTGAAGCAGCAGCATCTGCACTTTCGAGAATCAGTATTTCTACTGACAATTCTTCTGCTGCTGAAGCAGATCTTGTAGTAGAAGCTATCCCTGAAGTTTTAGCATATAAAACTGCTTTATTCAAAGAATTAGACTCTTTGTGTAAAACTGAAACCATACTTGCTACTAATACCTCAAGTATCAGTATAGATTCTATTGCTAATGCTACTAAAAGACCAGATAGGGTGATTGGTATGCATTTCATGAATCCAGTTCCTATCATGAGGCTCGTAGAGATAATTAATGGTAGTAAAACATCTAATGAAGTTAATTCTGCTGTAGTTAATGCAGCGGAGAAAATGGGTAAAACCGCTCTATCTTGTAATGATTCTCCTGGTTTTGTGTCTAATAGAATTCTATGTCCTATGATTAATGAGGCGATTCTGACATTGGAAGAAGGTGTTGCAGAACCAGATGCAATTGATGGAATAATGAAACTTGGGATGAATCATCCTATAGGGCCATTAGCTCTATCAGATTTGATTGGAAACGATACAGTTTTGCACATAATGAATGTACTTCATGATGGATTTGGAGATGATAAGTATGCTCCTTCTAAATTACTTGTAAAAATGGTAGAAGATGGTAAGTTAGGTAGGAAATCCGGTGAAGGATTCTATAAATATTAAAATTTCTCTCTCAGAGAGACTTAAAATCATCGTATCCCTTCCGTCATATATGATTAGTCAAAAGAGAACCTCAGTTTTAGTTTCAATCTTGATGCTAAGTATGCTTGCAATGCCTGTTTTAGGTAATGATGCAGGTACAGGAGGTGATGCTGGTGATTCTCTATCGACAGCAACTAATATACCAGCATCTAATGCAACTTATTATGGTAATTTAAGTACATCAGGGGATGTTGATGATTATTACTCTATAAATATGTCTAACTTTACGGGATTGGCAGTACAATTAAATTCACCTTCTGGAAGTGATTTCGATCTTTTCCTTTACAGCAGTAGTGGGGGTACAATTGACTCAAGTCTTACAACAGGTACTGATGATGTCACTTCAAATGGGACTAATGTAGGCGGAACTACTGTCTACATCCGTATTGATCAATGGACTGGTAGTGGTCAATATACTATGCAAATCTGGATATTTTCTACTGGTTCTTCTGGCGGAGGTGGTGGAAGTTGCACTCAAAATAATGATGCTGGAAGTTGCCAAGACGCACCCGGTAATAGTCAATGGAATGTCACTACTTCAATGTCTAATGCACTGAATATTAACGTGTCAAATACAACTTATCAGGCAAATCTATCTTCATCCAATGACATAGACTGGTATGCTATGTCCATACCAACGAATCATGGGATTATGATTGAAATGATTCATGGTAGTTCAACTGATTTCGATATGTGGTTGTATGATTCTAGTGGTAATCAGATAGATATCGCATATACCGGTTTTCAACCTGAGAATGTTGAGAGTAATGGTACTAATGTAGGTGGGACTACTGTCTATTTACAGGTC
>Ga0209425_10006834_pt1 | contig 10855 bp, 10 predicted proteins | sample COG_05_FD_184749 | JGI IMG/M metagenome (GOLD analysis project Ga0209425, IMG submission 184749) | Pelagic Microbial community sample from North Sea - COGITO 998_met_05 (SPAdes) (version 2) | ecosystem: Environmental > Aquatic > Marine > Neritic zone/Coastal water | place: Helgoland, sampling... | reverse complement strand
AAGTTCAAAAAATTTCAAATCAATTTAAAACTGAAATACAACCAAAAGAAAATCAAGCTGAAGTAAGCTAATTAAAATGACCATAGGATGGCATTTTAACAACACTTATTCAGAATTATCAGACACTTTTAGAGAAGAAATAAAACCTGTTCCGGTAAATAATCCTAAATTAGTAATACTTAATGAAAGTTTAGCCTCTGAATTAAATCTAAATTTTTCAGATATTGATAAAGATGAACTTTCAAAAATTTTTTCTGGAAATTTGTTACCAAATGGAAGTAATTCTATAGCACAGGCTTATGCAGGTCATCAATTTGGTCATTTTACAATGCTAGGGGATGGGAGAGCAGTATTAATCGGTGAGCATACAACTAAATCAAATAAAAAATTTGATATTCAATTTAAAGGATCAGGCAAAACAGCATTTTCAAGAAATGGTGATGGTCGTGCAGCCCTAGGTCCAATGCTTAGAGAATATATAATTAGTGAAGCTATGAATGGTTTAGATATTCCTACTACGCGAAGTTTAGCAGTAGTAAAAACTGGAGAAAATATTCAAAGAGAGACAACTTTACAGGGTGCAATACTCACTCGTATTGCCTCTAGTCATATAAGAGTAGGTACTTTTCAGTATATTGCAGCAAGACAAAAAGAAGATGAATTAAAAACTTTGTTGAACTACACAATTGATAGACATTATCCTGAAATAAAAAATTCAAATAATCAAGCTTTAGATTTATTAAATCTTTTAATAGACCGGCAATGTAATTTAGTTGTGAATTGGATGCGCGTTGGTTTTATTCATGGAGTAATGAATACCGATAATATGACAATCTCTGGGGAAACTATTGATTATGGTCCTTGTGCATTTATGGATACCTACGATCCAAAGACTGTTTTTAGTTCAATAGATCAAATGGGTAGATACGCTTATTGTAATCAACCTGTTATAACAAAATGGAACTTAGCTAGATTTGCAGAGTGCTTGGTTCCTTTAATCGATAAAGATCAAGACAAGGCTGTTAAAATAGCAACTGAAACAATTAATTCTTTTGAAAAAAAATATGAAGAAAAATGGATTAATATGATGAGAGATAAATTAGGATTATTTGGTCTAGAGGATAAGGATAAATTTCTAATATTAGACCTGTTAACATGGATGCATGAAAAAAAAGCAGATTACACTAATACATTTTGTCATTTAATGGATCTTACTACAAAAAAAAATAAATTATTTGATGATGATGATTTCATGAACTGGAAAAAAAGATGGGAAGAAAGATTATCAAAAAATAATAACTCACCAAATAAGTCTTTAGAATTAATGAAAAAAAACAATCCATTAGTTATTCCAAGAAATCACAAAGTTGAAGAAGCTTTAGAAGCAGCAGAAAAAAATGATTTAAAACCTGTTAATCAACTCATAGAAATTCTGAAAGATCCTTATACTCAAAAAGATGATATTTTTGATTATCAAATTCCATCTAATTTAGATGAAAAATATCAAACTTTTTGTGGAACTTAATTAAAGAACGTAAGGTTCTGGTCTTGCTTCTTTGCCTAAAACTCTTTCAACAGCCATATTAGAAATATCAATTGATTGATAAGCACCTGTTGTGATTAGCTCTGTTAAAGCTCTACCAATTCCTGGTGCCTGCATAAGGCCTCTACCAGTAAAACCAGTAGCCAAATAAACATTTTCAAATTTTGGATGTTTTCCAACAACGGCATTATTATCAAGCCTGTTACAGTCATAGAAGCCAGCCCATCCTCCTGTTAACTTTAACTCTTCCATAGCTGGAATTCTTTGTGCTAATGCAGGCCAAACAAGTTCTTCAAAATCATCCCATGCTGGTTCTAAATCTTTAGCATCGAAAACAGATTTTGGTGACCCAGCCAAATACTCTTTACCTTCGGGTCTCCAATATACACCTGATGTTAAATCTCCAGTTAATGGCATTTCAGGAATATGCTTTGGACACTTGACTCTAAATACAGTATGTTTTTGTGGTTCAACTGGAATATCTTCTAATAATTCTTTTGTCCAACATCCAGCAGCAGAAATTATTGTTTTAGCTTTAATTTCTGAAAGAGATTTTACTTCACCTTTTACAAATTGAGCGCCGAGTTCCATTGCCTTACTTTTTAATGCTCCATGGAACATGAAAGGATCAATCCATCCTTCACTTTGATTGTCGGTAAATGTTGCTGTTTCTATTCCATCGCTGTTTATATATGGAAAAAATTTTGATAACTCTGATCCTTTAATATTTTTTGTACCAGCCTCACAAGCTTTATGATTTTTTAAAGCTCTATATTGTTCTTCTGCATGTTCAGGTCCAAACATTAATAAATATCCGTTAGTAACCATACTGGCAGTCGGTTTAGGATTTTTTTCTGTTTTTAATAATTCAGGTATTTGAAAAATAAATTCTTTGGCAAATTTACCTAGTAAAATATTTTCTGTTTGAAAAAATTGTCTTCTAAAACCACCAAGTGATAATGGAAATGAAGCTGTTTTATATGTAGGGTCTCTCTCTATTACTTTAACTTTTCTTCCTTCTTTTGACAAAAAATAAGCAGTGGCAGTACCAATAATTCCGCCACCAACAATAACAACATCATCCATATTAATTCAAAATAAGTAAGTTTAGATTCAGAAATAGTGCATAGCAACTCCAAAGTAAATAGGGAATCATTAAATAAGCGCTTACATTATTGACACGTCTATATCTTAGAATAAGAATAACTATCAACCAAATTAGAATCATCAAATTTATAAAAGCTAATAAAATATTATGAAATGCGAAAAATATTACACTCCAAGTTGTATTAAAAAGTATGTGAATAAAATAAATATAAATTGTGTTCATATCTCTTTTTTTACTGAGCCAAAAAAGCCAAATTGCGAAAGTCATCATTAAATAAAGAGTTGTCCAAACAGGTGCAAAAATCCAATCTGGAGGATTATAACTTGATTTAACTAACTGAGAATACCATGGTTCTTTATAGCTAATTGTTACTAAACCCCCAATAAATGAAGCAGAAAATGTGATTATAAAAAAAAGAATTAATGATAAAAATTTATTTTTAAGCATATTCATAATATATATCAATATATATGAATAAAAAAATAATTTGGATTACTGGAGCTAGTAGTGGGATTGGAAAAGCACTTGCAGTTAAATTTGCTGAAAACGGTTGGAAAGTAGCCGCATCTGCAAGAAGAGAAAATCTCTTAAATGAGCTTAGAAACATTAATCAAAATATTTATCCTTATCCTCTGGATGTTACAAAAATTGAAAAATGTATCTCCACAGCGAAGTCAATCATTCAAGAGCAAGGCGGTATTGATATTTGCGTATTTGGTACTGGAATGCATGATCCAAAATCAGAAAAAAGATTTAATCTTGATAAAATAAGAGAAATTATGGAGATAAATTATTTTGGTACAATAAATTCTATTAATTCAGTTTATGATTATTTTTCTGAAAAGAAAAATGGTCAACTTTCTATAATTTCTTCAGTTGCTGGTTATAGAGGTTTGCCTGCAGCAGGTGCTTATTGTGCATCTAAATCAGCACTCATAAGCTACACGGAAAGTTTATATTTTGATTTAAAAAGAAAAAATGTAAAAGTTTCAATTATTTGTCCGGGATTTATTAAAACGCCAATGACAGATCAAAATGATTTTCCTATGCCAATGTTAAAATCTCCAGAGTTTGCTGCTAATAAGATATATGCAGGCTTAATACATAAAAATAATTTTGAAATACACTTTCCAAAATCTTTTACTTTTTTAATGAAAATAATTCAAATTTTGCCTAACTGGTTATATTTTGGTGCCATTAATCTTGGAAATAAATATATGAAAAGAGATTGAAAATTAATAAATGAGAATTCTTATTTTAGATCCTGAAAAAAATGTTTCTCACAGAATATCGAAAGATACAAGTGGTGGGTATGGTACTGGAAATGATTTTGGTGATACAGCTGTTCCTATTTTTTTAAAAAAAACACTAAAAAAAGTTCATGATTGGCCACCTATGTTTGCTTTGTACACTATGTCTGTATTAAAAAAATTTGGACACAATGTTGAATATACAAAAAATTTACCAAAAAATTCAGAAAATTATGATTTATTTATTATTGTTTCATCAATTGTTTGCTGTGAAACTGAGTGTAACTATATTGAACAATTATCAGGGCTTAAAAAAAAGATATTTGTAATTGGACCTTTTGCAACAAATATGCCTCAGAAATATTGTGATGCTGGTGGATCTGTTATAATGGGAGAGCCAGAATTTTTTTTTCTTAAAAACAGAGATTTAAATGTGATTGAAAATAAAAAACATATTACATTTGAACATAATTTTAACTTAGATGATTTGCCTTATCCTGACTGGGAGAGTGTTATCAAAAATAATAAAACTAGTTTACTATTTGGAACTGAAAAATCCTTACCTATTTTAGCAACAAGAGGATGTCCATACTCTTGTTTTAAATACTGTGTTTATCCTTTGCAACAAGGAAGAAAGCCACGCCAAAGAGATACCAAGCAAATTGTTGATGAGTTAGAATATTGGAATAAAAAATTTCATGTAAAAATGTTTATTTTTAGAGATCCTGTATTTTCTATCAATAAAAAACATACAATTGAGTTTTGTAATGAATTAATTGATAGAAATCTAAATATTAAATTTGTAATTGAAACTCATTTAAGAATTTTAGACTCAGATTTAATAAAAGTGCTTAAACAAGCTGGATTAAAAGCAGTTAAAGTAGGTGTTGAAAGTTTCGATGCGGATGTCTTAAAAGCTTCGGGAAGATTTTCTGTCTCAAAAGATCAACAACTTGAAAAAATTAGAGAGCTTGAAAATAATAATATTCAAGTTTCCGCAATGTATATCCTTGGTTTTCCAACAGATAATGAAGAAACAATTAATAATACAATTAACTATTCAAAAAAATTAAATACTACTTATGCTCAATTTAGTGTGTGGACACCTTATCCAGGAACACCCGTGTTTAATGAATATAAAGACAAAATAATTGTAAATAACTATGATGAATTTGATCAATATAATCTTGTGTATAAACACAATTTATTTAATAAAGAACATATAAGAAAATATCTATCCAAGGCATACTCTTCTTATTATCTGAGAATTAATTGGTTATTTAAATATTTTAAATCATTTATTACAAGCTAATGAAATTAAGTATAATCATACCGTGCTATAACGAACAAAAAACCATTAGTGTTATTCTAGATAAAGTCAGAAATTTAAAAGATTATGATAAAGAAATTATTGTAGTTGATGATTGCTCAACAGATGGAACTAAAGAAATTTTAAAAAAATTAGAAAATTCAACTGAGATAAAGATTCTTTATAATGATAAAAATCGGGGAAAAGGCTATTGCATAAAAAAAGGAATAGATAGTTCAACTGGTTCGGTGCTAATTATCCAAGATGCAGATTTAGAATATGATCCTAACGACATACCAAAATTAATAAATCCAATTAAAAATGGTAATGCAGATGTTGTATATGGTTCGAGGTTCGCTGGATCAGAAGAAAAAAGAGTTTTGTTTTACTGGCACAGTCTTGGAAACAAATTCTTAACAACATTATCAAATATGTTCACTAATTTGAATTTAACAGATATGGAATGTTGTTATAAAGCTTTTAAAAGTAAAATTATAAAAGATATAAACCTTAAAGAAAACCGTTTTGGATTTGAACCAGAAATAACAGCCAAAATCTCTAAAAAAGATATTCAAATTTATGAAGTTGGAATTAAATATTTTGGGCGAAAATACTCTGAGGGGAAAAAAATCACATGGGTAGATGGCTTTAGAGCTATATACTGTATAATTTTTTACTCTTTCTTCGATTAATCTTTTACAAAAACAACAGTTAATTCTGCAACTTTAAAACCAAATTTAGTCATTGTGGCTCTATTAATTGCAACTTTATCGTCTTGTTTAAAGATCCAGTCATCAAAAGTTATTTTCATTTCTTTTCCATTTACAGGAACTAACAACACATATTCAAATTTGAATGCAGGTCCATAAGAATACCCTTTAGCTTTGCCAACTACATCTCCAGCTGTACCCTCATAATTATTTTCATCAATTTTTTTTATAGTCCATTCTCTATTTTGAACTTCACCATCATCCCAGTTAAATTTTTCTCTCAAAATTAATTGTTTTCCGTCCCATGATCCATCTAGATCAGCAGAAAATTGTCTGGTGACTTTACCAGATCTGTTTTGCAATACACCCCAAGCTTTAACATTTCCTGATAGATATTCCTCAATTATTAATCTTGGTTCTTTATTTTTAAAATCTTCTGGTTTCATTGCACTATTTTTTGAACAACTTGTAATAAAGAATAATGAAATTATCAATGAAATTGATCCAATGATATTTAAATGACGCATTTGTATCTCCTTTAAGTGTTATTTATTTTGAAGTGAAAATTGAATTAAATCAATATTTTTTGATTTAAAACCAGCCTCACAATAAGAAAGGTAAAATTCCCACATTCGTTTAAACGTTAAATCAAAACCTTGATTTTTAATCAAATCCCATTTTTTATTAAATTCATCTCTCCATATAGCCAATGTATCTGCATAATGATCTGCATAAGAGTTATAAGAATTTACAGTCAATCCATTGTTGGATACTAGTTTATTAATAGTATTTTTGTTGGGTAAAAACCCACCTGGAAAAATATATTTTTGAATGAAATCTTGTTTATTTTTATACCTATCAAATAAACTATCATCTATGGTAATTGCTTGAATAGCAGCCATGCCTCCATCAGATAAATTATGTTTAATTGTTTTGAAGTAACTTTCTAAATAATTTTGACCAACAGCCTCAATCATTTCAATTGATGCTATAGAATTGTATTTTCCCTTTAGGTCACGGTAATCTTTAATTTCTATATTTACTTTTTCATTTAAACCACAATTATGAATTCTCTCTTTCGCATACTCAAATTGTCTTTTTGAAATGGTGATGCAGTCTAATTTGACATCATAATTCCTTCCTAAATATTCAGCAAAACCACCCCAACCACAACCAATTTCCAAAACTCTATCACCATTACTTGGTTGAATTAAATTAATCAGCTTTTGATATTTATTATTTTGTGCGTCAGACAAATCTTTATTCTGATCATCAAATATTGCACTCGAATATGTTAGAGTTTTGTCTAGCCAAAGAGAGAAAAAATCATTTCCAAGATCATAATGTTTTGCAATATTTTCCTTACTTCTGCTTTTTGTATTTTTAATAAACATATTTTTAATAAAATTTAAAAATTTTAAATCCAAAAACCCTGCAAATTTATGCACAATGTTAATATTTCTTGCTGTTATTTCAATTAAATCAGACAAATTATTAGTTTCAAATTCATCTCTCATGTAACATTCCGCAAGTCCGACACTTCCCCCTTTAATCAAATTATAATTTAAAGCACGAGTTTTTATTTTTAAATTAGCTTTCAATTTATCATTCGGATTACCAAATTTTAACACCTCACCGGAATAAGTTGAAATTTCCAAAAAACCAATATTTATTCTCTTCAGAATACTAAAGACTATTTTATCTGCAACATTATAAATTAACATTAATTTTCAATTGTTATATTATTCTTAATTTTAATTTTCTTCTTTATGAATTTAATTCCTTTTGTCCATAATTTAAACGCTTCATAATGTATCGCCAGAATGATCTTAAAAGTCATTATCGGATGTTTTAAATATGATTTAATCAAATATTTTGTGTTAAAGTCTGATCTAACTCCATCTTGTGAAGCATAAAGAATTTTTTCTTGGTCGTCATATTGATCAATTATTACTGATATTTTATTACCTGGTTTTAATAATCGAAAAAAGTAATTACAATTCATTTCAATAAATGGAGATACATGGAATTTTTTTGAACAATTATTTTGTATCAAGTTCGCATCTTTTTCTACTCGAAATATGTAAGTATGTTGTTCACCAAACGTATTTTTAACTTCATATAGAATTGCTATTAATTGATCATTTATATTATAAACATAAAAAACACTTAAAGGATTAAATACAAAACCAAAAATTCTTGGATAACACAAAATCTTAATTCTAATATTATCAGTAGTAATATCATTTTTATTTAGATTATCATGCACCCAATTTACTAATGAAGATCCATTTCTTTCACCATGATCTTTGTCATAGAAACTGATTAAATTAATTTTATTATGTGAAAAAAAACTAACTGTTTTATCTAATATTTCTAATTCAGAAAGGTCTATTAAAAGTGAAAAAACATTATATTTAAAATAATGAACCTTAGGCTTAAACCTTTTGTGTATTACATGACCGTTATATATAGATGAATTAATCATTTAAGGTTTTAAGCATTTCAATTGAAGATTTTATGCCATCTTCGTGAAATCCGTAACCAAAATAACTTCCTGCAAACAAAGTATTTCTGATATTCTGAATAGAGCTTAATTTTAACTGATTTTTTAATGCATTTTCATCATAATATGGATGGGTAAAATCTATTTCCTTATAAATTTTATTAGGATCAATTTTAAAGAAAGGATTTATAGTCAAAAAAATATTTTTACTGATCTTTAAATTTTGTAATTGATTTAACCAATAAGTAACTGATGAATTTTCTTTATTATCTGGGTCTAAAGATGAATTCCATGAACACCATGCCTTTTTATTTTTTGGCATAGAAATATCATCAGAATGAATTATTGCTGTATTTTTTCTATATTTGAAGTTATTTAATATTTGTGTTTCTTGATCAGATGGGTCTGAAATAATTTTTAAACTTTCATCAGCATGTGATGCAAGAACAATCTTGTCGTAAGTAAAAAATTCATTCTCCGATCCATAATAAATTTTTACATTGTTATTATCTCTTACAACTTTATTTATTTCATAATTCTTATAATATTCACCACTAATGTTAGATAAAATTTTATTAACATATGTTTTGCTTCTATTAGAGACTGTAAACCATTGAGGTCTATTTTTAAGTTTAAACAATCCATGATTTTTAAAAAAATTTATAAAAAATGATAATGGCATTTGTGATGCTTCATAAGGTGGCATTGACCATATTGCTGAAACCATTGGTATTATGTGATAATCTATAAAAAAATTAGTTTTTTTAATTTTTTTTAAATATTCTCCAAGCGTGATGTTGTTTTCTAATGTATTAAGCTCTAAATTTTCACATCTTTTGTAAAAACTGATTATTTCAAAAAACATTTTTACAAATTTATAATTAAATAAATTTAATTTATTTGAAAAAATACCGTTTAAACCTTTGCCACAATATTCAATATTTGTTTTTTTAACATTAACTGAGAATGACATGTCACTCTTTTCAATTTCAATTTTATTCTCTTTGAAAAAATTAATTAAATTTGGGTATGTGATTTTATTAAAGACCATAAAACCAACATCAACTGCAACTTTTTCTTTATCATTATATTCAACATCTAATGTATAAGAATGTCCACCAAACCGGTCTTGTTTTTCAAACAAATCAACTTTATGTTTTTTAGATAGATAATAAGCTGAGCTTAGTCCAGAAATTCCTGAGCCTATCACTGCAATTTTCATCTAATAATATTTATGCAGCTGTGTCTTCGTACTCATCCATTGAAGGGCATGTACAAAATAGGTTTTTATCTCCATAAACGTTATCCACTCTTCCAACTGGTGGCCAATATTTTGCTGTTTTTAAAAATTCAGATGGATAAGCTGCTTCCTCTCTTTCATATTTATGTTCCCATTTGTTGGAAGCTAATTCAAGATGAGTATGTGGCGCATTCTTAACTGGATTATCTAATTTGTCATATTCACCTGAATGAATTTTATCTATTTCTTGTTTAATTTTTTGAAGAGTTGAGCAAAATCTATTTATTTCACTTAAACTTTCACTTTCAGTTGGCTCAATCATCATTGTGCCTGCAACTGGCCATGACATTGTTGGTGCATGATAACCAAAATCTATTAAACGTTTAGCTATATCTTCTTCCGTAACACCTGTATCAGATTTTATTTTTCTAATATCAATAATACATTCATGAGCTACATTTCCACTCTTTCCTTTATATAAAATTGGAAATGATTTTTTTAGTTTATGAGCGATATAATTTGCATTTAATATCGCAACTTGCGATGCTTTCTTTAATCCTTCGGAGCCCATCATTTTTATATACATCCATGAAATTGATAAAATACTTGAACTTCCCCACGGAGCAGCTGAAACAGCACCAATTCCTGTTGTAGGTCCACAATCTTTAATTACCGAATGTTTTGGTAAAAAAGTTTCTAAATGTTTTTTGCAGGCTATCGGTCCCATGCCTGGTCCTCCACCACCATGTGGTATACAAAATGTTTTGTGTAAATTTATATGACATACATCTGGACCAAATTTTCCTGGCTTTGCAATTCCTACTAAGGCGTTTAAGTTTGCTCCATCCATATAAACTTGACCACCATTCTCATGAATAAGTTCACAAATATCTGTTATTTTTTCCTCAAAAACACCATGTGTTGAAGGGTATGTGACCATTAATGCTGCTAAATTATCTTTATGATCTTCAGCTTTTTTCTTAAGGTCTTGAAAATCTACATTTCCATGTTCGTCGCATTTAACTACAACAACTTTCATTCCAACCATTTGTGCACTCGCAGGATTTGTTCCATGAGCAGAACTTGGGATTAAACAAACATTACGATTAGTCTCATTATTTTTTTCATGAAATTTACGAATTACCATCAACCCAGCAAATTCGCCTTGGGCACCTGCATTTGGTTGAAG
>Ga0209425_10006828_pt1 | contig 10858 bp, 16 predicted proteins | sample COG_05_FD_184749 | JGI IMG/M metagenome (GOLD analysis project Ga0209425, IMG submission 184749) | Pelagic Microbial community sample from North Sea - COGITO 998_met_05 (SPAdes) (version 2) | ecosystem: Environmental > Aquatic > Marine > Neritic zone/Coastal water | place: Helgoland, sampling... | reverse complement strand
AATTCAAACGGACAGACATCTGCAACTGCCATGTACCAATTAAAAAGAGTTTATAATCCACGAACCGGAAGATATGACTCTCCTATAAGACCTAGCCAGTCAATGTTAGAACGTATCAGAGAAAAGGATTATCAGATTAATTCTGGGACAAGAGCACTTAGAAGATCCGCAGGTAATATATTTGGAGGTCGCGGTATTGGTGGTCTGTCTCCTAGACAGTTTGGAAGACATGCCTTTGGATTCTCCTCAGGTCTATCTGTATTAAGACAGACTACAGGAAGAGTAGCAGGTCAGTTTGGATCTGATGAAGAAGCACAAGCAGAATTAGCCGCCGCTCAAGAACTATTATTAACTGGAGAACACGGTGAGACTCAGGTTAGAGCACTTATGTTTGCAATAGAGGCAGGCAAGATTGCTGACAGAAGAATTGATCGTGTAGAGTCTACAATAGCAGAACAGTTAGGTATTAACTTTAATGCAAACTCTAAGGAAGGTTATTTATATAAAGTCGGTGGATCTAAGAACAGACCTATCCATGCTTTCACTTCAACAGCAAAACCATTTTGGCAACAAATTAGAGAAGATCTTGGTGTTGACGGAACTATCAAATTACCATCTATTGCTAGAATGGAAGCACTGTCATTGGCATTTAAAGAATATGGACAATCATGGACTAACTTTAACAACTTGGAAATAACAGGTCAGGCTAAGACTAAATTAGGTCTTACGGAACAGAAGATATTTGATATTAGATTCGAACAAACTCGAGGAGATAGGGAACTCTTAAATAGGTTAAGGTACGTAGAAAAGATCGAGGCTACTAGTTCAGGAACATCACCGCTATGACACTAACACCAAACTTTAATCCAACAGAAGCCGCACCTGAGGTATTTATATATGACTATGATGGTACTTTGCAATTAACATATCAGACAAGTAAAACACAGGCTTCACCTACACAAGACTTTAGACTTACTGATCTTAACATGTCAATAGAATCAAACGGTTCTTATGGTCATGCTACCTTATTATTGGAAGATAATTCTGGTTCTTTAATAGATACCACTTTGAGAAGAAAATGTACTATTAAAAGAGAATGGGATATACAGATATATCTTGGCAAGGATAACACAGGTTTAGCAAGATGGTTCTATGGTAAAATCAAATCATCAACTATTTTGCGTCCCGGAACCGCTACTGAAAGGATTCAATTAAACTGTATCGGATGGGGTGAGGTATTAAAAGCCAAGATTACTCGTATCAAAAGAAATCAGGGCAAAGCCTCAAATGGTATAGACCTTGATAGTACTGACACATCAACCAAGATATATGAATTGATTCAGGATGTGTTTGAAGATGTGGATCATCAGTTCGACAATAATATTGATCCTATAAATACATTTACAGCCACTACAGGTGCGGAAGGCATATGTACCGAATGTACTGATATTAGTTTGGCTAACGTTAACGAGTTAGGCAACTCTTATGCAGGGTTTATATCAAGAGTAGTTGGTGCCGCCAATGCAGACTGGCACATTAATGCTGATCGTAGAATTGTAGTTAGAGATTCATTAAACCATGATTCAGGCAATCTTGTTACTAACGACTTGGAAGGACTGGACGCACAAGGATGGGATTCTGGTAAGATCATGTATCTAAAGAACTCTCCTTTCGCATGGGACGATTCATCATTTGATACTATGTATTCATGGATTCACGCTTACGGACATTTCGCACCTTCATTAAACTCTAAAGAGGAAACAACACCTGACGCTACTGACTCAATGGATGATGAATACATATCTATTCCAATTACCCCCATTGTAGATAACATATTCAAGGTAGCAGTTAGAATGATTAAGACTGGAACACCTGCAACAAATACCATTATGGAAATTAGAGGAGATGATGGAACAGGTAAACCTGATCTTGTAGATATCAGACGTAAGGTAGTTATCACCAAAGAAATTCTACAAGGTCTTGGAACTTCAACACCTGCGGGATGGTTTGAGATTCCTATATCACCTAAGCTTGAAGTGGAACCTAACGAGGCTTTACACCTTGTATTCCACAGAATGAATGACGTATCACATACTTATAACATAGACTACAAGTCAGGATCAGGAACTTATTATGTTTCAACGGATGATGTTACTTGGACTTCTGCAACTGGATTAGTTAACTATCGTATATATGACGCTAAGAGGTTACACACATCAGTAGAGAATACAAACCTGTCTCAGATTCTAGGAGAACAACGTGAGAAACTATTGCCTATCAGAGCAGACTTGGAAGAACAGACCGTGCGTCAAGCATTATTAATAGCAGGTGAAACATTAGGCAGAGAACGAAGGGTGTATGAAGATGTTATCTGTACCATACCTGATGATCGTATTGAGTTAAGCAGTTATCTAAGAATGCAAGATACATTGACTGGATTAAATATAAAGGCTAATATTGTAGGATATTCAATAGAAATGCACGCAGGTGACGATCAAACTAACATAGGCGCCAACTCTGTAAAACTTACTTTAGACGATATACACGCAATATAGATATGTCTTATTTAAACGACTTTATTAAACCATCTGATTATGGTGCAGTACGTAAGGATATAAATAGGATCCTATCTCTGATACACGATATTACTGCTCAGGAACCAGAAGATGAAGGTCTACAAGAACGTATATGTATATCATCTGGTGTAAAACTTAGAACAACTACCGTAACAGTTGGTGCCGCAAACGTAAACAATACAGATACTTTATACAAGGAGAATTTTTTATGGAAAAGAAAGAAACCAAGTTCAGTTTATACATATGATTTGATACAGGCTACTACAGGATCAGGATTAACATTCCCAGTATCTACAACATGGGACGGTGCTAGAGTAGACAATGACGGAACGTCTTATATTACTATAACAGATCATGTTAAATTTGACTTTACAGATGAAGTAGGCATATCAATGAAAGTTATATTGCCCGCTTCCGCAGGCGGATTCGTATTATGTGAAAAGGTCAATGAATATAGACTAAGAGTAACAGATACTAACACCTTAGAATTTGCAATCTACACGGGTGGTGCATATCAAACTCCTGTAACATATACATATACACCTGACACAGTATTCACCATAGTAGCCACTTATAAGAGTTCTGCTTCTGGTCAGAAATTATATATTGACGGATCTTTATCTGATTCTGATAGTATTACAGGTGCTATAAATAATAGTACCGGAGACTTGTGTATAATGGCTACCGCAGGTGGTACTAATATAGCAAAGGCTAATACATCAATGGCTTATTTTGGTCTATTTAATTCAGAATTATCATCAACATGGGCTACAGATTTTAACACTAACTCCTTATATGATTCATCTGACGGATTTGATGAGATAATTACTATCAATTTTATGGGTAATGAAGACGCAACACCTGACGCTGAAATTGGATTATTTATAGCATAACTATATTAAACTATATAATTTACCAAGTAATACCTAGTGCATGTTTTAACTGTTTTTGTAACTGAACGTTCTTTGTGATATTATCCAGTTTACCTTGTATATCTATCTGATATAATATGATTAATTCATTCAATGATTCTATAGACTCTAGTGATTTGTCTACAGTATTTAATGATCTGAACCTATCTCTACGACTAATCTTGTTCATGTATATTACTTCTTGTATTATTATCATAAGAAGTATATATTATGACAATTAATAGTCAATCTAACGCAGAATTATTCAAAGAGTTACTCGATTTCAGCACCCAAGGGGATAAATTACACGCTGACGCTGAGGATTTGTCACATCATATTAAATTACATAAAGATCATTGGGGTTTTACCTCATGGCATGCAGGCACAGTTTCCTTTAATCCATCTCATATCGTAGAGCAGAGCGAAAAACTAATGAATGAAAATCTCAATGATTTGATTAATGGATTAAATACTACTGTACGACCAAAGAAATTTGAGTCATTAAACAATGTTATTTTGTTACAAGGTATAAAGGAGAGTATCGATAGAGATATTGGTGTCGTGTCTACTGATATAGATTATTGTAGTATAGGTACATCATCAACCGCAGAGTCAGAGTCACAGACAGATTTACAATCAGAATTTACTGATACCGCTTATGCTAGAAGACAGTTCTCAGTTAACGGATCCAGAGCAAGAGTTAATCAAACTATGAAATTAGGTATGCTATGGGACGATACGTTCTTTGATTCAGTTCCAGTTACAATAAGAGAAGCTGGTGTTCACTGGCACTTGTCAGACACTTTGAAATGTCACGCTAGAGTCGTATCTACTGACTTTGTATTGGATTCAGGAGATTTATTTGTTGTACAAATTAACGAATTACAGGAGAATGGAACCCTTTAGATATGTCTGTTGATCCAAAAATAGAATCATGGGCAGGTGCTATTGTATCAGGTGGTAATTTAGATTCATGTACTATTGGTCGTGGTACAACCACAGTTAGAGAAGCCCTTACAGAATGGGACACAGGAAGAATGTTCTTTGATACAGATTTGAATAACTTATATATAAACACAGGTACATTTGGTTCTCCTTCATGGACAGGACTTATATCAGGTGGTACAACATTTGGTACAGGTGCAGATGGCGCATTGATTATATCTTCTGATACAGAAATTTCACAAGGTACTAAACAATATACTGACTTGACAATAGATGATACCTATACAATGTCTTTTAATTCTGCCGCAAACGCACAGATTATTTTATGTAGTGGTACTTGTACTATCAACGGTACAATCTCTTGTGGTGGTACTGACGCAAGAGGCGGAGACGGCGGTGCAGGTGGCTCAGGTGGCTCAGGTGGCGCACAAAAAACTTCGTCCGGAAATAATCCCGGATCAAATGGAAGTACACCAAGTCCCGCAGATCAAACCCCTTCTACAACAGGTTATAATGCTGATGGTAATGGTAATGGTTCTGCAAGTATAGGTGGAAACGGTGCCTCAGGTATAGGTGTATCTGGTAGTAATTTTGGTTCAGGTGCAAACGGTGCTGACTCTGTAGTTAAAAATGCTACAACCATCCCAACTTCTGACTTTGAATTTATACCAACTTTATATACTAATCCGGGACCATTTGGCTGTGGTGGCGCAGGTGGCGGCGGCGGCGGTGGCGGCGGATCAGGACAATACTCAACCGTAGGCAGAGCCGGTGGCGCAGGCGGGGCAGGCGGGGCAGGTGGACAAGGCGGTGGATCTTTAATCTTATTGGCTAAGAACTTATCTTTTGGTACCAACGGTGCAATCAATGCAGATGGTGCAGTAGGTAATGATGGTGTTAATGGTGCAGATGGAACACTTGTAGGTGGTAACGCAGGTGGCGGTGGCGGTCAAGGCGGTGCAGGTTCCGGTGGTAACGGTGGATTTATTTGTGTTATTACAGGTAGTGCTATTTCAATTACAGGCGCCGGATCAATATCTACAAGAGCAACAGTTGCAGGCGGGGCTTCCGGACAAGGCGGAAATGTTGGTCTAAACGGTTCCGGTGGTGGTGGAAGTGGTGGTACTAATACAGCCGCCGCAGGTTCCGCAGGTGTATTATTAAACTATATAGTCTAACTGACTTGTTTTAAAGTTTCAGTAACTTTTTGTCTACCTAAACTATGTTTTGATTTACGTCTTAATGTAGTCCCACAGCAGAGGCACTTGTCAAGTGTTTTTAGATACCAAATTGATTCATTTGATTCACTACATATACTGCAACGATTTGCTACCAAGTATGCTATACTCGGTTTAATATTTATCATAGCCTTCTTTTCAGAAGTACAATACCTGCACTCATCTTTGCAAACATAAACCATATTAATTATAGTACACACTTTAATATAAGTGTATCTATTTGAATATTTGTAACGGATAATTATTTTGGGAATGTGAGTACCCATTTTTGTGTCATTCTAGTCACGGATTTCGAAACATTTATATTAAGTATTCACTTTCCCAAAAATTTCTAAGTGATTCTGAGATAACAATTTCTCATTCTAAAAGTTTATATAGAGCTCGATGTATTATACTATCATGGATAGTATGGAAGGCAAAGTTAGCGAAGAGATGATACCTATAACTCCTGATCCAAAAGGAATTGTAGTAGATTATCAAAGTAATTTATTTTTTTGTTCTCAATGTGACGCTCATAGAGAACGAGATACAATAGTAAATTGTCAAAGAGATCACCCTAGTCATGTATATCAAAAAAACATTAACGGACACAACCGTTCCAAGATTGGTTGGCAAATTTCTTTAAGCAGTATTGATTCACAACATCAGCATTTTACCATGAGGTCTAAGGTTATTGTAACACATCAGTCAGAACCTAAACCTTATGACTTGAAAAAAGAATACAAGTGTGTGTCATGTCATTCAGTAATAAACAAGTTTGCAAATGAATACAGGGAAATATATGACAAACCATTTATAGCACCTTGCGAAGCATGTGGAACAGGTACGTTGAATCTTAATCAGAACAAGACTGTTTCAGGTACAATGCAACAGATATTATTCCAAGAGGTTTTGTCAGCAAGTGACAACGAACCTAGAAGAATAGAAGGTATTTTATACGGACAAGATGTTAGAACAATACAAGCCGGCGCAGAATATGACATTACATATATCGTCAGATGTGTAAATGAAAAGAGTAAGACAAAGTTTACACTCGACATAGTTTCAATATCACCGCTAATAGATGATAAGGTTGAAGATCCAACGCCTCTTGAATTATCGAGGTTCAAAGAAATGTCTATGAATAAAATCATCAATAGTCTAGCACCTGCGATTAGTCATAGAGAAAACGAAAAAACTGCTCTGTTACTATCCATACTCTCAGGTAATAGAAAAGAGGGACGCAGACAAGAAATGTCCACTCTATTAGTTGGTGATCCTTCTACAGCAAAATCTGTAATGTTAAATGCTTGCAACGACTTGGACAAGAGAACACAGAAAATATCAGGACGTTCTGCTTCCAAGGCAGGTATGGTATTAGGATTGGACAACATGGAAGACGGTACAAGAGCCGTGTCATTTGGTCCCGTTGTACTTGCACATAACTCGTTTGTATGTATCGACGAGTTGGACAAGATGGACGTAGCAGATCAATCAGCACTACACGATGTAATGGAAGACGGCGTGGCAAGATTTACAAAAATTGGCGCTGCCATCTCAATGCCTTGCCATGTAAGAATACTTGGAGCCGCAAACCCTGTAGGTTCAAAATGGAATGTCAACAAGAATATTGAACAGAACATCAATATGCCAAACAGTTTCATATCTAGATTCGGATATGTGTTCTGTGTACTTGATACGTTTGACGGTGACAGAGAAATGGAAAAACTATGTGACTCATCATATATTGACGAGCATGGAATGGAAGAGTTTATACAATACAAGGGATTCCTAAACAATGAGGAACTTAAAAAATATATGAAAATATGCAAGGAGTTGGATCCTCAATGGGAAGAAGGTGTGTCACACAGTATTGACTTGAGATACGTAGAGATGAGAAAGAGAGTAGACGAACAAAGAAGATCAGAGGAAGGTGCAGAAGGCGATCTAGATATAGATCAAAGAACACATTTGGATTTGAAGAGAGCCGCATATGCTTTTGCAAGACTTTATCACAGTAGTATAATCAAACAGGAACATGCAGACATGGCAGTATCATTGTTTGTAAAGTCTTTGAAATCATTTGGTATGAACTCTATAGCAGAATTTAACAGAAAACAACTGCCTACACAGACATTATCTAGCGTACTAAACGAAACGTTAGATTAATATAGGGCATTAGTTATATTATAATTATGAGAACTGACAAACTAAGTCTAAAGGGAACATATGTTGATCCCAAAATACCGTTGGACTATTCTAATTTTGATCAAGACAGAAGACTTGTACCAATGGACAGAAGATTCAAGACAAGAATGTGCGTATATGGATCATGTAGAAATGAATTCCTTGTGCATGATTATGGGGGTGGAATGAAGTTATACTGTGACAATCACAGACATATGGCTTTGAAGATAGCACAGAAAAAGTATAGAAATGCACATCCCGGAATGATTGAGAAGCGCAACGCAGAGTTTAGAAAGAACAACCCTGACTATGCAAGAAAGATGTACCTAAAGAACAGGGAAAAAAACCTAAAGTATGCAAGAGACTACAGGGCAAGAAAGAAGGCGGAGAAAAACAATGGGTAAACTGTCTGAACTATGGGCTGAACTAGCCGCAGAAAAGAATATAAACGAACAGAACATTATAAAGGGCAAGATCAATCAGATAGAGGCATGGTGTATCGAGAAAGGATTCGGCGGTATTAAGGACAAGACAGACTGGAGCAAGCCTATGAAAAAGAAGAAGGACGGCAACGCATACTTTAACATATCAACTGACAAGGGCTTCTGTACCTTTGGAAACATGGTACTGCCAAGGCATGATTTTTGCAAGTGTGGACTATACAAACATAGTGGTTTAATAACTGCAACAGAGGGGTTTATAATATGGAAGACATAATAATTTCAGTGCCTAAAGACTGGGACGACACCCGCAAGGACGAATTTGCTAAGACCTTACAGATGTTACACCTTCCTGACGAGTACAGAATAATGATTACAAATAAGATGGACATCAAGATAATAGACGCAGATACTATGGACAGGCTAAAGGGAAACACATCCAATGGATAACAGAATGTTTTATGTTGAGGCTGACAATATATCACAGCATGACTTTGAACTTATACACAGGCACATACGCAAGACCTTGCAAAAGAACAATGAGAACGTTACAATTAGATCCATACCTATTAACAACTTTGCAATATTAGAAACATTAATAAAGAGCTTAGGTGTACACTAAGTATGTTCAGCAAATCTATAGTAATAGAACTTGACAAGATCGATACCATAGTACACTGGGAAGTCATATCTGATTTCCATATGGGCAACGAGAACTTTCAAGAAGACATAGCAGTTAACTGTTTGAACAGAGTATTGGATGATCCGTACAGGTTCACATCTTTTGGTGGCGATCAACTCGATCTAATTCTGCCAAAGGATCCAAGATTCAAAGACGAGTCAGTCAGAATGACAACCAAGGCAGAACAGATGAATGAGTTTGACGAGTTCTTTTCTGAACTGTTTGAAGTACAACAGGACTATAAAAAATGTGGTATGGAGAAAATTTGGTACGAACAATGGGGTAATCACGAGTACAATTCTAGAGTAATGGAAGAGGGAGAAATGAAACGTTGGTGTAGAAATGATCACGGAACTACGTTCCTAGGATCAAAAGGATTTGTTGGATTGGATATCCAGTTCAAAGGAAAGTCCTTAATGCGCAAGACCTTGTTCGTTAATCATGGTGCAGGTAGTGGTGACGCCAAAAAGGCATTAGAGAATCTAACTATTAATATTGAAGCAGACGTATATCAAATGGGACACCTACATCAGCCTATGGGTTTCGAATCCGAGACTTTGTTTTGGAATCAAAAGAAACTCAAATGGGACTCTAAGGAACAGATCTTGGTCAACTCAGGATGTTTCACTACGGGTATCAGGGACGGTGTAGACCAATGGTTTGATCAAAGAAACAAATTAAAGAACTCAAAGCCGGGAACTTGGACTGTATCTTTTGACGCATATAATGGGAAACTTAATCAACATGGCTAGACGAACAGGATCTCAATGTGTTTGGTGTGCTATAGAGTTAAAATATGATATGGATTTAAAAGATCATGACCATGATCCAACTCAGTATAGACGCAAACAAACATTATATATATAGGTTTATAACCTAAAAGTATATCATTATTATTATGAATGATACTAAAAAAAATAAGTTTGTTATTACTCGCAACATTATGAAACTTGAGAAAGACATTAAAAAGACGCAGAAACAAGTACGCAGATTAAGACCTAAAGTACAAAAAGCCATGAATAATTACAATAGAATTACTAAAGAATTTGAAAAAGGTAGTCATATTATCAAAGCCATGACGACTAAACGAGACGAATTGGTCAAGGAGTTTCTAGAACTTCCTAAAGAGTCCAAAGAGTAGTAATATTATGACCAAGTTACATCACTCATGTGAAGACTGTAGAGTTAAAGACGAACCTTATACGGTCTTATTCCGTATGCGTAATCCGTCTGACGACTCTAAAGGTGATACATATTCTGACGTACCTAACGCATGGGTTAATGTTTCATCACATGAGACAGAGGCAGATCTTATTGACACCATAGTCCATGAGTCCATACATGTAGCCATGAAACGTGAAGACATGAACATAGATTCTGAACACAGACTTATGAAAGTTATGGCTTGGGCAGGCGAAGATTGGCTGTAAAGAAAAAGATAAGATCTTACAATGCCGGCAGAGACTTTGAATATAAAGTCCGTGATTTTTTAAAGAACCGTGGATGGATAGTCAAACGTGCCTATGCTTCCAAGGGAATATTTGATTTGTTGGCATGGAAAGACGGTGTAAGGTGGGGTATTCAAGCCAAATCTCTAAAGTCTAATAACAATAGAAAATATTTGGTCCCGAAAGAGAACAAGGAGTTGTGTGAATATGCTATTAGTCCGACAGAAGAGTATGAATTTGTATGTTGGAATCCAAAATACAGGGCTCCTGTAATGCAGATACTTGATGAAGACTTTATAGTTATACATGCTTACAATATCTTTCCGGGAATCGGGTGGCGCAAATGTAATGACAATGGCGAATGGGTTGACTTTACAGTTGAATAGATGTCCCAGATGTAAGCATTTGTTTAATAACCCTTGGCAAGAATGTGACAACTGTATCAAGACTGT
>Ga0209425_10006817_pt1 | contig 10867 bp, 9 predicted proteins | sample COG_05_FD_184749 | JGI IMG/M metagenome (GOLD analysis project Ga0209425, IMG submission 184749) | Pelagic Microbial community sample from North Sea - COGITO 998_met_05 (SPAdes) (version 2) | ecosystem: Environmental > Aquatic > Marine > Neritic zone/Coastal water | place: Helgoland, sampling... | reverse complement strand
ACAACTGGTTTGACTGCATGGATGGAACAAATATTTCTATGGAATTCGTCAATGATGGTGTTGATGATTGTCCTGATGGTGAAGATGAAGGTGGCGATGTTGATGACGGCTCAGAGCTGTATGTCGAAGCCTATCTTACCGACAACTGGGATAGCAGCGCTGATGATTATGCAGATCCTCTGTTCACCATTTACTATGGGTTTGAAGATGTTGATTATGTTGAATTTGAACTCAGAGACCAGATTGCTAATTCCATGCTGATGGGCCTTACCATACAAGCTTCAGATTTCTATATGAGTGGGACTGGTGGTGAAATGGTGTATCATGTCTCACTCGAAGGCGTTGTTTTGCAAGAGGGGTGCTATACCCTTACTGCAACCGTGTTCGCAGACTCGAGTTACTACAACAAATGGGTCCGTGAAGACATCTGCATCTACGAAGAGGATGACGGCGGAAATACTGAGGGAGACGATGATTTGTTTGGTTCGGCCACTGTCGACATCTGGTTTGAGCAATGGGACGATTCAACAATGGAGTTTGTATTCCTTCACACCATGATTATCGATGATGAAGACGTCATTGAAGAATGGCTGGAGATGGCTGACGTTTACTTTGGTAATGATGATGGAGAAACCACCCAGAACGAAGTTGATTTGCTGAGTGAGATGATGACTGAAGGTGATGACGAGATGGGCGAAAATATGCTGTTGGATGGAAATCCTGGACTACTTGTTGATTCCTGGATGGAAATCGAAGGCTTGAGCGATGGCTCCACTGAAGTCACCATGAGAATGGTAAATATCCTTGGCTTCGAAACAACCCCGTATGCAAGTGCTACAACGCATACTTTCACAATCACCGACGAAGGTGATTCCGATGAAGAAGACGAGTCAGGAGATGACTGTGAAATTGAAGCTATTTGGATTCACAACAGCGAGACCTGGAGTGTCACAAGCGTCACCGATTCTGCAAGTACCATGACATTCACATACGACGAATTCAATGATGCTTGGTTCACTGGAGACTGCCCTGATGATAGCGAAGAAGTAACCTTCGCTCTTGAAAAGACAAGTGGCGGGGAACTACCAGATGATGAAATTGACTGGGAAGAGATGGACATGAACAAATTGCCTATGTGTGCTTATGCGTATGCAGCTGTTATGGCCGATGGCTCCTTTGAAACAAGAGCTGGGATTGAATCTGCACCTGAGAGTGGAGATTACGAGATTGGGCTTATGGATGGTGCTGAATACATGATCTATGTCGTGTGCATGGACCCTGAAGGACAGGACATGACGGTAACGATGACAAATTCAGATTTGAATCTCACTTCTACGTACACTTCAACTGGTGAAGCCGAAGCAAGTCTCTTGATTTCGGTTCCTGCTGGATATGATGGCACCTATGTCTTTGATGTGGCTTGGACTGATGGACACCATACTGAATCAGGAACACTGACTGTGAATGGACTGGGCGATGGTACTGGTGATGGCAGCGATTTGGTAGCAGATGGTGATGGATTCCTACCAGGATTCACCGGTGTTTTCGCAGTCATGGCCCTCCTCGGTGCTGCGGTGATTTCCCCTCGCCGAAAGGACTGAGTTTCAGAACCGCAATTGACCACTGACACGGCTAACTGCTGTGGCTTTTGTCTTGTAAGTCAAGAATGCGTTCGATTATGAACTTCCACTCCGTGCCTTTGTTGAGGCTTATGAGTGAAACCGCGTTTGTCCCTTTGCAGTGGAGTGAGGCCTCCCAAGAAGCCATGTTGGCCTTTGGCATAGAGAATTATGAAATCATGCAGTTGCGAAGAACAACCCGTCATTTTTCCAACAAGCCCGTCGAAAAAAAATTGATTGAATTAGCCATCATGGCAGGATCAACTGCACCGAGTGGCGCCCATCTTCAGCCATGGACTTGGGTGGTGATCAGCCAAAATGACCTCAAAATCAAAATTCGTGAGGCTGCGGAAGTGGAAGAGAGAAAGACATACACTAAGCGGATGCCGGAGGCATGGTCAGAGGTGTTGAACCCTTTGGGGACTGATGCTGTGAAAACTCACCTTACCGACGCGCCCTGGCTTGTGGTGCTTTTCAAGCAGAAAAAAAGATTGCGAGAAAACGGCGAGTGGGGGCCGACGTACTACGCCACTGAATCGTGTGGGATTGCTGCTGGAATGTTCATCCAAGCCGTACATAGAATGGGTCTTGTCACCCTCACACACACACCGTCACCTATGAAATTCCTTCGTCAAATTCTTGATCGTCCCACTCATGAAGAGGCTATGCTCGTGATGCCTGTTGGCTATCCAGCAGAGGATGCTGAAGTCCCAGACCTGCAACGGAAATCGCTGGATGAAGTTGCTGTATTCATTGAGTGATAGCGTCATGGTTCATGTGAAAATTACTTCGCGGTGTTGATATACGCGGGGTGTGAGCGGAGTCTACTGCAGGGGTAGCCCAGCTTGGTCAACGGCGCTGGGATGAGGTCCCAGTCTCTATGAGTTCGCAGGTTCGAATCCTGCCCCCTGCACTCTCCTCCGTAAGAAAAAGTTCAACGGGTGGGTTGCTTGCCGTTTTATTCAATCAAGCACTTAATCTCAATAAAGAGGTTGAAGAAATAAATACGGGTGGTTCAAAGCACTGCCATGGTTGATGTCTCAGGAGCTGGTTCGAGCCTTGTTAACCTCGTTGAAGATGGGGGGTTGGCCTATGGCATCCCTATCTTTCTTCTCGCCACCTGCATGTGGGTATTTGGTGAACGCGTCTTATCGCTAACGATGGGTGTCTTTGGGTTTGTTTCAGGCTATTTGGTTGGCAATCAAAATTTTGGTAAAGAAAACATTCGCGATTTGGTTCTTGAATCTGGGGTTACAATCCCTCCTGAGGCCCCCGCTTTCCTTTTCGAAATACGCTTTATTTGCGCTGTAATTGTTGGTTCGGCTGCTGCTGGCATTGGTGGGGCGAGAAACCGGCGATTGTTTGCCTTCGCCATCGTCTTTCTCACCGTCAATCTGATCATCCAAATTGGGTACGCCACTGGCTTAGATTTTGAAGCGGACCCTTTGCTCTCGGGCCTATTGACCATCGGGGCGTTCTTTGGTGGGCTCGCATTGAGGGGGATTATGCCAACTTTGCTCTCAAGCGTCATTGGGTCATTGGGCATTCTGGCAGGCATATCGATTTCAATGGGGTGGGGATTGCAACGTTTTAGTGATGCAGATCCGCTCTTGATGGGGTTGGGGGGGGTTCTCTCGATTGCGAGTTTGTTCATCCAATACAAATTCAAATCCGAAGACGAAGAGGATGAAATGTCCGCAGAGGAAGAGAAGGCCTACATCTTCTAAGGAGTTCGTCGTCAATGTTTGGGCGGTATTGTCCTGTCGGACAAAAAGACCGAGTCCTCGCCAGCGTGCGTTCTTCGCTCTTCAAGATCGCATAATGAGAGATGGTTCATCTTGGGCCCTATCCTATTCAGGACGGACCTCGAAGGGCAACATCCATGTTGGAATGACTTCGGTCGATGTCGACACAATAAATTGGGTGTCTTCTTGTCCGCCATGCTGATTTTCAGAAAAGGGCAGGGCCTCCTCCTTTGTCATGAGGAAAGCTCTGACTGAATCTGCGTCCACTGCAACAAGGAAAAGATGTGTGTAATTATCTCCCGGCCGAATTTGATTCCAGTGATGGGCCAAATTACCCGAATAAGTTCTACTCGAGAATTTCGCTTCTATACGAGCCCTGTCGTGTCTGATATCGTATCCTAGGCTAGTATCCGTGATTCTCTCTCCGCCTAAACCTTCGATATACATCCTCTCACCCATAATTCCTCTTGGCCTTAATTGGAGGTGCCGCACCCATAGAAATTCAGATTCTGCCCAAGCCAAATCGTTTGGTTGGTCGGCGTTTGGCCTATGGTTTTGTAAGATCTCTTGCCAATTCACGCCGGTGATCTCAAACTGGTCAAATACCACAGGAATTGGGTCGTTGGCCCCCGTTTTGATTTGACATGACGGGTCAATTTGTTCCATGGCCTGCGCGCCATGGTGTAGGCCATAAAGCGGAATTATTGCTGCCGCCGAAGGCCAAACCGCTGATTTCGGCACGAGAAACACTCTTACGTTTTCACAATCAACGGCAATGAGGAATAAATGTGTCCAATTTTGAAGTGGTCTTACTTGGTTCCATGTATGCCCATTGTCTTGGGCATAGCTACGGGATGCTACTTTACATTCAATGTCTAGTTCACCGGCTCTAACGTCGCATCCATCTACATGATACGGTATAGAGCCCGGATAGTGGTCGAGACAAAGTTGTTCTCCGATTCTGCCTTTGGTTGCAGCTTGAAGTTGTTTGAACCAGACATTCGATGACTCGGTCCACGGGTCATTAAAATTTCCCGGCCTGCAATTTTCTAATATCTGTCTCCAAGGCATAACGACCCTCATTATGACATGGCCTACACTACATTAAGTCTGAGGGGCAGGTGACGAAAATTCTTCAGCGAATCAATGAACAAACATTCGAAATGAACGGGCGTTTGGCAATCAAGCATCACAAGATGTGCAAAGGCCACGTACGGTCAACTCAATCGATTCAACTTCGATAAGAGGTCCAGATGTTTCGATGACTCGGGGGAGGGGGATGTCCCATAGGTTGCCGCAATTATTGCATGTTGCATGGGCGTGCGGTTCGGTATTACAGTCATATCGAACTTCACCGTCATGAGGTACGGCAAGAATACCTCCTGATTCAACCAAAGCGGAGAGGTTTCTGTACACTGTGGCCAGGCCGATGTTCGGTTGGGTTTCTTGGAGTTCAGCATGCAATGTTTGGGCGGACGGATGGTCGTGGCGGTTCATGATGGTCTGAAGTATGAGATTGCGTTGTTTTGTCATTCGCTTCATCTTGGAGGCGCTGCCCAGTGGCCCTTTTGCGTTAGGCTCGGGGCGTTGCTCAACCATAACAGTTCAACACCTTTTCATTCCCCGTTGCTTCAAGCCAAATCAAAGCGATCGTTGTTCATCACTTTGGTCCATGCTGCGATGAAATCCTTCTGGAATTTCTGCTGGTTGTCATCTTGAGCATAAACTTCTGCAATGGCTCGGAGTTGTGAGTTGCTTCCGAAAACAAGGTCGGTTCGTGAAGCTCTACGGACAACTTCGCCTGTGGCACGGTTGCTTGCTTCGTAGGAGTTGCTTCCGGTTGCCTTCCATTCAACATCCATGTCGAGCAAGGTCGTGAAGAAATCGTTTGAAAGTGTGCTGTGGTCAGTTGAAAACAATCCGCGGTCATCTGAACTAATGCCGAGCGAGCGAAGTCCTCCAACCAAAGCCGTCATTTCTGGAGCGGTCAATCCCAAGAGTTGGGCTTTGTCCAGCATCATTTCTTCTGGGCTCACAGCGAAGTTCTTTTCCAAATAATTCCGGAAGCCGTCAGCAACGGGTTCAAGAACATCGAAGGAATCTCCGTCAGTTTGTTCTTGGCTTGCATCACCTCGACCGGGCGTGAACGCCACAGACATACCAGATGCTTGTTCAAGGCCAACATTTCCTGCGAGAACGATGGTGTCGGCGAGGCTCGCTCCGTGAGTGGAAGCAATACCACCGAGGACTGAAAGCACACGTGCGAGTTGTTCTGGCTTGTTGGCTTTCCAATCCTTTTGTGGGGAAAGGCGAATGCGTGCTCCATTAGCTCCTCCGCGCATGTCTGAGCCACGGTAGGTGGAAGCGCTTGCCCATGCGGTTTCGACCATTTCTGTTGTGGAAAGGCCGCTGGCTGCGATGGCTGATTTCACTGCTTCTGCGTTGTAGTCGGTGGGCCCTGCTGGAACTGGGTCTTGCCAAATGAGGTTTTCTTCGGGTACTTCAGGGCCAAGGTAGCGTGACTTTGGTCCCATATCGCGGTGAAGAAGTTTGAACCAAGCGCGTGAAAATGCGTCGGCGAACTCGTCTGGATTTTCATGGAAGCGCTTTGAGATGGCTCGGTATGATTCATCGCGAATCATGGCCATGTCGGCGGTGGTCATCATGGTTGGAACCTTGATTGAGGCGTCTTCGGCATCTGGAGCCATGTCTGCTTCATCGGGGTTGGCTGGCGTCCATTGGTTGGCACCGGCTGGGCTCTTAACCAATGTCCAAGCATCGTCGTATTTGAACAGGAGATCGAAATAACCGTTGTCCCATTCAGTCGGGTTAGCTGTCCATGCACCTTCGATACCGCTGGTGATGGTGTCTCGGCCTTTTCCTGAGCCATGAGCGTTTTTCCATCCAAATCCTTGGTCTTCCATTGGTGAACCTTCAGGTTCCGTACCAACAAGACCTGCATCGCCGGCACCATGGGCCTTACCGAAGGTGTGGCCACCGGCAACCAATGCAACGGTTTCTTCATCGTTCATGGCCATCCGAGCAAATGTTTCACGGATGTCGAGAGCGCTGAGAAGGGGGTCTGGGTTGGAGTTTGGTCCCTCTGGGTTGACGTAGATCAATCCCATTTGCACTGCTGCAAGTGGGTTTTCGAGATCTTGGCGGGTGTCTCCGTATCGGTTGTCTCCAAGCCATTCATCCTCCGCCCCCCAGTAAATATCCATCTCTGGGTGCCAAATGTCAGGTCGGCCACCACCGAAACCAAACACGGGGCCGCCCATGGATTCAATGGCGGCGTTTCCTGCAAGAATGAGGAGATCTGCCCAGCTGATTTTGTTGCCGTACTTCTGCTTGATTGGCCAAAGAAGGCGGCGGGCTTTGTCCAGGTTTCCATTGTCAGGCCAACTGTTCAGTGGAGCAAATCGTTGAGCACCTGTGGCGCCACCTCCGCGACCGTCTCCGGTTCGGTAGGTGCCCGCTGCATGCCAGGTCATGCGAATGAAGAAGCCCCCATAGTGACCGTAATCGGCAGGCCACCAATCTTGACTATCAGTCATCAAAGCGTGCAAGTCTTTCTTGAGGCCGTCGTAATCGATGCTTTTGAAGGCTTCTCGGTAGTCAAAACCCTCACCCATTGGGTTGGATTTGACATCGTGTTGGTGCAGGATACTCAGGTCCAGGGCATTTGGCCACCATTTTCGGTTATTCATTCCCGTGGCTTCGGTAGTTGTAGCTCCCCCGTGCATGACGGGGCATTTTCCTCCGGTACCAGTACCATTGCTTTCGTGTTGCATGCTTTCGGCATTGAGCCCTCATATTTAGTTTTGATTTTCATTCTCAATAAGGCGGAAGGGTGAAGTTGCCCACGCCAAAGCGCATACAATGAGCGAGGATTTGCCGCTGCTAACGTTGGTTAAGCAACGAGAAATTGCTCAAATGCCTCATTTTAATGAGGTGGTTGGACAACTGAATCAAACATTGCAGATGCTTTGTTCGTTTCATTCTGCAGAAGATTTGGTCTCGTTCCTTTCCTCTGATATATTCACTCAGTACATGGGCGAGGAGGGGGCATGGGTCGTGTTTGAATTAGGAATATACAAGGATCACACGAAAACCCTTGAGCTCATCCCCTCGCTTCAAGAATTTGTTCTTGCTGACGGGCGCTTGTCCGGTATATTCCAGGATGATGTGTGGCGCGGCCAACCCGATGAGGGGATGGTTGAGGCGCTCCAGCAATGGCACAACCACGTATACAAACTGGAAGAATGAGTTATCCAGCTCAGTAAAAGAGAGAGCAGCAGGTCAAGGAGCCGTCTGCAGCCCGAATTTCACTCATATCCAACTCTACTGTAACCATCCCTCGCTGTTCGAGGGCTTGTTTCACTGAAGGATAGCCTTCTGCGATGAGAACCGTGCCGTTTGAGAGGCCGATCGTGTTGCATCCGTAGGCCTCATCGGCTGGAATCCAAATGATCTCGGACCCTTCTGGAAGCACCCCAAAGGCGTCTTTCGGGAGGTATCCTTCTGGTACCAGGATGTGTTGGTCGGAGGGGGTTGAAGTAATGCTCGTCAAATGAAGGGCGTGTGGTGGAATGTCAATAATGCGTAATTCATAATCAAAGAAATCCAAGAGACTGCGCAAGGATGCGATACCGAGATCGTTGGTTCGAGAAGAGCGCCCCACGAAGAAGAGGTTGCCCAGCCGGATGATGTCTCCTCCATCCATTCTCGCCTCCCCTCCCATCGTGCAAGTTTGAATGCCGTCAAGTGCTTTCATCAGGAATTCTGCAATCGGTGGCTGCTCATTCACCCTGCTTGGTGCACCGGGTGTGGGTAGGAGCATGATTCCGTCAACGACCACAGCTTGGTCTTCAACGAACATGCAATCGGGGTGAGCGTGGTCCGTATCGAGAATGTGGACTTCTACACCTGCTGCTTCCAGGGCTTGGCAGTAGGCTGCGTGTTGATTTCGGGCGAGAGGGACGTTGGTGGGCCCCTCACCAAAGTATCGGGCGAGGGCGCGTTCATAGGAGTCAGGAACCGCTCGGACAAGTGCCCGTGCCTTCTGGTCCAACCGAACTGTGGCCATGGTTAGTCGGGTGTCGGGCTGACCTTAACCCTTCCCTGTTTTCGGCATTGGGCTTCCGTTGTGCGGAAAGTGGGCTAGGGGGCATAAGACCGACGGATTCAACAGGGGGTGCTCTCACGGGGTTGCATGATGAATCTCCGCTTCAATGCGTTTATCTTGGTCTCCATCATGCTTCTCGCCCCGCTAGCAGGGTGTTTTGGTGAAGATGAGGCGGATGTTGCTGGTGCCGACGCTCTCGTGCTGGTGGAGGCTGATTCCCTCCAAGGTGGGATGTGGCAAACCATCACATTGCAAGCAAGTTCCGACATCGCAGTCTTCATCCCCTACTTCATTCAAGACCCAGGTTCTGCGCGAGCTCAAAACGGTACAGCCCTCAACATTGCTGCGGGCTCATCGGAAAGTGTCAACATTCTCTTCCCCCCTCGAAACTCCGATGTTGTTCTCCTCGTCGGAGAATACGGCCGTCAAAATTGGCCTATTCGAGCGGCCGATGAATCCTGGATGGATTGGATGGTGGATGGTTCAAGAGGGTCCTCCGTTCAAATCGTACCCAACGAAGACGAAGGTGGGTTGTGGTCGTGGGTCGTCCCTGGAAATAGTTCCGGTGGAGCTGTTTCCATCGCGCAATATGAAACCGTTCGGCCACAGCGTGCTGATTTATCCGAAGAAAATGGTGTTGAGGCAAGCGACGGTTGGCTCAACGGACGTGACGTCTATGAATGGGTTGATTTCATCACCGATGAAACCCCCTGTGCAACCTGCGGCCCTGATGGCGCGGTTGGATACCTTGACCGTTGGATTGGTAACGCGAATCCTTCTTACGAAGATGCAATCACCTATTTTGAGGGAGTCATGGTTGGATATGGTTTGGATGTGGAAGTCCACCGATTCCAATCTGGCACCTTGTGGGCCGTCAACATCTGTGGATACAAAACAGGGACTGTTTATCCCGATGAGTGGTTGGTCTTTGGCGCTCACTTTGATATCGCCCCTCCCGCCGCTTATACTCCAGGGCCAGGCATCCCGGGATATGGAACTCGGACGGGTGCTTATGATAATTCGGCGGGGACTTCTATGGTCCTAACTACGGCAAGTGTGTTGGCAGATTTTGATGCTCGCCGAACCATGGTATTCTGCCTCTGGTCTTCTGAAGAAGAAGGGTTGTGGGGTTCGAGTGCCTTCACAGGAGCTGTTCCTGACGGAGTCACCGTAAGCAACTACCTCAACCTCGATATGGCTGGAATCAATTATCCTGGAGATTTTGCACTCTCGGTATATTTGGGGCCGGATGGAACGGGTGAAGCAATTGACCAGCCGGGAATGTACCATTTGGCTGAATGGATCGGTGCCGATGCTTTTGATTTGGCATATCAAATTGAGCGTGGGCGAGAGCAATGGGCTGCAGAAGGTGAGTCCCCTCTTTGGGAGAATAATTACGAAGACATGGTGGCTATCTATGAAAGCCCCACTGCACGCAGTGATCACGATTCATTCCAACAAATTGGCGTGGCCACGCTTGGATGGAACGGTGTTGTCGATGGGTATCCCTGTTACCACCGAGATTGCGATCGGCTCTCTACGATGGAGGAGTACATGCTCACCGATAGTGCAACGGGTGAAGCGAACCTCGTTCACTCGTGGGACATCGTCACCTGGTGGGCCGTCTATGCATTCTTGCACATGGATCAAACGCCTGTCCCAAATGAATTGTGATTCACAATTCTATTAGGGAACGAAGGTCTTCAAGGAAGAGGTCCAAGATCCAATCATTGTCACCCCACCAAACACGTTGGTTTCCAAAGCGATCAATGATAATCGTTCCCGTCGAATGGTTAACGGTGTAATCACTTGGGTGGTGCCGGGCTGTGCTATTGGTGGTGTTTTCCTCGATACTCAACCCCACCTCAAAGTTCTCCCACACGCTCTGAATGTTTTGCATCGAGGGTGCGTCAGATTCTGTGGTGTTGACTGTAAGGTGGGTCCAAGATGAGTTGGTGCTTGTTTTCCATTCGTGAAGTTTGCTAACGTTGTCGCGCCACGGATCAACCGTGATGGTAAGGAAAGTGGTGTTGGCCGCTTCATCGGGCGTTAATTGGGATTGTATCCACTTCATGTTGTATGTCACGACCGGACAGACGTCCAAACAGTTGGTGAATAGGAACGCCACAACGGTTGTTGTGTTGGCGGCGTGTTCGGAAAAAGTCCATGTCGTGTTCTCGCTCGTTAAGAGTGTGAAGTCATTCACGGGTACTGAGTCGATAGCTTCTCCATTTGGTTGCCATTGCACCCCAAGGTCCTCGCTGCTGGTGCACCCAGCTAGAAGTAAAAGAAAGGTCATTAGCGCCGCATTCACACTTCGTTGCATGGTTTCACCTCAACGCCGATACGGCTCGTCAATGTCGAGTTGAACCAAA
>Ga0209425_10006812_pt1 | contig 10876 bp, 13 predicted proteins | sample COG_05_FD_184749 | JGI IMG/M metagenome (GOLD analysis project Ga0209425, IMG submission 184749) | Pelagic Microbial community sample from North Sea - COGITO 998_met_05 (SPAdes) (version 2) | ecosystem: Environmental > Aquatic > Marine > Neritic zone/Coastal water | place: Helgoland, sampling... | reverse complement strand
ACGAATCCTCTATTGACCGATCAACATGTGTATCTGCAGCTAAATTAAAAACTCCATCAGGCTTAAAGGATTTCAAAAGTTTTAAAATTTCTATTTTATTATTAATGTCAATTTTTTTAAAAGTATAATTGTCTTTATTTATATCCTTCAAATTATACAATTGAGCAGAATACGACATATTATCTACATTAATAACTTTAAAGCCTTTTTTTAGAAGTAATTTTATAAGGTTACTTCCAATAAAACCATAGCCACCAGTAACAATAAACCTTTTCATTTAGAATTATTTATATTATTTATGAACACAAGTATACTTTCATTCACAATGAAGGCATTTTTTTGATGCAAATAACTAAAGAAAATTTAACAATAATTATAGTTACCATTAAGAGTGAAAAAATAATTGATGAATGCATAAAATCAATACCCCCTGAAATTAAAAAAATTATTATAGAAAATTCCTCAAATGAAGAGTTTGTCAAAAATTTAAAAAAAAATTATAAAAATTTAGAGGGTTTTGTAACAAAAAAAAACCTTGGGATGGGAGCTGGTAATAATTTTGGAATTGATAAATCTACATCTAGATATGTAATGATATTAAATCCAGATACGATTTTAAAAAAAAATACATTTGAATTAATTTTTGAAGCATCAAAAAATCTTGATTTTGCAATCCTTAGCCCTCTTTGTGATAATAAAAATTATCCAAATTATAAAATTGGTAAGACTAAAAAAGAAGTTAATAAAGAGGGCTTATTTGAAGTAGATCAAGTAGACGGATACGCAATGGTTTTAGACACATTTAAATTTAAAAAAAAATTTTTTGACGAAAAAATTTTTATGTATTTAGAAAATGATGATTTATGTCTTAGAATAAAAAATAAAGGAGAAAAAATTTTTGTTTCAAATAAATCTCTTATTACGCATCTTGGAGCCAAAGCAGTTAATGAGATTTATTTTAATGAAATTGAGCTATCAAGAAATTGGCATTGGAATTGGTCTAAATTTTATTTTCGAAAAAAACATTATGGATTTTTAAATGCTTTTTTATTTGGTTTTCCAGTATTTATAAAATCATGTTTCAAGTGTGTAATTTACTTAATATTAAATAATAAAATTAAATTTAAGCTTTATTTATTTCGTGCTTTAGGATTTTTTAATTCATTAATGAATAAAGAGTCTTCACACAGACCAAGATTAGATTGATTTGATGTTATTAAAGATATAATTAAATTTATGATTAAAAAAAATAAAATTATAGTGACTGGCGGCTCTGGATTTGTCGGTACAAATTTGATTAAATTATTTTTAAAAAAAACTAAATATAAGATTTTAAGCATAGATAATTATTCATCGGGAACAAAATCTAATCATATTAAAAATTCTAGAGTTAAATATATCAATGGTAAAACTGTAAATATAGCTAAAATTATTAAGAAGCCTAATGAAATTAAATCTATTTTTCACTTTGGTGAATTTGCAAGAATTTACCAGAGCTTTTTGCAAATGAATGAATGCATCGACTCAAACTCAGTTGGTTCTAATGCAATATTTAATTTTTGTCTAAAAAATAAAATAAAACTTATTTACTCAGCAACTTCCGCATCATTAGGGAACAAAGGTAATGATAAAAACTTGTCACCTTATGCGTTTTCTAAAGCAAAAAATTTAGAATTATTAGAGAATTTAAAAAAATGGTTTAATTTTAAGTATGAGGTTATATATTTTTATAATGTTTATGGACCGCATCAAATAAGTAAAGGCAACATGTCAACTGTAATTGGAATATTTGAAGAGCATTTTAAAAAAAAAAAACCTTTACCTGTAGTTAGCCCCGGAACACAATCAAGGAGATTTACCCATATTAATGATACTGTGAATATTTGTTTCCTTGCATGGAAAAAAAATCTCTGCCGTCATTACAGTATTGCAAATAGGAAATCTTACTCTATTAAAGATGTGGCTAAAATGTTTAAATCTAAAATTAAATTTTTACCTAAAAGACCAGGTGAAAGATATGCATCAGCGTTAACAAGTAGGAATTTGTCTAATAAAATGTACAAACATTTTGGGAAAATTAATTTAAAAGATTACATTGAAAATTGTATTAAAAATAAAAATTAATGTCCTGGAAATTCTATTAAACTCTCAGTTTTATAGCCCTTTTTTTTTAAAAGATTGTTTCCAGGTAAATCATGAAGATTGATAACGAATATAAAGCTCGCTACTTGTCCACCTGAAATTTCTATAAGTTTAGCTGCAGCCTCAGCTGTTCCGCCTGTTGCTATTAAATCGTCAATAACAAGTATCTTTTCACCTTTTCTAATAGAATCTTTATGAACTTCTATAGTAGCTTTCCCATATTCTAGTTCAAAATCAATAGAGTGAACTTCAGCTGGAAGTTTATTTTTTTTTCTTAATAATATAAAGGGTTTTTCTAACTGATAAGAAACGGTTGAAGCAAAAACAAAACCCCTCGATTCAATGGCTGCAACTTTGTCAAATTTAATTTTTTTTGCGTATTCTATGATCTTGTCGTTAGTATATTTGAAGGCTTCAGCATTCTTAATTAGAGTAGTTATATCTCTAAATAATATTCCCTTTTTTGGGTAATCAGGTATTGATCTAATGTGTTTTTTTAAATCCATATTTAGCTTCATGTTCTAACAAAAAAGCATTAATAATTAAATGATGAAAAAAAGAAAACTAGGGATAATTGGCGGTAGTGGTATTTACAAAATTGATGGTTTTAAGAAGACAAAATGGAAAAAAATCAAAACTCCATGGGGAAAACCATCAGATGAAATTTTATTAGCGAAATTAGATAAGGAAGAAATTTGCTTTATTCCAAGACATTCTAGAGGCCATAAAATTAATCCAACAAATATAAATTTTAGAGCAAATATAGATGCAATGAAGCAACTAGGTGTTACCGATATTATCTCAGTATCTGCTGTTGGCTCACTTAAAGAAAATTTAGAACCTGGAAAATTTTTAATTGTAGATCAATTTATTGACAAAACATTTTCAAGAATACCAACTTTTTTTGATGAAGAGATCGTAGCCCATGTTTCAATGGCCCAACCTACATGTTCAAGTTTATCTGATTGTTGTGAAACAGCGTTAAAAAAATTAAAAATTAAAAATCAAAAAGGTGGAACTTATGTTGTTATGGAAGGACCTCAATTTTCAACTCTAGCTGAATCAAACTTATACAGGTCATGGAACGCAGATGTTATTGGAATGACCAATATGCCAGAAGCTAAATTGGCAAGGGAAGCAGAGATTAGATATTGTACGGTTGCGATGGTTACTGATTATGATTGTTGGCATCCAGATCATGATGAGGTTGATGTGAACATGGTTATACAAACATTAATGAAAAATGCTGCCAATGCTCAAAATATGATTAAAGAAGTTATAAAAACATTTAAAGATTTTCCAGCGGACAAAGATCCTACTAACAATTGTTTAGATGTTGCTATTATAACTGACCCAAAATTAAGAACAAATAAAACAATTAAAAAACTTAGAAATATTGCAGGAAGAGTTCTAGAAAAACAATAATATGAAGATTGAAGGTAATTCTTACAGGACAATATGGTTTGATAATAATATTGTAAAAATTATTGATCAAACAAAACTTCCACATCAATTTATAATTAAAGATCTTAAAACTTCCAAAGACGCAATTAATGCGATCAAGACAATGGAGGTACGAGGCGCCCCATTAATAGGAGCTACCGCTGCTTATGGTTTAGTTTTATCGATTATAGAAAAAAATGATTTATCTTTTTTAAAAAAATCTAGTGAAGACTTAATAGCTTCGAGACCTACAGCTATTAATTTGACGTGGGCTGTAGACCGTATGATGAAAAAATTATCAGGTGTTAATAGTAGCGAGATTTTAAAAATAGCACTTGAAGAAGCTAAAATTATTGCTGAAGAAGATATAAGTTTTTGTGAAAAGATTGGTTTAAATGGCCTTAAGATAATCAAAAAAATCGCAGAAAAGAAAAAAGATACAGTAAATATACTAACTCATTGTAATGCTGGATGGCTTGCAACAATTGACTGGGGAACAGCAACATCACCAATTTATCATGCACACAAAAAAGGTATTAAAGTGCATATTTGGGTTGATGAAACTAGACCAAGAAATCAAGGCGCAAATTTAACTTCATATGAATTAAACGAAGAAGGAATACCCAATACTATTATTGCAGATAATACAGGGGGAATTTTAATGCAAAGAGGCCAAGTTGATATGTGTATTGTTGGAACAGATAGAACATTATCTAATGGTGATGTTTGCAATAAAATTGGAACTTATTTGAAAGCACTTGCTGCCAAAGACAATAATGTTCCTTTTTATGTTGCATTACCAAGCTCAACAATTGATTGGAATATCAAAGATCATAAAAAAATTCCAATTGAAGAAAGAAATCCAGAAGAACTTTCACATATTGAAGGTTTAAACAAAGATAACAAATTACAAAAAGTTCTAATTTATTCAAAAAAAAGTAAAGCAATGAACTTGGCATTTGATGTAACTCCTGCTAAATACGTAACAGGTTTAATCACAGAAAAAGGTGTTTGCGAAGCATCAGAACAAGGTTTGAAAGAATTATTTAAATGAAAAAAATATTATTAATTTTAATTACAATTTTTTTTACAACAAATGTGTACGCACATTCTACTAAAAATATAACGTAAAATTTAGTGAGCGCACTCAAAGTAGATATAATTAAATATTCTAAAAAATTAAATATAACTAATTTATCAGCTTTAAGATCAGGAAATATTTCAATTAGAACAAAGGAAAAGGGTGTTGAAGGTTTTTATATAACTCCATCGGGAATGAAGTATGCTTCATTAAAAATAAAAGATATTGTTTTTGTTTCTTTAAAAGGAGTATTTGATAAAAAAAAGAACAAACCTTCCTCGGAATGGAGATTTCATCAAGATATTTATGTGAATAAAAAAGAAGCAAAAGCTATTGTTCATGCACACTCTACTTGTGCTACAGCGGTTTCTTCTCATCAAAAAAGCATTCCTGCTTTTCACTATATGGTTGCAGTAGCAGGAGGAGAAGATTTAAAATGTACTAAATACGCAACTTTTGGAACCAAGCAACTTTCAAAAAATATTATCAAAGCACTTAAAAATAGGTCAGCATGCTTAATTGCAAATCACGGACAAGTTGCGTTTGGGGAAAATTTAGCAAAAGCATTTGAGCTTGCTCAAGAAATTGAAAATATTTGCCATCAATATATAAATGCCCTAAGAATTGGCATACCTAAAATACTTTCAAATAAAGAAATGAAAATTGTTTTAGGTAAGTTTAAAAATTATAAAAAAAGGTAATTTTAAATGATTAAAGTAGGAGAACACATCACTTTAGATTTTCTTGGTGTAAAAAAAGATTATCCACCAGAGTTTTACAAAAAAGTTATTTACAAAATAGCAAAAGCAGCTCAAGTTGAAATTTTAAATGTTTCATCTCACAAATTTGAGCCACAGGGCTTTACTTTAGTAGCGTTACTATCTGAAAGCCACTTTAGTTTTCACACATTCCCAGAGAGAGGCGTTATAAGTTTTGACTTTTTTACTTGTGGAAAAGTAAATCCAAAAGTTGCTTTAAAAATTTTAAGAAACGAAATTGAACATAAAAGAGTTGTATCTAATGCTTTTAACAGAAGTAGCATTAGTTTATATGACGACATTTATAGTACACCAGGTCAAAAGAAATATTACGTTGTAAAAAATGTATTAGAAAAATTTACTTCTAAAGTAGGTCAATATGTTGAAGTAATGGACATAGAAGAATTTGGTAATGCTTTATTTATAGACCATGAAATACAAGTCGCTGAAAAAGATGAAAAAATTTATAGCTCAAACTTTTTTAAATCGAGTTATGATTTAAGTAAAATAAATAACAATGTTGCTATTATTGGAGGAGGTGACGGCGGCGTTGCTAGAGCATGTTTAGAAAATAATTCTAACTACATAGACTGGTTCGAGCTAGATCCTGAAATAGTAGATGCCTGTTATCGACATTTACCTAAAGTTTGTTCTAAAGTAAAAAAAAGTAACAAGATTAAATCTTTTTGGGGGGATGCCTTTAAAAGTATAAATGAAATTGAAGACTCAAAATACGATAAGATATTTGTAGATTTAAATGACGATCAATACTGCATTGACCTAGCTAGAAAAAATATGAAAGGTTTGAAAAGAATTCTTAAAAAAGGCGGTGTAATAACCGCACAAGTAGGAAGTAATGATAAAAAACCCAAACAGGTGGAGAGCTGGTGTAAAGTTTTAGGTAAGAGCTTTGGTAATGTTAAATTAACAGGTGCTTACATTCCAAGTTTTGACTGTAATTGGAATTTTGCTTCATCTATAATGAAGTAATGTTTCGTGTTTCTTGTATTCAATTAAAATCAAATAATAATATTAATCATAATCTCAAGCAAACAAAAAAACTTATAATCAAAGCAGTTAAACAAAAAACTGATTTTATTCTAACTCCTGAAGTTTCATCTTTATTTTCATTAAATAAAAAACAATTGTTAAATATTTGCAAACCCATGAACGAAGATATTTACTTAAATGAAATAAAAAACTTAGCAAAGAAATATAATAAATGGATTTTAATTGGATCTTTAATCATTAAAATTTCAAAAAATAAATTAGTTAATCGTTCTGTTTTAATTAATAGTGATGGAAAAATTAAATCTTATTATGACAAAATTCATATGTATGATGCGATTTTAAATAAAAAAGAAAAATATTTTGAGTCAAAAACTTTTACAGCAGGAACTAAAATTAAATCTGTTAATCTCCCTTGGGGTAAACTTGGTTTATCCATTTGTTTTGATTTAAGATTTCCAAATTTGTACAGAAGATTATCTAAAATGGGATCTATATTTTTATCAATACCCTCAGCTTTTACAGAAACTACAGGAAAAAAACATTGGCATTCATTATTAAAAGCTAGAGCTATAGAAAATTTTTCATATGTTTTTGCACCAGCTCAAGGAGGGTCCCATTACAATGGAAGAAAAACTTTTGGCCATTCAATGATAGTTTCACCTGACGGAAAGATTCTGAAAGAGTTAAAAAAATCTGAGGGTGTTATTACAGCTATGATAGATGAAAAATTACCAAAAAAATTAAGAAGAATTATACCAAGTTTAAAAGCAGATTAATTATTCGTATGATTTTACTTCTTTAATATTTGAACCAAGAGTATTATTTATAGCCAGCTTGATTCTAGCTCTCTCATCGTTAAATTTATAAACATTTCTTGCAAGTTCAATAAATTTTTTTCCAAAGTCATTGTTTTTTTCAGCTGTTCTTTTTCCATCCTCAATGCTCCAAAGTTTTAAATTTATTGCTTTTAATTCACTGACCAGATGATTAATTTGACTTTGATCAGAAATAAAATTTTTCATAGTTTCGTTCAAAGAAGATAATTCTTTTTCAATATCACCTAATTTTTTTTTGTTTAATATTTTGGTTTTTTTGATTTCTAGGATTGTTATCTTATCAATTAATTCACCTGCTGATATTTCTGCCAATATTATGTCTAATTTATTGTTCATATTAATAATTTTACTATATCATTATCTAAATATACCCGGAATTAATAATGTCAAATATATTAATAATTAAACATGGCTCACTTGGTGATTTAATACAGGCCAATGGTGCAATCAAAGATATCAAAAAATTTTATGAAAATAGAAAAGTTTTTTTATTAACTTCGGAACCTTATGCTATTTTTATGGCTGAATGCCCTTATCTAGATGGCGTAATTATTGACAAACGTTTACCAAGATGGAATTTATTTTATCTTAAAAATTTGCGAGAAAAATTAGCAAAATATAACTTTGCAAAAGTATTTGATTTACAAAATTCAAAAAGAACAAAATTTTACAAAAAATTTATATTAAATAAAAATGTCGAATGGTCATCTTCCGAAACAACTTTATCACCCTATCAAAAAAAAAGTGACTTTGATAAAGAACCAGTTCTTGACAGAATGGAGCTGCAACTCAAAAAAAGCGGCCTAACTACAGAATTTACTAAAAATATTAATCTTGATTGGGCAGTAAAAGATGTAACAAGATTATTAAAACAGTATTCTAATAATGAGTATATTTTATTATTTCCTTTTTGTTCAAAAAAACACCAAAATAAAAAATGGCCTTATTTCAAAGAATTAATAATAAGATTAAAACAAGATTATAAAAATGCATATCCAATTTTAATTGCACCAGGACCCAATGAAATAAAAGAAGCAAATTCTACTAAAGCAAAAGTTGTTACAGATAACAACGATTCTGTAGATATAAAAACACTAATCTCTTTAATTAATAATGCAAAATTTATCGTAGCAAATGACACAGGTCCTGCACATATTGCATCTCATTTGAATAAAAAGGGTTTAGCACTGTTTGGCAGTCACACTACTGCAAAAAAAGTCAGTATTGAAAGTTATAATTTCAAAACTTTAACAGTAAAAGATTTAAAAGATCTAAATGTGAATACTGTATTAAAAGAAGTTAAATCCAGATTAAATTAATTCTATATATTTTTTTATAATTTTATTCCAATTAAAAACTTTTGAAAATTCTAAAGCATTATCACCAAGTTTCTTGTAGTGATTGTTTTCTAGTAGTTTTAACAAAGTATTGTATAAGGCATTTAAATCATTACCATCACACAAGTAACCTGTATGACCACTTTTAATTGCATCTCCTTCTCCGCCATAAATTCCCCCAATAGATGGCTTTCCATAAGATGCAGCTTCAATATATGTTATTCCAAATCCTTCAACAGATCTTTTATAAACTACAGAAGGCATAACAAAGATGTCAGATTGTTCTATGAGAGAAACTTTTTCCTGTTCATTTGATTTAAAAATTAATTCAACATTTTTTTTTAAGTTTAGTTCTTTTTTAAGTTTTTCAAGATTACTTCTTTCATCACCATCACCAAGAGAAACGTATTTTAGATTTGGGAATTTTGGTAATAAATTTTTAATAGCCATAAGTATATTCTGATGACTTTTTCTTTTATCCAATCTTGAAACGGTTATTAATCTAGGTGAAGCATCACCATATATTTTTCGTGCAAACTCTTTATAATCATCATTTATAGGAATGGGGTAGTTACACCCAGGATTTATGATTTTAATATTTTGCACCTTAACTCCTAATTTAACTACTAGATTTTTTGTAAACCTGGAGTTAGCTATAATATAATCTGCTTTATCTAGTGCTCTTAAAGCTCTTTTACTCATTAAAGATCCAGTAGGGTGATTGATTTCCTTAGAATGAATTAAACAAAAAGACTTCGTTTTTTTTAAAATCTCTTCATTGATATTTTCAATACTTTTCCAATGATCAAAAAATGATGCTCTTAAATTATTATTTTCGATAAAACCCTTTATTAAATTTGCTTTTCTATACTTTCTAAAGATTTTAAATCCAGAAACTCTTTCAATATTTAACTTTGAGTTCTGATCATAGTCTTTGGCGTTGTCAGCGTTGTCTGCAAATATTTTTACTGGACCATGATTTAAAAGAGCTTTAGATAAACCCTCCATTAGGTTTTGAATTCCTCCTAGTTCGGGAGGAAAATTTCGTGTTACAATTAAAAACATTATTTAAACCACTTTATGTTACATCCCATGCTAGGAATTTGTTCTTCAGGCCCTTTTTGAGTTTGAGCAATCATTTTCATAGACACTTTTAAGTCGCTCTCTCCGTTTACAACAGGTTTTAAGTCTTTTAATTCTCTATACCTTCCTCTGTATTGTAGTTCTAAATCTCTATTATAACCAAAGAAATCAGGAGTACAGACTGCATTGTATTTTCTAGCTATTTCTTGCGTTTCATCCAATACGTAATTAATTGAATTAAAATTGTTTTCTTTTGCAAATTTAATCATATTCTCAAAAGAATCTTCAGGATAATTTTTCACATCATTTGACATTATAGCAATTGTATTAACTCCATCATTTTTTAGGTCATTACAATCTTTTGTTAGATCTTTAATTATTGCTTTTACATAAGGGCAATGATTACAAATAAACATTATAAGTGTAGCTTTTTCACCTTTTATATCATTTAAAGAAATTATCTTATTATCAATAGATTTTAATTTAAAATCTTCAGCTTTCTTTCCAAAATCACAAACTGGGGTTTTAGTAAGGGTCATAATGTATTATAAATTAATTAATAATACATTACAGCAATAATATGATTTACGATTTTGAAGGACACACGCCAAAAATAGATCCAAATAGTTGGGCTGCACCTAATTCTGTTATTATTGGGAGAGTTGAACTAAAAAAGAATTCAAACATTTGGTTCAACGTAACTTTAAGAGGAGATCTTGAGCCTATTATCATTGGTGAAAATTCAAACATACAAGATGGAAGTGTTGTTCATACCGACCCAGGCTGCCCAACAATAGTTGGTAACGGCGTAACAGTAGGACACATGGTTATGCTTCATGGCTGTGAGATTGCAGACGATTGTTTAATAGGAATTGGTTCTACAATTTTAAATAAAACTAAAATTGGTAAGAATTGTATTATTGGTGCAAACGCTCTTGTAACAGAAAATAAAATTATACCAGAAAGATCATTAGTACTTGGAAGCCCCGGTAAAATAGTTAGGCAAGTTACTGATGAAGAAATAGAACACATAAAAGAAAATGCAAGAGATTATGTTGAAAATTTTAAAAGATATAAGAAATAGTCTATTAATTTTAATTGTGCTTACAGCAAATGTTGAAGCAAAAAATAGTAAAGATGTTTCTAATACTGAAGTGAAAAAAAAAACTCTCTCTCACAAAAAAA
>Ga0209425_10006799_pt1 | contig 10886 bp, 9 predicted proteins | sample COG_05_FD_184749 | JGI IMG/M metagenome (GOLD analysis project Ga0209425, IMG submission 184749) | Pelagic Microbial community sample from North Sea - COGITO 998_met_05 (SPAdes) (version 2) | ecosystem: Environmental > Aquatic > Marine > Neritic zone/Coastal water | place: Helgoland, sampling... | reverse complement strand
ATCATCGAGCACTTACCTATAAACATAGATGGGGTCACGTGGAAACACATGTCGACATTCGAGTTCATCAAGACCGCCGACCAACTACTTTTTTCCACTGCGTACACCCAAAAAGTTTCGGGGAAAATAATGAACGATGCCATCGAGGAAAAACTTCTTGACGCGGGTGTGAATTTCATATTCGGCTCGGAGCTACAGAAGATAGACTACCGCGACGATGGGTACGAGGCCTCGTTCAGCGATGGGACCGTGTCATCTGATGGAATGTTTTTCATGTGCATAGACAATAGCCCAGCACTCAAACTCATAGGCGATAACTGGGGGCCACTGGCCGAGAAGAAGATCAGAAGCGCGACTTACGGTTCGATATGTGTGCTGCTAGATTACGACGAGTTCGTACGCGCGGGTGAAGAGCTCGAGACCCTGACCACTACCAAATGGAATATCCTCGTTTCGAATTTGCCCGGGACCAACACGGTTTCTTGTGTCCTATGTGATCTCACCAAAGAAATTCTCGCCAGCGAACCGGATGTCATCAAACGCGAGGTGATTCACCAACTCGGTCTTCCACCGCCCCGAGAAATCAGGATCGGATGGGGAAGCGAATGGACCGCCGGTGAAAAATGGGAATTTTCACAGTCTTCCGGGGTGTTGGGTCTAAACGGTCAGGTTCCATTCTTCGGTAAGTGTCCAAATGTCGCGATGGTAGGTATGATGTCCTATCGCGACACGGCCTACTCGAGCATAGAGGCTGCGGTCGAGGTCTCCAGGAAGCTGAGCCACGAGTGTTTCGGCACGAGGTGTCCGATAAAAAAGGTCACCGTCTCGCAGGTCATCACCATCACCGTGGTGGTACTTATAGTTTTAATTTTAGTGTATCGTAATAAGAATCAATGAAGTTTGTAGCTGAAGTGTACGAACCGATGTATGATTTCAATGATAGGAAGTATCTCAGGGTTTCAGTCCCTGAGAATGTTCGTGCCACCATTGAAAACATGCATATGAAACGTACGCACCTTTTAAAAAGTGTAAACGTGGACGACCCATTGCATGGTCGAGTGCTCAGAGTTAAGATTCCCTTTCGCTACCGAAGAGTGATGTGCAGCGTCGAAGGACGCCCCATTCAGTCTCTAGTGAGGGGGGACGAGATCGAAGTGGTGGTCGATTTCAAAGGGGCTTGGAATGTGGAGAATCACTGTGGCTTCTCCTGGGTGCTCTCCTCTTCGACCTTCTCGAGCTCCTCGTCAGAGGCCTGAGTTGGATCACGGGGGAGTTCGATGATATCGAGACCACCCTTCTTCAGGTCTCGAAAAGTCTGGAGCATGCCCTGTAACCTGAAAATCTCCTGGGTCATCTGCTCGATAGTGTTAGAAACCTTCTTGATATTCTCGTCAATGTTGACTGTGCGCATTGGGTGTTGTACTTATTTAAAGTGTATATTCTTTAAATGAGTAAAATGGGAACGCTCACGAGGACCGGGTATGTCATCAACGGTTCGGATGTCAGCAAGATTCCACGGCAAGCTGTGATCGTCCTCGGCGGTTTAAAAAAAGAACTTACCGTAAGACCGATCGTCAATGCCGATTTCGGATTTCCTCCGCCACCTTTCAAAGTTTTCAGACCAACTAAGAATGGAATCTGCGTTCCAAGATTCTACGGAGTTGATAAAGTTGGACAGGCGAAGCAAGACCAACGACCCGAACCCGCGACGATCAAAATCAAGTTCGCGGGTCAGCTCAGAGACAGCACCCGCCAAAACGAAGCACTCCGAGCAGCTCTTAAAGCGGGGCACGGCGTGCTTTCTCTTCCATGCGGCTACGGTAAGACGACGGTATCCCTGGCCATAGCTTGTAAGCTGGGATACCGCACGATGATCGTGGTTCACAAACAATTCCTCGCCGACCAGTGGAAAGAGCGCATCCAACAGTTCTGCCCCGGCGCGACCGTGGGTGTGGTCCAGCAGAACAAAAAGGAGGTGGAGGGGTGTGATTTCGTCATCGCAATGCTTCAATCGCTCTCCCTCAAGGAGTACTCCTATAACGACTTCGACACCGTGGGCACGCTCATAGTGGACGAGGCGCACCACATCTGCGCGAAGGTTTTCAGTCAGAGTTTATTTAAAATGTGTCCGAAGCACGTGTTCGGCCTGTCCGCGACACCCGAGAGGAAAGACGGTTTAACCAAGGTACTCCATTGGTTCATGGGTCCAACCTTTTTCGCGGTGGAACGAAAAAATCAGGAACAGGTCGAGGTGTTTCCGGTCATGTTCGATTCGCCAAACTACAGAAACCCACCACCCAGCATGCGCAACGGTAAGATATCGATGCCCAACATGGTGACGTGTCTCGTAGAAGATCGCGCCAGGAACAAGATGCTCGTGGAACTCGTCAAGAAAGCGTCCGCCGGTACGAGACAATTACTTGTGTTGAGTGACAGGAGACTTCACTGCGAGCTTTTACACCAGTGTTTTCCGAAATCGTCGGGACTTTACATGGGCGGGATGAAGGAGGCTCAACTTCAAGAGTCGTCTAAAAAGAAGATCATATTCGCGACGTTCAGCCAGGCGCACGAAGGTCTCGACATTCCAACCCTGGACACGGTCATACTGGCGAGTCCAAAGTCCGACATAGTCCAGTCAATTGGGCGCATCATGCGAGAGACGAAGGGAAAGAAGAACAATCCACACATTTACGACATACAAGATCCGTGGAGTGTGTTCACGGCGATGTTTTATAAGAGGTCGAAGGTCTATCGCGACGGAGGGTTCAAGATTCACGGAAAAGTCGCCCAGGAGAAGGGCGAATTTCCCAGAGGAAAGTGTTTGGTTACTTTTTAGTTGCATCTGAGACGGCTAACATTACCACACCTACGATGAAAGCTAGAATGACATAATTCAGCTCCGTGTCCTCGGCCCCGATTTCGGGAACCTCTTTCTGGGGAACACTGGCGACAACTTCTTGTTGCCGCGGTTCCAAGTCCTCTAGCGGACAGTACGCTATCATATATACTTACTTACAAATTAATTTCATTCTTTTTTGTGGTCTTGCGTCGCTTCTTCGGCTTGGATGAATCGACGTTCACCTCTTTGATCTCCCCGCCTGTGCTTTCGCCTGAAATAGACATAATATCACTGAGTTCGTCATCCTCCTCGATGGGTGGAGGTCGACTCATGTTCATGTTCAGGTTCGTGTTCATTGGGGGCGGGGGAGGCATGCTTATCCCTCCCATCAAGCTGGAGATGTCCATACCAGGACCCTTCATCTCGTAGTTCCCCGTACCTCCGATAGGAGGTTCAGTCATGGGCTCGTCGCCGGGATTCCTCGCCGTGTTCTGTACGGCGTCCATCATATTCTTCACCAACTCTGGGTTTTGCTTCAGAACATCGTTCATGTTCGGGATCGCAGTCCGGAACATTGAATTCGTCAAATGGAACATCATGGCCGAGCCACCGAGCATCATGATCAACTTCACCTCCGGGGCGACGCTGACCTTCGATCTGTACTTGACATACAACTCTTCAAAGACCGAATCGTAGTCGTCGACGTTCTCCATCACGGATTCGGACCAGCCTTCGAGTTGAACTTCGAACGGGTTGTATCTCTTGTTGAGAAACTCTAAACCGGTGACACACGCCACCAGCATACGCCGCGAGAACCGAATCGACTGCTCGACGTCGATGCTGTAGGTGATCCGCTTCACCTCTGAGCGGAGATCATCTACGCTTGAATAGGCGTTCAACCGCTTATTCACCGCGAAACCCCTCTTCTCCAGCCTAGCAAGCTTGTTGAGAAGATCCGATTTCTCCTCGTCTATGGACGTGTAGCCCTGAGACGGTTGTTGTGGTTGCTCCATCCCAGGACCGTCCATATCGTCTCCGAAATCAATATCATCCTCTCCGTAGTCGATCTCCTCCTCAATTCCCGCCGGGCCCATCGTGGGCGCTGACTGCTTGTGTGGGTTCACGAACGCATCCATCGCCTCCTGGTGCTGCACAGGAGGTCGGGCTCCGTACGAAGTCTTCTGCGGACGCTGCACGGGTTTGGGTTTGGGGACGGAAATCTCAATCTCGTCCATCAGAGCCTGCTCGTCTGCGTCTAACTTCATAACACTGGTACGCCCTCTGTCGAGGATTATATTGTCATCCATCTACTTTCTAAAAATAATTTATGCTCATTTCTTTAACGCACTTAATTTTTTCTGAGGTTATAGTACAATGTTAAACCTTAATAAGACCAGCAGGAATGCGGTGATGTACATCGCCGTGTTAATGGGTCTGATCTCCGTGCTCACCGTTCTTCAGGGCAGGTCTTCTGGCTACCAGCCCAGGCCGATCACCATCAACGCCGTCAGCCAGGGATCCCTCTTCGATCTCGACCACAGCGAGGAATGCGTCCCCGGTGCCCCCAACGGAAGCCCTTACACCAAGTCCCTGACCCCCGGTGGTCTCTGTGGTGCGCAGGGTCTCGTCGCCGACCACGCCGGCTACTCCATCTCCGGAGGTATCGGCGGATCTTTAATCTAAACGTATAGTAACATGGTTCCCGATCTCAATTACGAGTACCACACCATCACCATCGACTCTAATGGTCAGGCGGCTGCGAACACTTTCACCAGCTACCTGGAAATTCCACTCAAGAACGTCGTCGAGGCGAAACTCCTGGCCGCGCACGTTCACACGAAGACTTCTAATCAGCACATTTACATCTCGATCGATGAACTCGATTCGAACTTCAACGACAGGGCGACCCCCGTGCTCAACGGCGCCGGAACCATAGGTAAGGTCAAGGGCGTTTTCGCGAGTTTGATTTCCGATGTCACCGCCGTGGGTACCGCGAATCACATCACCAACTTTAAGGGTGATTACGACGTCAGCACGCAATACATAAACCCACTGAGGAAGGTTGGGAAGTTCACCGTAAATATCATGAATCAAGACGGTGATGGAGTCTTACCGAACACGGCGGGCACCCCGAACTATCTCATCGTCAAGTTCACGTGTCTTAAAGGCAATCTGTAATTTTCTCATATAGTAGTAGTAACGATGTCAGCCGGAATCACCCAGCTCATCGCCATAGGTGCTCAGGACCAGTTCATCATGGGGGAACCCGAGATATCTTTTTTTTCGAGCACATTCAAAAGGCATTCCAACTTTTCCCAGTCGATCGAAAAACAACACATTTCCGGCGCTGTGAAAAATAACTGCATGTCAAGCGTTCAATTCGAACGCTCCGGTGATCTTCTGGGGTACTGTTACCTGACTCTGGACGACACCACACAAGCACTCGACACCCAACGATGGGACAACATCGTAGATAAGATCGAACTTTTGATAGGAGGGTCCGTAGTTGACACCCAAGATGCCGTTTTCACGGAGAAGATTGCCATCGATACGTTCGCGCAGAACGTGAGTAAGAGTGCGAACGGGACGCACCCCGGCGTGTCCGCGCGCTCGTATTTTTACCCTTTGCGTTTCTTCTTTTGCGAGGGACCTCAGTGCGCTCTTCCCTTAGTCGCCTTGAATTATCATAACGTCGAGGTACGAATTCACTGGGCGAGCGAAGCTTCGAACTACAACGTCGAGATGTACGCCAATTATTATTACCTCGACAACAGCGAACGTGGCGCCATAGCCTCACGAAAGCATGATCTGTTAATCACACAGGTTCAAAAGAACATTCCGTCGAATCACACCACCCAAGAGCTTTCCTTTTACCATCCAATAAAATACATCGCCTCTTCGGACACGACGACCGACGGTGCACTCACGAGTCCCACGAACAAGGTGAAGATCACCATCAACGGTCTCGATCTTTGCACGCCGCGATGGGGAAAACCACATTTCGTCGATGTGCAAAACTATTACCACACGAATTTCGTAACCTCACCCGACTTCTTCCTGTACTGCTTTTGCCTGTCCACATCGTCGTTACAACCGACCGGAACGCTTAACTTCAGTCGAATCGAGTCGGCGAAGATCGTGAGTGAGAGCATGTCCATCAATCATCCTATTTATGCAGTTAACTACAATATATTACGCATCGCTAATGGACTTGCCGGTCTCCTTTTCGCGAATTAAAAATACCAGACTATAGTAACTATGGTCAAAAACTTACCGACGGTAGAAAGATCCACCAAAATTCGGTTTGGTAAGCACGCTTTGGAGAATCAGGCTGAGAACACCGTAGTGTTTAACGCGAGTGATACTCCCTTGCAGGCGACGAACCCATCGGCAGTCTATCTTTCTCCCATCCGTTTTCGTTCGGATTTTTCGAGTTCCGATATTGTCCTTCTCATGTACGATAAGAGTACCGGTGAGATCACCGAGTCGGGGTCATCGGCGTCCACTGCGGTCGAACCACCTTTACAAAACGTTACTTCGTTCGGAAACACGACCAATCAGATCATCCAGTTTACGAATCCTACGACCGCCTTCACCACGAGCGGGAACGTCCACGTCAACGGTGATCTCGAGGTCCAAGGTAACATCAACTTTCATAACGGGACCATCACTGAGATTAAGAACACCGATTTGGTGGTCGAAGATCGTATCATCGGCGTCGCGCACAACAACACCCAAGTGGGTCTGGACACGGGGATCATCATTCATTACCCGAACCAAAACGTCGGGATCATCCACCACGGCGACGAAACCCCTAAACGTCTGAGTATCGGGTACACACAAAACGGTAGCACCGATACTTCTATAACTGCGGACGCAAATAACATCACACTGGATGTGCTCGGTGATTGTACCGTCCAAAACGATCTGACGGTCAACGGTGCTTTCACCGTGAACTCCGTTTCCGTGACGAGCTTGACCGCCACGGGGACCGTTTCGGGGGGGGCAGGAACCTTCACGGGGGCGGTCTCTGGAACCACCGGAACTTTCTCGGGGGCAGTCTCTGGAACCACCGGGACTTTCACGGGGGCAGTCTCCGGGACGAGTTTTTCAGATGGCACGGCGACGCTCACGGGTGGGGCGTGGTCGGGGTCCGCAGCTACGCTCACCACGTCCCGAACGATAGGTGGTGTCTCCTTCAACGGTTCGGCCAACATAGATCTCCCGGGTGTGAATACTACAGGTACTGTAGACACAACTGGCTCTGCAGCAACCCTAACCACACCCCGAGCGATCGGGGGTGTTGATTTCGACGGGAGTGCTGCTATTACCCTTCCGGGTGTGAACGCTCCAGGTACCGAAAGCACGTCGGGTTCCGCGGCGACGCTAACTACCGCTCGACTGATTGGTGGTGTCTCCTTCAATGGTTCAGCTGACATCATCCTACCGGGTGTGAACGCTCCAGGTACCGAAAGCACGACGGGTTCCGCGGCGACGCTCACCACACCCCGAGCGATCGGGGGTGTTGATTTCGACGGGAGTGCTGCTATTACCCTTCCGGGTGTGAACGCTCCAGGTACCGAAAGCACGACGGGTTCCGCGGCGACGCTAACTACGTCTCGAACCATAGGCGGTGTGGCCTTCAACGGCTCGGCCGATATAGTTCCAACAACTTTTGGGAATATCTCGGCAGCCGACGGAACGTTCACGGGGGCTGTGACCGGTGCGAGCTACAGCGGTGGGACGGTCGGGGGTACGAACGCTTCTTTCACGGGTTCCGTGGTGGGTGGAGCGCTCACCATGGACAGCGCGCAGATCAACGGTGCGATCACCGCGACCGCTTTGATCAGCGGAGACGGAGGTGGTCTTTCCAACTTAAACGCCGGTGCGATCACCATCGCGTTAGGAACCAACACGACCGGGAACTACGTGAATGACGTGACGGGAGGTGACGGCATAGCCGTCACAGGGTCCGCCGGTGCTGGGTGGGCACCCGCCGTCGCCGTCGACCTGAAAGCCAATGGGGGTCTCGTGATCGAATCTGCTAAACTGGCGATGGACCTGGCCGCCTCCAGTATCACGGGAACCCTCGCCGTCGCGAACGGAGGGACGGGTGTGACGACGAGCACGGGTTCTGGGGACGTCGTCCTCTCCGCGAGTCCCACGCTCACGGGGACTTTGACCGCCGCGATCGCGAACTTCAGCGGTGCGGTGACCGGTGCGAGCTACACCGGCGGGGCGGTGAGTGGAACTACAGGAACGTTTTCGAGTGACCTCGCGGTCAACACCAACGCCATCCTCGTGGATGCCACCAACAAAAGGGTCGGTATAGGCAAAACACCGGGGGTGAGCCTGGATGTGATCGGCGCCATAACCGCCACGGGGGACGTCACCGGTGTGGCCGGTGCATTCTCAGGAGCTGTCTCGGGGACGACCGGTGATTTCTCGGGGGTACTCACCGTGACTGACGGGACTGCGGCGTCGTCCAATACAGCCGGTGCAGTCGTGGTATCCGGAGGAATAGCGGCTTTAGGTGATATTCATAGCGGGGATATCAACGCATCCGCGGGCTTGGACCACGCGTCGACCTTGGGCACGGCCAAGATCGGCTACGACGGCAACGCTGGGAACACCGGTCACGCTGTTTTCGGTCAACATAGTAACTTCGGTACTGTGAGTTACGCGCTCAGACAAACCGTGAACGGTGCCACCTTTGTGAATGCGGCCGCTAGTCAGAATGTATCGCTTAGAATAAATAACCAGGAAAAGGCGAGATTGACGAGCACCGGTAATTTTTACGTCAATACCAACACGCTCTACGTCGACGCTGGTAACGGTAGGGTGGGAGTTAACAATAACGCTCCGGCCCAGGCGCTCGACGTGGTCGGGAGCGCTGCGGTTTCCCAAAACATAACGACCGGGGCGAACCTCACCGTCGGAGGTACGACCACGGCCACGAACGGTATGATAATCAATACCGCGACCGACGGTGTGACCAAGAAGTTTTACAGTTTCAAGGGAACTCTGGCCGACCAGACATCCGTGGCCGATGCGTCTTTGAAGTTGACCTTTTCGTCCAACATTTTCTATGCGAAGATCGTGGCGCACCTCGTCGAGGATTCCACGGAGTTCAGCAACATGAGCCTCGAGGTCGGTGGTGGAAGCAGGGCGGGTGGAGCGACGCCGGACCTGAAACTAGGCGCCGTGTCCATCTTTGGTAACACCAGCACTAACCCGTGGGACTCTTCGCCGGACGTGTCGACCACGGCGGGTGCCATTATACTCAAACCGTCGTCGGTGATTAATAACGGAAACAGTGGTAATCCGGTGGCACTCTATAACATCTTCGTTGAATATATCAGCCCAGACGGGACGAACGGTAAGTTGGAGACCATCCACGTAGGATCGAGTGGGACGGCGGTCAAAACTTTTACATATTAATAGTATAGGATGAGTGAAAACATTCATCATCTCTCCGGCAATTTATTGGTTGGGTCTAGTCACCTATTTGTCGATACCACCAACAATCGCGTGGGTATAACGACGGCGGATCCGGATGCGGGTCTCCACGTGAACTCGAACGCCTACGTGCACACAGACTTTAGGGTTGGCTCGGGTATCGCGATGAACGTCACGAGCGGTCGAATCACGGCCGGGTCCTTCGATGGCGACGGATCGTTGCTGAGCGGAGTGAACTCGGACAGTGGGAGCTGGGTGAAGGACGACACGAACGGTCTGATTTACGTCGCGAATTCTGCGCACAAGGTAGGAATCGGCACTACAGACCCAGTAACTCCATTCGAACTAGTCGTGGGAACCAGTGCAGCACCCCTCACAGCAGAAACGACCGTCATGCAGCTCAATTCGACACTCGACGGGAGTTCCAGTGATCACAAGTGTTATTTTAAATTTCAATACGTACCGGAATCAAATCCGGTCGATTGGACAGATTGGTCTGGAAGAATACAATTCGTCACAGATTCAACGAACCAAGGGTACATAGAATTCAACCCACCCGGTGCAGAGTACGCTATTGCGTTTGGAAATACCGGTGGAGGTAGTGCAGCGGGTGAAATTATGCGCCTTCTTGGAACAGGAAATGTGGGGATTGGGGTGACGAGTCCGGATCATAAATTAGAAGTGAGCGGAACCTTTAGAGCGTCTACTTACGTATCCACGCCATACCTCTATAGATCGAGTCATAATAGTGGGTACATGATTGGTTCGTATAATAGTGTCGGCGGCAACGGCGCTAAAGTGAATCCTATTTACACTATAGGATCAAGTTATGTACCCTCTACAGAAGACGCACTCGGTAATATGTACGGTATCGGCTTTTCTTCTGCGAGTTTTAACAGTATACTGACCGGATGGGGTCTGTATGTGGCGGCCAATGGCACTGCTCGAATCGGATTGGACGCAGACAATGGTCGAATCAAGTGCACAGGGTATGTAGATACACCGTACCTCCATAGATCGAGTCATAATAGCGGCTATATGGTTGGTTCGTATAATAGTGTCGGCGCCAACAGCGCTAAAGTGAATCCTATTTACGTTATAGGATCAAGTTATAAGCCAACTGGAGACGGTTCGATTGGTAATATGTACGGTATAGGCTATTCACATGCTAATTTTACAAGTATTCTATCGAGCAACGAGGGAAATGGGTGGGGAATGTATGTCGCGGCAGATGGTGATGCTCGTATAGGTTTAAATGGATCAACCGGATCTATAAAAATGAGATGCCAAGAAAACGGTGATAGTTACGCCTGGGAACCAGCAAACGACGGATGGTTGCGATTACAGGGCAATGCCCCTGGTCAGGGAAACATGTACGGTAGTTATACATCACTCGCAGTGGGTCGTTTCCATGCAGCGGGTACGACGCATTATAGTGATGATCGCCTCAAACATTTTGAAGAAGAAATACCCAACGCTCTGGAACTCATACAACAACTAAAACCTTATAAATACAAAAAAACCAGTAAAATTTATACAGAAGACTATACGGGTGAAATAGGGGAAGAAGGTAAAGACTGGGAATGGG
>Ga0209425_10006798_pt1 | contig 10886 bp, 9 predicted proteins | sample COG_05_FD_184749 | JGI IMG/M metagenome (GOLD analysis project Ga0209425, IMG submission 184749) | Pelagic Microbial community sample from North Sea - COGITO 998_met_05 (SPAdes) (version 2) | ecosystem: Environmental > Aquatic > Marine > Neritic zone/Coastal water | place: Helgoland, sampling... | reverse complement strand
AGCTATATAAAAAAATTAAATAAATCATCTCTTAAACTTGACCAATTAACATAAAGTCCGATAGATTGCCTGAATGCCAAAATTATATTCAGGAGCAGAGATAGTGTTCAAGTGTCTTGAAGACCAGAAGGTAGAACATATCTTTGGTTATCCAGGTGGTGCTGTACTTCCTATTTATGATGAATTAAAAAACCATCCATCAATAAAACATATTTTAGTAAGACACGAACAAGGTGCTGGTCATGCAGCAGAAGGTTATGCAAGATCAACTGGAAAACCTGGTGTTGTTTTAGTTACATCTGGACCCGGTGCAACGAACGTTGTAACTGCATTAACAGATGCGTATATGGACTCGGTACCTCTAGTTTGTATTTCAGGACAAGTGCCCACTCATTTGATTGGTACAGATGCTTTTCAAGAATGTGACACAACAGGAATTACTAGGCCTTGTACAAAACATAATTGGTTAGTTAAAGACATTAACGATCTTCCAAGAATAATGCATGAAGCATTTGAGGTTGCAACAAATGGAAGACCAGGACCTGTATTGGTAGATATTCCAAAAGATGTTCAGTTTGCAAAGGCAAAATATTCAAAACCCAAAAAAGAAAAAAAATTAAATGAAAAAGTTCTTAATAGGTTTAATCAAAAAGATATAGATCAATTAATAAATTTAATGATAAAAGCTTCTAAGCCAATTTTTTATACTGGTGGAGGTGTAATTAACTCAGGCACAAAAGCAAGTAAGTTATTAAGAGAATTGGTCTCTTTAACAGGATTTCCAATTACCTCAACACTTCAAGGATTAGGAGCATATCCAGGAGAAGATAATCAATTTTTAGGCATGCTAGGTATGCATGGAACTTATGAAGCCAATAATGCAATGCATGATTGTGATCTACTAATTAATATTGGTGCAAGATTTGATGATCGTATCACTGGAAAGATAGATGAGTTTTCTCCAAAATCTAAAAAAGTTCATATAGACATTGACCCTTCATCAATTAATAAAATTGTAAAAGTCGACCTATCTATTGTTGGAGATGTAAGTGATGTTATTCAATCCGTATCAAAAACATTAAAAAAGAAAAATTTAAATGTAGAAAAATCAAATAAACAGAAAATTTCAAAATGGTGGCAACAAATTGAAAAATGGAGAAAAAAACAATCATTAAATTTTATTAATAGTGATAAAATTATCAAACCTCAACATGCTGTTCAAAGGTTATATGAATTAACAAAAAATCAAGATACGTTCATAACGACTGAAGTTGGGCAACATCAAATGTGGGCAGCTCAACATTATAAATTTAATAAACCAAATAGATGGATGACATCTGGTGGTCTAGGTACTATGGGCTATGGATTGCCAGCAGCTGTAGGAGTGCAGGTTGCGCACCCAAAAAAATTAGTTGTAGATATTGCTGGAGAAGCTTCAATTTTAATGACAATGCAAGAAATTTCTACTGCAGTACAATATAATTTACCAATAAAAATTTTTATTTTGAATAACCAGTATATGGGAATGGTTAGACAATGGCAGGAATTACTTCATGAAAAAAATTATTCAGAGAGCTATTCTGAAGCATTACCTGATTTTGTAAAATTAGCTGAAGCATATGGCTGTGTTGGAATAAGAGCTGAAAACCCAGATGAATTAGATGAAAAAATTGAAGAAATGATCAATATAGATAGACCTGTAATATTTGACTGCCATGTAGATCAAGCCGAAAATTGTTTTCCAATGATACCATCAGGAAAACCTCATAATCAAATGTTGCTGGGTCCAAAAGATCAGGAAGAAAATAAAATAACTGGAAAAGGAAAAGCACTAGTTTAAAATGCCAAAATCTAAGTCAGCATATAGCACACCTACAAAAAAAGGAAAAATAGATACTCATATTTTTGTGGTTTGGGTGGATAACGAGGCAGGAGTACTTGCTAGAGTTGTAGGTTTATTTTCAGGAAGAGGTTATAATATTGAGTCATTAGCTGTTGGTGAAATTGACCATAAAAAAAATCTTTCGAGAGTAACAATCGTGACTACTGGTACTCCAGAAGTAATTGAGCAAATAGCATTACAATTAAAAAAATTAGTACCAGTTCATAAAGTAGCCAATTTTAAAAGAGAAGATAAAAAAGTAATTTTTAAAGAAATGGCTTTATTAAAAGTTGTTGCGAATCCTAACAAAATTAAGAAAGCTTTAAATGCTTGTAAAAAATACAATCCAGTTATATTAGATCAAACAAATAAATCTGCTGTAATTCAAATAACAGCATTAAAAAGAGAGATAGATAGTGTGACAAAAAATTTAAAACCACTTGGTCTTGTTAGTGCCTCAAGAACTGGAGCGGTTGCAATGACAAGAGGTGCAGAAATTTTAAATTAATTATTAATAGGAGAAAAAAATGAAAATGTTTTACGAAAAAGATGCAGACGTAGATTTAATTAAAAGTAAAAAAATAGCGATTTTTGGTTACGGAAGCCAAGGGCACGCACATGCATTAAACTTAAAAGATAGTGGAGCCAAAGAAGTTGTTGTTGCTCTTAGAGATGGCTCAACAAGTAAAGCCAAAGCAGAATCTAAAGGATTAAAGGTAATGAATTTATCAGATGCTGCTGAGTGGGCAGATGTCGCTATGATACTTACACCAGACGAATTACAAGCGACGGTTTATAAAAATCATATTGAACAAAGAATTAGACCTGGGACAAGTATTGCTTTTGCCCATGGATTAAACATTCACTACAAATTAATTGAAGCAAAAAAAGATTTAGATGTATTTATGGTTGCTCCTAAAGGACCTGGTCATTTAGTTAGAAGCGAATATGAAAAAGGTGGTGGAGTACCTTGTTTGATGGCAGTTCATCAAAATGGAACAGGAAAAGCAAGAGATCTTGCTCTATCTTATGCGTCTGCAATCGGTGGAGGTAAGTCAGGAATTATTGAAACAACATTTAAGGATGAATGTGAAACTGATTTATTTGGAGAGCAAACAGTTTTATGTGGTGGACTTGTTGAATTAATTAAAAATGGATATGAGACATTAGTTGAAGCAGGATATGAACCTGAGATGGCATACTTTGAATGTTTACATGAAGTGAAGTTAATTGTTGATTTAATTTATGAAGGTGGAATTGCAAACATGAATTATTCTATTTCAAATACTGCTGAATATGGCGAATATGTTTCTGGCCCAAGAATAATTAAAAAAGACGAAACAAAAAAAAGAATGAAAGAAGTATTAGCAGACATTCAATCTGGTAAATTTACTAAAGATTGGATGAAAGAATGTGAAGGAGGTCAAAAAAATTTTTTAAAAACAAGAAAAGATTTAGCAGATCATTCTATTGAAAAAGTTGGATCTAAGTTAAGAGATATGATGCCTTGGATAGGTAAAAATAAACTTATAGATAGCGATAAGAGTTAATTTTTACATAAAGCCCAAATCGATCAGAAATTATAGTCAAATTATAACAATTATTTTGCAATCTCTCTTATAGATTGTATTATATATTTCCCAAAACTTTTGGCTATGAGTGATAAAAATAAAGTTTTTATATTTGATACTACAATGCGTGATGGTGAGCAATCACCTGGTGCATCTATGAGTCTAGAAGAAAAAATTCAGATTGCGCGAATTTTTGACGATTTAGGAATTGACATAATTGAAGCTGGGTTTCCAATTGCATCCCCAGGAGACTTTGAGGCCGTAACAGCAATAAGTAAAATTTTAAAAAATTCAATCCCTTGTGGATTATCAAGAGCAAGTAAAAAAGATATTGATGCTTGTCATGAAGCATTAAAAGCTGCACCAAGATTTAGAATTCATACTTTTATTTCAACAAGCCCTTTGCACATGAAGCATAAATTAAATAAAACTCCAGAACAGGTTTTGGATGCTATCAAAGAGAGTGTGTCTTATGCAAGAAATCTTACAGATGATGTTGAGTGGTCATGTGAAGATGGAACAAGAACTGATATGGATTTTATGTGTAAAATAGTTGAGACGGCAATTAATAATGGTGCAAAAACAATTAATATTCCAGACACAGTGGGTTATACAATTCCTTCAGAATTTACTAAGATTATCACGACTTTAAAAAATAAAGTTCCAAATATTGATAAAGCTATTTTATCTGTTCATTGCCATAACGACTTAGGATTGGCAGTAGCAAATTCTTTAGCTGGAGTTCAAGCTGGCGCTCGACAGGTAGAGTGCACAATTAATGGAATTGGTGAAAGAGCTGGGAATGCTGCTCTTGAAGAAATTGTAATGGCAATAAGAACAAGAAATGATTTAATGCCTTATAAAACTGGAATTAAAACTGAATTATTAAGCAAAGCTTCAAAAATCGTTTCTAATGCAACTTTTCCAGTGCAATTTAATAAAGCGATTGTGGGTAAAAATGCATTTGCCCATGAAGCAGGTATTCACCAAGATGGAATGCTTAAGAATAGAGAAACATATGAAATTATGACCCCTGAGAGTGTAGGTGTTAAAAAAACATCATTAGTAATGGGAAAACATTCTGGACGACATGCATTTAAAGAAAAATTAAATGATCTTGGCTATGCAAAAGTTACAGATGACATTATTCAAGCTGCTTTTGGTAAATTTAAAATTTTAGCTGATAAGAAAAAACATGTTTATGATGATGACATTGCTGCTTTAGTTGATGACAGTATGGTTTTAGATAAAAGTGTTATAAATCTAAAATCTCTAAAAGTTTTTGCTGGGACAGGTGAACCCCAAAAAGCAGAAATGACTCTTGATGTCTATGGTGAAGTTAAGTCAACCTCAGAAATAGGAGATGGTCCTGTTGATGCAATATTTAAATGTATAAAAGTTTTATATCCACATAATGTTAAACTACAGTTATATCAAGTTCATGCAGTTACAGAAGGAACTGATGCTCAAGCAACTGTAAGTGTTAGAATTGAAGAAGCTGGAAAAACAACTGTAGGACAAGCAGCCGACACTGACACGTTAGTAGCATCAGCAAATGCTTATTTAAGTGCTTTAAATAAAATGATAATTAAGCGAACAAAAACTGCTCCAATAGAGCACGAAACTCAGAAAGTGAAGGGAATATAAGATGTCTAATTGGTTTAAAAGTTTAACTAATGTCTGGAGCCAAGATATGGCGATTGACCTTGGAACTGCGAATACTCTTGTTGTGTTAAAAGGACAAGGGGTAGTATTAAATGAACCATCTGTAGTTGCTATAGCTGAGAATATGGGAAAAAAGACTGTTTTAGCTGTTGGAGATGAAGCAAAAACAATGCTTGGAAGAACTCCTGGAAACATTAGTGCCATTAGACCATTAAGAGATGGAGTAATAGCAGACTTTATTGTGACTGAAGAAATGATCAAACATTTTATTAAAAAAGTTCATAAAAATAAAACTTTTGCAAATCCTAGAATTTTAATTTGTGTTCCGACTGGATCTACACCAGTTGAAAGAAAAGCAATTCAAGACAGTGCGCTTGCAGCAGGTGCAAGAAGAGTACAATTAATTGAAGAGCCTATCGCGGCAGCGATTGGTGCAGGACTTCCAATTTCTGAAGCAACAGGATCTATGGTTGTTGATATTGGTGGTGGTACTACTGAAATTGCAGTCATGTCATTAGGAGGTTTAGTTTATTCAAAATCATTGAGAGTGGCAGGAGATGCAATGGATAATGCCATGGTAAATTATATGAGAAAAGAATACAATTTAATGATTGGTGATAGTACTGCTGAAAAAATCAAAAAAGAAATTGGTACTGCTATTCCATCAAATAATAACACATACCCTGTCAAAGGTAGAGATCTAAGGTCAGGCACGCCTAAGGAAGTAAATATTACTGAAGAAGATACAGCAGAAGCATTAAATGATATTTTAAAAGAAATGGTGAATGGAATAAAAGATGCACTAGAAAACACACCCCCAGAATTATCTGCAGACTTAGTTGATATGGGATTAACACTAACAGGTGGTGGAGCTTTACTTAAAAATATTGATAAAAGATTTTCTAAAGAAACAGGATTACCAGTACACGTAGCAGACGACCCATTGTCTTGTGTGGCAATTGGCACTGGAAAGGCCTTAGATCAAGAAGAAACCTTCTCTTCTATGTTATCTGAATACTAATAACAATGGAATCAAGCAGAGACGACTTTGTAATCGCCATACGATCTGCTTTTTTAAAAAAAGGAACACAGCAAAGATTTTCTTTACTAAGTCTAATTCTTTTTTCTTTACTTTTGTTAATTTTGAGTAACTTAAATTTTAAAGTTATAGAGTATACAAAAATAGGAATTAATGAAATAGTTTACAGATCCTCTTTTATAGTATCAGGTCCAGAAAATTTTATAAAAAATAGTTATATTAAAATCCAAAATCATTTTGCCCTTTATAAAGAAAATGAAAAAAATAAATCTGAACTTGCAAACTTAAAAGCTAAATATTTAGTAAATGAATTTGTAATTTTAGAAAACCAGAGGTTAAAAGATATAGTAGATGACTATTTAATTAAATCAGATACTATATTTGCAAAAGTTTTAAGTGACAAAGGAAGTCCATTTTTAAAATCAATTATTTCAAATAGAGGCAGCAAACATGGTGTAAAACTTGGAATGATTGCTGCAGACGAGGAATATCTTATTGGGAAAGTAGTTGAGGTAAATTATACAACTTCAAGAATATTACTTTTATCAGATTTGAATAGCAAAATTCCAGTCATTATTGAACCGGATGGGCTATTATCAATATTGTCAGGCACAGGTAAAGATTATGGTGTCATTCAATATGTTGAAAAAAATAAACCCTTTACAGAAGATTCCATTATTTACACCTCAGGCACTGGAGGTCTCTTTAAGGCAGGGATGCCAATAGGTAGAATGAATAAAATTTCATTGAATGATGAAAAAAAAATTGATTTTTTCTCAGATTTTTCTCAATTAAAATTTATAGAAATTTTTTCATATATTAAAAATGAGGATAAATGACAGTATTAACAAATAAAAATATCATTAAAAAGTTAATATCAAAAATTCCTTTAATTTTACTTTTTGTATCCGTTTTAAATGATTATGATTTTAATCACCTAAATTTGAAATATTTTTCATTTAATTTTTCTTATATTTTAATTTTTTATTATAGCTTAAAAAAAAGTGAAAGCTTAGGCTATAGCTATATCTTTATAGCAGGATTATTTAATGATGTGGTTGTAGGCACACCAATTGGATTAAGCAGTTTGGTTTATTTAATACTTTGTGTTTCAGCAGCCTATCTTAGAAATATTACTTTAAGACCAAATTTAATTAAAGATTGTATATTTTTTTTATTAACAATCTTAATTGTAAACTCAATACTGTTTGTGTCATTAAATTATATCTTTGGTTATAAATTATATTATTTTGATCAAATAATAAATATTACGTTCACTTTTTTATTATATTTTTTATTTTCTAATTTATTTGATTTTTTTGAAAAAAATTTAGTAGGTAATGATGTTAGGTGAAAATTTTGGTGTTAAAAAAGTTCAAACCATTAATAGAAGAATGTTTATTATTGGTTCAGCTAAACTTATTGTATTTACGGGAATTATAATTCGACTTTTTTCGTTGCAGATTAAAGAAAATAAAAAATATTTAACTCTATCTGATAAAAATAGACTTCGTGAATGGAGATTACCACCAGTAAGAGGTAAATTTTTAGATTACTTTCAAAATGTTATTGCAGGGAATTTAGAAATATATCAACTACATGTAATTCCTGAGGAAGTAGAGGACTTTAAATATTTGATGGTAAGACTAAAGAAAATATTAACTATTACTGATAGTGAGTTTGAGAGAATAATAAAACAAAAAAATAGTCAAAAATCATGGGAAACCTTAATCATTTCCAAAAATTTAACCTGGGAACAGTTTACAAAAGTTAATTACTTTTTATACGACTTAGTTGGAGCAAAACCAGTTCTGTCTGTTTCTCGTAATTATCCGTTTAGTGAAAATTATACTCATATTTTAGGTTATGTTAGTGAAGCTAGCGCACAGGACATTTTAGATAATGAAGCAATAAAGAATACGCATGTACCAGGACTTAAAGTAGGAAAAACTGGTTTAGAAAAAACTTATGAAAATGAACTCATTGGCACTAATGGCATTCAAAGATATGAAGTTAATGCATATGGAAAAAGAATAAGTCAACTTGATCACTCAGATGGATTAAGTGGCCAAACAATAAAGCTCACAGTAGATACAGAAATTCAAAAACTATGTAACGAGCTTTTAAAAGGGGTGGCTGGCTCAATAAGTGTTATGGATATCTACACTGGTGAAATCGTAGCCATGCAATCTTCACCTTCATTTGACCCCAATCTATTTCTTTTTGGAATTAATAGTGATGATTGGCAATTAATTAGAAATAATCCATTAAAACCATTGGTTAATAAAACTTTGTCAGGATTGTATTCTCCAGGTTCGACTTTTAAACCAATAGTAGCTCTTTCTGCATTAGAAAATGGAATTATTGATGAAAATTTTAAAGTTAACTGTACAGGAAAAATTGAAATGTATGGACAAACTTATCACTGTTGGAAAAAAAAAGGCCATGGTGTTGTAAGTTTAAAAAGTGCAATGAAGCAATCTTGTGACACCTATTTTTATGAAATTGCAAGAAAGCTTGGTGTAGATCGATTAAAACAAACATCAATAAAATTTGGTCTAGGTGAAAAAGTTTTAAATGAAACATTCAGTAATGAAAAAAAAGGATTAATACCTGACACTAAATGGAAAAAAAATAATCTAGGAAAAGGTTGGGTCATAGGTGAAACATTAATTACAGGAATTGGGCAAGGCTATACACAAACTACACCACTTCAGCTATGTCAAATGACAGCACAACTTGCAAATGGAGGTTTTAAGATTTATCCAAAAATAATAGTAGAAGAAAATTCTAAAACAGCAAAAGAGATTAAATCTATAATGAATAAAAACTCTCAAAGATTAAATGAAAAAAATGATATACTAGAAGCAAGTGAACTTTTAAAATTTTTAGAAATAAAAGAACATGAACCACTATTTAAAAACTCAAAAAATATAAAATTAGTCAGAGATGCAATGTTTGCTTCAACTAATGAAGTGAGAGGGACATCTTATTCATCTAGAATTGATGATACAAAATATCAATTTGCTGGAAAAACTGGAACATCGCAAGTAAGAAGAATAACCAAAGCAGCAAGAGAGCTTGATTTAAATACATCTGATATTCCATACAATGAGAGAGACCATGCATTATATATAGCATTTGGACCGTTTAAAAATCCAAGATATGCATTAAGTATTGTTATTGAGCACGGTGGATCTGGTAGCTCTACAGCAGCACCGATTGCAAAAAAACTTTTTAAATTAATTGTTGATAGGCACGAACTCAGAGAAGAAGCTGGAATTTTAAAAGGTAAAAAAATATAATGCAATACAGCTCATTCAATACCCAACTGACTTTTTTTCAAAAAATAAGAGAAATTGACTATATTTTGTTGATAAGTATTTTGTTACTTGGGCTGATTAGTGCTTTGTCTATGTATTCAACAGATGGTGGAGAAGTTCTATTTCATACCAAAAGCCACATATTTAAATTTTTAATTTTTTTTATGATGATGATTTTCTTGTCATTTTTTAACATAAAATTCTGGCATTATTTTGCTTATTTATTTTATATTATTGTTTTACTTTTTTTAATTTGGGCCTCTTTTTATGGCATTAAAGCTTCAGGCTCTCAAAGATGGATAAATCTATATTTTATAAATTTACAACCATCTGAATTAATGAAGATTGCGATTATAGCTTGTCTTGCAAAATATTATCATCGTGTTCAGCTCAATAAAATTAATACTTTTGAAGTTTTGTTTATTGCTTTAGTAATATTAATCTTACCAATCATGCTGGTTATTACTCAGCCAGACTTAGGTACTTCAATTTTAATTGCATTAAGTGGATTGGTAGTTATTTGGCTTGCAGGCACAAATATTAAATATTTTTTATATTCTTTTATAATTTTATTAATCTCAACTCCTTTTGCTATTGCACTTTTAAAACCCTATCAAAAATTAAGAATTTTAACATTCCTTAATCCAGATAAAGACCCTTTAGGTTCAGGATATCAAATTATTCAATCAAAAATAGCTGTTGGATCGGGTGGTTTAAGTGGCAAGGGTTTTTTAAAAGGTACTCAAAGTTATTTAGAATTTTTACCAGAAAAACACACAGATTTTATATTTACATTATTTGCAGAGGAGCATGGTTTTTTAGGTTCATTAGGTTTGTTATTAATCTACATAGTGGTTATCTACAGAGTGTTAAAAATTGGTTCAATCTCAAGAAGTTATTTTGCTAAACTTTTTTGTTATGCTTATGGATCTGCAATATTTTTTTATGTTACTGTAAACATGTCTATGGTTTTGGGTTTGCTTCCTATAGTAGGATCGCCGTTACCCATTATGTCTTATGGAGGATCCTCAATGTTAGCTACAATGATTGGATTTGCGATTGTTATGAGTTCAAAAATTAACCACAAGCAGTTAATAGCATAAACACTTTAATGATTTGCTTGTCGAATTTGTCGCGACAATATTTAAATTTAAAATTATATAATATGTAATGGAAAGAAAATTAAAGATTGGAATTGTTGGAGCAGGAATACAGGGTATTTCTAATGGATTATTTCTACAAAAAAAAGGTTTTAAAGTAACTATTTTTGATAAAGATGAGCCAGGTAGCCCAGCTGCTTCTTATGGTAATGCAGGGCACTTTTCTCCATATGCATCTGTCCCAATAAACAGACCAGATGTTTTAACTGATGTTCCTGCAATGCTTTTAAGTTCTACAGGTCCACT
>Ga0209425_10006796_pt1 | contig 10889 bp, 7 predicted proteins | sample COG_05_FD_184749 | JGI IMG/M metagenome (GOLD analysis project Ga0209425, IMG submission 184749) | Pelagic Microbial community sample from North Sea - COGITO 998_met_05 (SPAdes) (version 2) | ecosystem: Environmental > Aquatic > Marine > Neritic zone/Coastal water | place: Helgoland, sampling... | reverse complement strand
AAAAAAAAAAAAAAAAAAAAAAAAAATTGTGTTATAAATATTTCACGAACAAATACTAATACCTCTTCACTTCAGGATGACTTATATAAATTAGAACTTATTGAAGAAAAAATTGAAAACGAAAAAAAAAAAAGTTTTTTTTTAGAAAACGAAGGAAAAAAAAAAAAAAATTTTTTTTTAAAATCCGAAAATGGAATAAAATATTTTTGTATTTATTGTGGAAATGATTTTTCTACAAAAGCTCATAAAAGAAGACATGAATTACATATATGTAAAAAAAGTAGTGATTTATTATTAAAAGAAAAGGACGATGAATTAAATGAATTAAAACAAGAAAAAAAAGAAATGTATAAAAAAATAAATAATTTACTTGATAAGGTTGGAAATACTACTAATATTCAAGCAAATATACATTTAAATAATTATGGAAATGAAGATATGACACATTTATCTAATAATCTTTTAACAAATATGTTGAAAATACCTTTCGAAATGATTCCTAAAATGATAGAAGTAGTTCATTTTAATGATGAAAAACCAGAAAATAAAAATATTTTTTTACCAAATAAAAAAGATAATTTTGTAAAGGTTTTTAAAGATAATAAATGGATTTATCAAGATAAGAATGAAGCATTAAATTCTTTAGTTAATAATAAATACCATGTTATGGATAATCATTATGAAATTGTTGATCAAAGTGAAATAATAGGAGATAATGTAAAAACAAATTATTTAAAATTTAAAAAGTTTTATAATGAAGGTGATAGAGAATTTATAGAAAAAATTAAGAAAGAATGTGAAATTGTACTTTTAAATAATCGTTAAGTTTATTGTATAAATTTTAAACATAAAATATTATAAAACATAAAATATTTTATAATTGTATAATGAGTCAAATGAGTCAGGCCTATTTTAATGGTTTTACATCAGCCTGTAGAAATGTTTTTCTTACATCATCTATTGCATTAGCATTATTTGGATATTCAAATACATTTAAAATATCTTCCTCGATTGATTTAATAAAAATTACATCGATGTGTATTTTAATATTTTCAATTTTATATGGTATTAATACGGTTGTTGCTATGTCTAGATATATAAAAAAAATTAAAACATATAATACACATTTAAGTCCAGAAATCCAACTTGATTTGTGGACAAATTATGTAATACTAACATCTTGTTATATATTATTAATATTTATAATATTATGTTTAGCCTTAAGAAGATTTTTAAATAGAAAATTATAACTTTTAGTTTGTATATTATTTATTTTATAACTAATTACATAAATGTAGATATTTACATATTTGTATATTTGTTAAACCATTTGTTATCATTTTAACTATTTCTTGAATATTATTTAATACAAATATACATTCTTTTCCTATTTGATCATGTATTATACGACAAATATGTTTGATAATTTCAGTAATTTCTTGGATTGTATTATTTCCATTTTTTATTTCAAAATCTATTGTAGATACAAGTGTTTTACATAAAATACAGGTTGTATTACTATATTTTAAATTTGTACAATTAATATTATGTATATTTTCAATATTATGTATATTTTCAATATTATCAATAAAAAAAGGTTTTGCTATAGAATTTGTTGTTAATGATAAAAGTAATAAACTAAAAAAAAGATTTTTCATAATCTATTTATAAATGTAAATTATACTTTAAATAAAAAAAATAGGTTAAATAAAAGAGTTATCAAAACTATCCATATATTTTTCTTTATCACATTTTATTGGATTCATCATATAATCATCTAATGTTCTATTATCTTTTTTTATAAATGATTCTTTTGGTGACAGAGGACAAGGTATTTCTTCTTTAGGGGTGGTATAAATGCGTCTAGTTGGAGCTAACTTATTTCTTTCCACACTATCTTTATAAAAATTATCTTCATTATTATAATTATCTCTATAATTTAATGATAATTTACTATTAATATTAAATCCGCCTTTTTTATTATATGCTTCAACTATAGTTTCTTCAAGAATTTTCAATGCTTCGTCTTTTGTAAATATAGTATCAATAAAATAATTTTCATCAAGTTTATCATTTGATAAATCATTTCCGTGTGTGCTTCTATAATCTTTTCCAAAATAGGTTCTTTCTAAAAATAATAATAATTTTTCTAGATATTTTATATCTCCAATATCTAAATATGTAAATTCATCTCTTTTTTTTATAATTTCTCTTAATATAATTATTTTATCACTTAAACTTAGATTAGGTGGTGTTGTATAATAATAATTTGTACTTAATAAACAATTTGCTTTATTAATATCATTTCCAGTAAATAATAAATCATTTGCATCAAGGTCTTCTTTTGTGTTATAATTAAATTTTAGAGTGTTATTTTCAATGTCTGAAACATATCCAGCATAAGAAAAAATATCATCATTTTTTTTTTTTTTATAGATGGCTTGTTCTTTTATAAACTTACTACTATTATTTATTGGTACACTTTCAGAATTACTTGGAATTTTTTCATTAGTTTTTACAACATCAGCCCTTGTAGGATTCTCTAATGGAATCAAGTCACATTTTGAATTTAAAATATTAACTGTATCAATAAAATTATCATAAGTATTAAATTCTTCTTTGTAATTTAAATAATTTTTTTTATAAGAATTTTCAACTATAGTATCTTTTTCAGTTTGTGTCACTATAATACCATTATCTTTAATTGAATTTAAAACATTGAAACTATCATTTTTTTCGTTAACACTATTTAACCCTGATAAAATAGAATATATTTTTGATAACATAATAGGAGGTCCGAGTTTTTTCATTAAATAATCTAATTTATTTGTTTTTGCTTTTAATAAATTTATGGTTTGTGTATATTTATTTTTTAATTTTTTATCGGAATTACCAGAATATAAAAATATTAATCTTTGTTTTATTTTTTCTAATTCATTACTTTCATTTTTCAATGTAGGATTACTTTTATCCATAATTTCTTTTAAATCTATTGATTCTTTTGTTAATTTTGTAATTTTAATCTTATCAATATCCTTTAATTCTTTGATTTTATCTAATAATAAAACTTTATAATTTCCTTTATGTTTTGATCTATTTAGTTTCATAACTTCAGTAGTTTTCATATAATCTTTTGAGTAGTATTCTATTAATTGTTTTTGGTTACAATTATATTTTTTAATTATATTTTCAATATTTGGATTTTTTGATTTATTATTTTCAATAGTTTTTAATTTTTCTTTATACTCATCATTCAATTTTTTTATTAGATTTCGGTTACCATTTATTAAAATATCTAAATCATCCTCAAATTTGTTAAGTTGTTGTTTATTTACTAAATAATCACTTAAAAAATTTTTACATATAGAAGTTGTATCATATGTTTGAATATTTTTTGAATTATTTTTTCCGTTATATAAACTTAATAAAATTAAAGGTTTATTTTTTAATCCCTTTATTACATAACACTTCTTATTATTAGGTAAAAATGGTAAGAAATAAACATGTAATTTATCATCATCATATTTTGAGTCATCGATGGCATTTAAAAATAAATTCAATAATATTTTAGTATTTTTTTTTGACAAATCTTTATTCAATAATTCTTTTATAATTTTTAAATCTATTTTAACAAACTTATCTAACATTTCACTACATATTTTACCTGGACCATTAACTTCAACTGTAGTCCCTATATTTTGAGGTGAAAATTTAGGACGTATTGTTTCACTTTTATTTGCTAATTCTTTAGTACTTACTGGAAATGTAAATGATAAATTATCTACTGGTAATGATGGATAGTACATGGAGTATTCTACAATATTAGTAAAATCTGAAGGAGTTGTGTATATAGGTTGATTAGTTTGCCCTGAATGTTGTTTATAATAACCTATTACTGCCAAATCGTTTAAATATTTATTTAAATTATCGTTATCTAATTTATCTCTTACTTTGAAAGATTTATATCTAGAAACATTCCTATATGAAGACTCATACTTACCAGGTGGTATAATTATTTTGTCCCCAGTTAAATTATCTTCCTTATACATTTCAAATATTACATTATTTGGTACAATTAACGATGTAATTGGAAAAATATCTCCATCAATAAATCTTGCATTTAATTTTAAATCATTAGTCCATGCAGATGGTTTATGAGTTCCGTTAAACAAATACCATGTATTATTATTTGATAACTTCGAAGCAGTTGAAATAATACCTGTACCATAATAGTTAAAATAATAAATATGAATTTCATATTTTTTATTTTTTTCTAAATAAATTGTTCCCGTTCTTATTTGAATTGGATGAATTCCATCATTATCTATTAATACGGTCACCTTATTATTAGAAATATCAGTTATAGTAAATGTAGAACCATCATCAGAAGCAATTAAAAAATTATATTCACCACTAATAAATGGAATTATTATTGTTTTTGCAGATAAATGAAATTGTTGTGAATATCCAAACTCCTTTAAAATATCTTCAGTAAAATGAATATATTCAGTTGAAATTTTTTTTTCAGGTTTTTTGTTTTTAAGTAGATTAAAATCATATAGTTTATTGCCCATTTGGTTTTTCATATCGTTTGTTGTGTTATAAAAAGAACAATCCCATCCACGTATATTTTTTTTTTCTATTTTAATTTTATTATATTGTGGAGTAATAATAAAATTATCCATATCATCAATTTCTAATCCCGCTGTTAAATAATCTTTTATTTTACCATATTGAATTTTTGAGTCAATTGTAGTTGGATTTTTGTCTTGACTACCAACATTTATTGTAAAATTATTTGTTTTATCACTATCTAATTGTTCTTTATATTTTTTTGAAAGTTGAGTTCTAATATTTTCTTGTGAATAATTTCCAGCTTTTAAAATTACTTCATCACCTTGAAAATTATAGTCAGGATACATTAATACAGCTCCATCTACAATTGCTGGTATGTATTTTTTGGTATCATCCCAGTCTATAATAGCGTCTCTTAAACGATTACGAGAACTATAAGGATTTAATGGTATATCTAATATATCAAAAAATGCATTCAATTTGGTATTTTTTAAACCAGCATCGTCACCCACGTTATATGACGCCTTCCCTTCTTTAATTAGCATATCTAAGTTATAATCTTGTAGTTGTAAATAATCAAATATATCAGGTATATCATTATCTATTAAAAATCTTTGAAGTGGACTCATTCTATGATATGCGTAATCTTTCTTTATAGTTGAGTTGTAATATACTGAATTAGTTTCTTTTATTAACTTTTCTAGTATTGTATCACCACTAGGTTCTGTTATATTATTTGATTGATGTTGAAATAGTGTTGATGAAGGTGTTGTTGTAGATAAAGGTGTTGTTGGGGTTGATGAAGGTGTTGTTGGGGATGATGAAGTGGTTGATGAAGGGGTTGTTGTAGTTAATGAAGGGGTTGTTTGTCTTATTCCTTTTTGTGTTTGTTTTGTAACTCTTTTAGGGACAGGTAATGTTATTTGATTGTTTTTTATTTTATTAAATAAAGCATTATAATCTTTATCAACACTTGTTATAGAATCATTATTTTTAGGAGGGTATCTTTCAGTAGCATCTTTTCCATCATAGTTGTATGATTTATAATTTACTTTAAAATTATCATAATGGTCTCTCAAATTTTTCTCTAGATTCTCTTCAACTAAGTCAACATTATTAAATCTAATTTTTAAAGGTTTATAAATACTATTCATATTATTTACCAAAAATTTATCAATAAAGTCTTGATTAATATAATTATAAAATTTTTTATCATTTATAGTTGGTTCATAATTCAATTTATGGAAAACTAAATTAATATTTTTAAATTCTTTACAATTAGATGTAAATTTTTCTATTGAATAAAAATAATAACAAGTTATAGAAAGTAATACTATAACTAAAATAAAAATAAAAATTTTTTTATTTATCATTAAATTATTTAGATATTTTATTTCTAGATTTTAATTTTTAATTTAATAAAGAATCGAAATTTGTTGCTGTATAATTTAATGATTTCAAAATTTTATTAGAACTTTGATTATAAATTACATAACCAAATGCATTCTTTTTATAAGAAGGACTATCATATCTTGTATCATTGTTAATATAATTTTGAACTGTTTTTTTTGCTAATTCTTCATCATTACAAATTTTAGTCATATTTGAATCATGGACTATTCTAAATGATTCGTTTAAATTACATCCAATATGAATACCAATTAAATATGTATTTTTAAGAATATTATAAATATTAAAAATGACTTCTTCAAAATTTTTACTATTACATGATTTTTGTAATTCTACAAAACTTTTATTCAAAAAAGAAATAATCATATCCAAATTTAGTTTGTACATTTTATTTTGAATATTTTGTTTATATTTTTTTACATTTGTTTGCATTTCTATAATACTTTGTGTTTTTTCAAAATTAGTTTTATTTAAAAAATCTATTTTATTTAGATTCAAAAACGAATTCAATTTACTTTTAGAAATTTTATGATAATCAATTATAAACTCGGAATACTCTTTATCAATATTTATACCAAAACATACACATAAACCATAACCAACATACAATATATCACTTAATGCATCAATAATTTCAACAATATCATCATTTTCATAAGCTTCTTTAAGTTCGTTTATTTCTTCATTAATTAAATTTAATCTTAATTCGACTAATTTAGGTTCATTATCAAATACATTATTATAATGTTCTTGTTTAACAACATGTCCAAAACAACTATTGAAATCACGCACTTTTTCGAAATTTGTTTTCATATTTTATAATATATTTATAGAACCAATTTTTAAATCAATTTTAATATTTTCTTATTTATTATTAATGAGAAGTAAGTTAAATAGTACAAGATTTATAAATAACAATAACAATAACAATAACAAAAAAAGAACAAAATTTAAAAAAAGATTATGTGCTCCAAAAAATAATAATAATTTTACTTGTTTTACAAAAAAATCTATTATAAAAATGTTAAGAAGTTGGAATGATTTTTATGAAAATGATAAAATAAATTTTAGAGATAATGATACATTACAAACATTATGGACAAATCTAGATAATAAATTAAAAAATATTTGTAATGATGAATTTTGTTGGACAAAGCAACAATTTATGAAAAATAATGATAAAGAAATTTTAGATGAATTTAGACCAGAAATGCCATTAAATTGGAAAAGTAATAAAAATGAATGGCTTAACACATTAAATATTGAAGCTGTAATGAAACAATATGAAAAAAAGTATGATGATTTTATTTTTATTGGACCAGTTCCTATAGATTTTGACACCGAATTACATCCAGGAAATTGTGTTATTAATGAATTATGTAAAATAAATTTAAATAAATTAATAAGAAATGGAAAGAAAAAATTAGGAGTTATTTTTAATCTTGATCCACATGATAAACCAGGATCACATTGGGTATCTATGTATGCCGATTTTGATAAATTAAATGACATATATTATTTTGATTCCTATGGAATAAAAGAACCAACAGAAGTAACTAAATTAATGGAAAGATTAAAAGAACAAAATGATAATATAAATAGGGTAAATACAAATTTATATACAAATAATGTTAGACACCAATTTAAAAATTCAGAATGTGGTGTTTATAGTATGAATTTTATACTAAAATTATTAGAAGGTAATACTTATAAAGATATTAAAAATAATATAATAAAGGATGAAGATATGGAGTTGAACCGATCAAAATTATATATAAAATATTTTTGATATTTTTTTTTTACCTATTTTTGGATAAATTATAATATCATTTATTACTTTTTCATTATTTTTTGAATATTCTTTTTGTTGTGATTCATATAAATATTTTAATTCACTATTATATGTTTTAATATTACAAACTCTACATAATCCATTTTTTTTTATATAACTTACATAAAAATAGGATGCCCTATGGTGTTGATTACATACATTTTTTTTAATTATTTTATCTCTACAATATGGACATAAATTATTATTTACATTTTTAATACAATTATAATGATATTTATGTCCACAATTTAAAATTAATATATCTTTACAATTATCTATAAAATCTAAACATATTGAACACTCATCCATATATTAAAATTAATTTTTTTTTTTTAAGTAATTTTAAGAAATTATGATATTTACATGTTAGATTATGATGTAGATAATTGTTTAGGATATGACACTAATTCAATAATAGTATTGAAATAATTATCATTTTCATTACCGAAGATGAATAAAATATAATAAATTTATTTTATCTCTATGTTTATTTTATTATTTAAAAATATAGTTTATATATTATATTAAAATGAATAATGATTTCTTAGATAATCAAAATTTCAGTTATTTAATAAATAATGTTAGAAATGATGTAAGTCAAAAAACAGATTTTGATATTTTTAACGATAAAAAATATGTTAATTTATTCAAAAAATTGATTCAAACAATTCACACTACAAATATGAATAAGACAAATATAACAAAAGAATATTTAAATAGTGTTGTTATTGATAAATGTGTTCCTTTTTTAGTGAATCAAATAAATAATGATAAAAAAAAAGAGCATATTTTTAATCTTCCTCAACCAAAAATAGAAACAATGGGGCGACCTAAATCTACTAGAGTAGTTAGAGAAAAGAAAAAAAACACGGATTTTTCAAATCTTACACTTGATACTCAATTTCATGATTTAAATAATAGAAATCAATCTCAATCTGGAATGTTTTTAGATAATTCAAATGTATCAAATAATATAACAAATATTGCTGGTAAATCAACAAGAGATGATGAAAGAATAGATTTAATGAAAAAAATGCAAGAATTAGAAAATGAAAGAAATTATAAAAAAAGTATAGAAGATTCTAATAGTTTTAGCAATCAGGTTCAAAATGCTAATATAATCCAACAAAAACAAATAAATGAAATTAATCAAAAAGGTATACAAAGTGATAATGATTTTTTTAAAAAAATGTATGAAAATGATTTACAACTTGAATCCAATCCAAATCCAAATCAAAATCAAAATCCAAATTTACAAAATAAGAATAATGGGGAACCAAATAAAGAAATGTCTATAGACAAATTAATGATAAAAAGAAATAGTCAATTTAATAATAATAATACACAACAACAACAACAAAATTATTTTAATAATAATGATGATGATGATGATTTGGATTCATTATATCAGAATAGAAGTATGACTTTAGCAAAACAAGAACTTGAAAATCCCATGTCTCCTATAGATTTGGATAAATACTCTATTTCAAGAAATCAAGAATTATCTCCATCAAATATTAAAGAAAATTTAAATATGTCAATCAATAATAGCACAATGTTAAATTCAGAAGATATAAAAGAAAAATTAAATGAGATAAATTTAACTGAAGAAAATAAGAAAGACTATCAATCAAAAACTTTTATGTCTACAAATAAGGTTTATGAAAGAAGAAAAAAACGTGTTTTATCAATTGATATTTCCAATTTTTTAGATGATATTGAAGAAAATCGGCCTGCTATTGTTAATTATTCAAATAATTTTTGGCATCATTTTAAGGTAAATTTTCAAGAAGATTTTATTGTTGATAAAATAACAGATGTGTTTTTAGAAAGTATAACAATAAATAACCCAGCACAAGCAAGTTACTTTAATAATTTATATATTGTAATTGATATTGATGAGTTTAATGTAAAAACAGCAACTAATAATGGTTTTATGAAAGATAAATTTGTACTCCCAAATGAAAATACTGAAACATCTGGTAGTAATAAATTCTTTAAATACCATTTGAAAAGTAATTATATTGCTACAATAAATCCTAAAAAACTTAACTCGTTAACCATGAGAATGACAAATGAAAATAATCAACATGTAGGTGTTCAATTATCAGATAGCACAGCTACAGTAAATAACGTAGATGGGTATGAGGCTTCTTCAAATATAATTAAAGTTAGTGATTCAGAATTATTTAGTATATTTGATCCAGTTTATAATAGTAATAAAAAATTTATAGGTATTTTATCAGGTACACATAATGATAATAACCATTTACATTTTAATAATAAAACACATATTTCTTTGATTAATGGTGAAAAACTATATTTACCTCATAGTGACATAAGAACAAATATATTTAGTAATAATAAAACAGATATAGATAGTCTAACTATAGCTGTAGATAATGGAGAAGGTGGTAATAGTAGTGCTGTAACTGATTTTTCAGTGGGAGATACAGTATATTTAGGAAATGGATGCAACTTAGGAACACTATCAAATGTAATTGCAGATAAACTCACATTTGAAAGCGGTATAAGTATATCCATACCAGATAATGTAAGAATGTATAAAGAAAACCCATTACCAAAAGTATTTGCTTCTAATAATAAAAATAATAGAATTATAATGGAATTTATGTTCATTTCACGATAAATTGAGTTTATTGTTATTTTATAAAATATTTTATATATTATATGGATTCTACATTTCTTTCAAAAGAAAATTTAGATAATATTTATGAATATTTAAATACAAAAACAGTACATAATTATAATATTAATTTAAATACCAATGAAAAATATAAAAAAATTGTAAAAAAACTATCAAAAACTATATTTAAAAGTTTAAATTCAAAAATTAAAAATATGAGTATTAACGAATTTAATGAATTAGTTGTTAATAAATCATTACCATTTATAAAACTAAATATAGATAAAGAAATAAGTACAATTAAGTATTTAAATTCTGATGTAAATAGTGCAAAAAGTAATGATACAAAACCAATAAATTATAGTGAATTGAATGAAAATATTATGAATATAGGTAATAATAATTCACTTAAATTAGTTTCAGATA
>Ga0209425_10006794_pt1 | contig 10890 bp, 9 predicted proteins | sample COG_05_FD_184749 | JGI IMG/M metagenome (GOLD analysis project Ga0209425, IMG submission 184749) | Pelagic Microbial community sample from North Sea - COGITO 998_met_05 (SPAdes) (version 2) | ecosystem: Environmental > Aquatic > Marine > Neritic zone/Coastal water | place: Helgoland, sampling... | reverse complement strand
AAACCAAATTCAGCTACTAATTTTGGAGCAAGGCTTCCACCATCTTTCATATTTAGATCTGATAAACCAAAATCAATAATCTTATTTTGATAATCGCCAATTTTTCCATCATAACCTAATTGATTAAATCCAATTCCAAACAAACTATTTTCAGATATGTTTAATAAAGCTCTTTCCCATCCAGATAAAAAAACTAGTGCAGAAATATTTTCAGTGTCATTTAATTGCAATCTATCTGTATAATAAACTAAATTTTCTATATCTATTCCTATCAATAATACAAATATAACTATGGGTATAAAAAAAATAATAAGAGATTTTCTAATGGAATATATTAGCATGACAAAAAATAAACCAACTAACATAGTTAAATTCTGAATATTCATTACAATAATTAAACTACCTATAATTAATGAATATGCATAAAGATTATTTTTACAGCTTAATAATTTAAATAATAAAAGTGGCAAAAAAATTAAACTAAAATGCGATACTTCTGGAAAAAATGTTAACCAAGGTTCTGTGGATCTTGGATTAAATATTTTATAAATTAAAAAAGCAACACCATCAATTGCTACTATGTAAAAGATTATGGTGATATATTTATATAATTTATCATCAGAAATTTTTTGAGATAAGGCTACAAAAAAAGTACAAGCTATTAGATTAATCATAAGTAATAAATATGATAATAAAAACCTCTCAAAATCAAACCAATCAAATAAAAGATATGAATAAATGCTAATTAAAAAAAATAAGACTAAGGTTAAAAAAATATATAAATGTGATTTATCTAATTTAATATTTTTATAATTAAGAAAATAAATAGAAATAACAAACAAAGAAGATAACATGGCTCCAAAACTATAAGAATAAATACCTGAATACACAACGTATGCTCCAGGAGCTATAATTATTGCAATTAATGAAATAAAAAAAATATTTATTTTCATATTATATTTAGTAATACTATTAATTTTTCTAATTATTAATGATTAAACTCATAATATAAACAGAATTTTTCTTATAAACCATTTAGCTTTCGCAAATATACTATCAATATATATATGAAAGGTTGTTGGTCTCGTTTTGTGTAAAAGTTTTATTTGATTAGTTTCATCTAATATGTCAGAAACTCGCCAACTACTTCCTCCTTGGCTTTGTCCTCCAGCTCTAAAATTACATAAAACCTCATTCACAAAACCTGCTTTAAGTTTATAGCCAGCTCTAAGTAAAAATTCATAATCAGCACAAACAGGAAAGTCTGTATTATAAATTCCATACTTTTTATATAAAGATATATTATGAAGTGAACCAACATGGGCTACATTCATATATCTTGAAAAATCTCTCCAATTCCATGCTTTACCTATTTTTCGTTTAATTTTTTTTTCTTTTGTAATCAAATTAGATTGAGAGGAAATATACTCAACTTCATATAACGAATTAATTTTTTCAACATACTTTTGTATCGCATTAAGCTCATAAAAATCATCAGAACCTAAAAATCCTATCCATTGTCCTTTGCTTAATTTTAAAGCTTTATTCCAAGCATCATAAACTCCCCTATCCTTTTCACTTATCCAATAATCTAATTGATCAGAATAATCTTTAATAATATCTAGACTGCCATCAGTGCTTCCACCATCCACAATTATGTATTCTAAATTATCATAAGATTGATTAATTACACTTTGTATAGCTTCCTCAAGATAATCCTCACTATTGAAAACAACTGTAACTATTGAGATAAGAGGCTTATCAACATATGATTTTTTGAAATAACCTTCACATCTTAATCCGCCCTCAGCAATCCTATCCTTAGTTGCTGGCAAAAACAAAAAACTCTCAAATTTATCATTTTTAATATTTAAGGACTCTGTTTTTTTTTTTGATAATAATTTTGTGGTGCTATATTTTTTATCTAAACAAATAATATCTGTCATTTAGTCCACTTTAATTTACCTTATTCTAATATTGAATGTAGATATACTTAACTTATAAATACTTCAATATTTCTAATTTTAATCACAAATATAAAATATCAAATTAACTGTTTTTTTTAAGAAACAAACCATCAAACTGAAGGGTCCTTCCATCTCTACTATCTGTAAAGCCACGTTCTAGCGACCATAACACAAAATTCTCTTTTTCTAATCTTAAAATTAACTCTTTCCACATATCTTGTCCTTCATAAAGTGGGGCAAGTGATAACTCACAAAGAACCCCCTTAGCTCTTTTTAAAGTTTTTTCAGCACCATCAAGGACTTGGGTTTCATACCCTTGAGTATCTATTTTTATAAAACAATTTGAAAATTTATCTAAATAAGTATCTGCAACAGAGTCTAGTGTTATGATTGGTGTCTTTTCAATATCAATATATTTAGAATTAATTGCTGCATTTAAATGTAAATTTAGCATTGGGAGTATTGAAGAGGAATAAGAGTTTTTAGATATATTGATATCTACAAACCCATTACGATCACCTATTGCTGTTCTATCATGAATTAACCAATTAGTGTCTTTAGATGCTCTTTTGATTAACTTTTCTCTAGCACTTGTTAAAGGTTCAAAACTAATAATCTTACCTAAATATCCTTTGTCTCTCATCTCTAAAGAAAATTGACCAGTGTTTGCACCAATATCAAATAAGACATCAATTTTTACTTTTCTCATTGCTGCAATAATTTGTACTCCAAAGTCTGAACTAGGTTGTAATCGATGCACTTCAATTCCAAATTTATTTAATAATTTTCTTATTTTTTTTTTCATGGTAAAAATTTTAGAATTTAAATTTAATCATTCTTATTTTAAAATCAAATAGTGATTGCTCTTATTAAATTTAACACTTAGAAGCTTATATATAAAACAATGAAAAAAATAAACTTTGGAGTAATTGGGCCTGGAAAAATGGGCCAACTTTTTATCAGAGATTTTATTAAATGTGGCGCTAGGTTAACATACATAAAAGCCTCTACTGTAAAAAGATCCAACAAAATAATCAAAAAATTTCAAAAAGAAGGAAAGCTTAATAATAATAACATAAAGTCAGTAGACTCTTTAATTATTAGTTCAAAAACTAATACTCATTATAAATATATAAATAAGTTTTATAAAAAAAAAAAATTACTTATAGAAAAGCCCTTTTTTTTTTGTAAAAATAAACCGTATAATTGGCATCTTGATAAGGCAAAAATATTTTTAAAATCTAAAAAATGTATTGATATAAATTTAAGCAATTATCTTTTGGGTGATACTTACAAAAATCAAAAATTTTATAAAAAAAAAACTTTTAAAAAATTTTTTTTTACTTTTCACACGAATGGAGAGAATAATGATAAATTTATTATCTTAGATTTAATGCCACACTTTTTTTCCATAATACAAAGATTATCTCCATGTAAATCTGTTAAAATAATTGAAAAAAAAGTAGAAAAATTTAAAGCTTTTTTAATCTTAAAAGTAGATAATTATATTTGCTATATAGACCTTAGAGAAAAGCAAAAAATTAAAAAATTATCTTTTGGATTTGATAATTTTATTTTAAGCAGAAAGCAGATCGTAAATAAAGAAATATTAAAAAATTATCTTTATAATAAAAGGCATGGTTTAAAAATCGAAATTCCTAATCCTTTAAACGAATTTACAAATAATTATTTTAAAAATATAAATAAAAATTCTAATACTATAAAAAAAAAGTTTATCTATGAAAATTTTAAATTAACCTTAAAGACTTATTTTTTTAAACCGTAAATATCTTCAAGATTATTAAAATCTCTAAACTCTCCTTGGTCAAAAAACACTTTTGTTTTATTCTTTCTTATGAGTGTATTAAATAAATTTAATTCAAAATTTTTTTGAATTTTATGTATATTTTTTTTTAACAACTCTTTGTTAATGAAACATACCCCTGAATAAAATAAATGATTATCCTTATTATAGAAATGAGAGATTTTTTCATTTTTGGTAAATGATTTAATTCTTTTTTCCCGATTTACTTTTAAAAAACCATATTTAATAATTTTAGAAGTGCAAATAAATGAGCAATCAATGCTCTTTTTAAATGTTTCATAAAATATTTTTTGTAAGTTAAAATTATATAGACTGTCTCCATTCATTATTAAAACATATTGAAATTTATCCAATAGTTTTAAAGTTTTTTTTACTCTTAATGCAATGCTACTATTTAGACCTGTAAAGTTCAAAAAAACTTTTTTTTTAAATTTCTTATTTACTTCTTTCTCGACTTTTTTATGCGCATGTCCAGTCACTATAAAAATATTACTAAATTTTTGTTTAAACAAATAATTAATATTTCTTGATATTAATGTTTTGTTATCAATTTTAATTAATGACTTGTTAGTATTTTTAAATTTTGTACCTAGTCGAGTGCCTTTGCCACCACATAAGATTATTACTGCAAGTTTATTTGCTATTTGCATGAGATCATTAAATTTATAATTTTACTTTCATAAAAGCAATTTATATTGTACTAACTCAATAATTATTATGTCGAATATTTCCAAAGATTTAAATGCGGATCAAGTTCTTGTTGAAAAAAACAATGATCAAGCGCTCGTAAATAGAGTAAACTATCAAGCGAAATATATTAAAAATGTAGATGAATTTATAGAAAAAATTATTAAAAAAACAGTTATCCCTATTCAGCTAGAAATCCAACCTGGAAGAGAGTCGGGCAAAAAGTTATGTTGGATGAGTTGCCCATATTGTTATGGTGGATCAGCAGATAATACTGGAACAAGACTTGATATTGACAAATATCTATCTGTTCTTGATGAAACAGTAAATGGACCTCATGGAAATATAAATAAAATTATTGTTGCTGGATATGCAACTGATCCCTTGCATTACGAACATGTTTCACAATTAATTAAAAAAATAATTAGCAATAAACAAATTATGGGAATTCATACAAAATTATTGAAAATTCCAAAAGATTTAGATAACATTTTAAAAGGTGATGACTTACAAAAAGGAAGTTATTTAACAATAAGTTTAGATGCTGGATTTCCAGACAGCTATAATAAAACTCATGGATTACCTGGTACAAAAAATGTTTTGTCCAAAATAATAGAAAATATAAAAACTATAAAATCTCTTAAAATCAATAATCTAAATGTCGGTGCAACATATCTGGTCACTTCAGCAAATAATAGCGATGAAGAAATTAGGGAGTCAATTAGAATATGTAATGAAATTGGAGTTGAAACTTTAAGATTTTCAATGCCCCAAACACCAAGGGGTTATACGTTAACTGAGGAAGAAGACATAATTATTAAAGAAAAAACTAAAGAAATAGAAAGAATTTCAAATATAGTATCAGAAACAAAATCTGAAAATTGCGCTGTAAGTGCGGTCGATCCAGATAAGGATTTCAAAATAGATAAAACAAGATATTTACCGTGTTTTGCAAGATTTGTTCATCCTGCTATCGGATTTGATGGCCAACTATATCATTGTTCAGAATCTTCATCACCTAATTTTTCAAGCATGAGTCTTGGAAATCTTCAAAAGAGAGGATTTTGGGAATCGTACTATGATTATGATTTAGAAAAGATTAAAGATGCGTTTTCTGAAATGGAAAAAAATGCGTGTATGTGTGATAGAAAATTATTTATCGTAAATCAAAATATTACTGAGAGTAAAAATTTTAATCTTTTAGAAAAATATCTAAAAATTTAGTCTCTTTTTTAGAATTATCCTTTATATATTTGAGTGCCCATAATCTGGCATTTTTACCTATTTTATCAATTTCCGAGGTATTCATGAGCTTTTTTTTTAATAAATTTGAGTCTTGTTTGAGATTACCGGATAATTTGATTATTGAATTACTGGGTATATCCACTGAAAATGAATTATCATTTTTAATTATTGCACAACATTTGCCCATTAACATGGTCTTTAAAACTGATCCTTCAAAATTTGCAGACCAAAAAGATGGGCAAAGTATAATTTTAGTTTCATAAATTTTTTCTTGTAGTCCATTATTCCAATTTTTTTTATCAAAGGTAATATTTTTATAGTAAAAATCTTTCACTAAATCGTAATCAGGCATAAAAAAATTTGAATTAGGATTAACTTTTGCTAGTTTTATAAAATAAAAATAGCCTTTAGCCTCAACCATATTGGCATGAAAAAGAAAATCATATTTGTAAGTCTTATTTTTTTTTAATTTAATATTTTTAAATTCAGGAGAAATATGTTTAAACTCCATTACTTTTGAATTCGGAAATACAGAATTAATTATTTTTACATGACTTGAGCTATGGCATATAAAAAGTATTGATTTAGATTTATTTTTTAAAGTATTTGTAAAATCAATATAGCTTGAGTCTTTAGATGTATGGGCAAAATGATCGCAACTTTTGTATGGATTGAATTTTTTTAAACATTTAAAGCATTCTTTGTTAAAAACTGTATTATAAGATCTTTTACAAAACATTACATTGTCATTTACAAAAAAAATAATTTTTCTCGAACTTTTAATTAACTTTGATGAAAGCTCATACCCTAAACCTTGAGGAAAAAAAATTAAAAGTCTTTCTATTTTATAATTATGATAATATTTAAAATTTATATCATTTAAATATTTAAATTTATTCTGAGAATGTTTATTAATATTTTTGAAAATATAATTTAACCACCCATAAGCACCATATTGTTTTTTTTTTAAATCTCTCACATCCAAATCAAAAGCAAATAAAGATTTTATATTGTGTATTTTTTTTGTGAAAAAAAAATTAAATAAATTTTTAGTAAAGTAATTATAAATACTTTTAGCGTGATATTTGGTTGTCTTAATTATTTTATTAATAACTTGTTTAGACCTATTCCAAAAAAATGATGGGATTTGATTAAAATTAAGCATTTTGAAATAAGATAATTATAGTTTTTTATTTTTAATTTCTTTTAAATTACGAAAATTTTTTAAAAAATATTTAATTATTCTTTTAGGTAATCTAAAGAGATTATGAGGAAAGCGTTTATTAAGACCATCAAAAAAATTATCAAAGTTGTATCTATCGGCTCTTATATCTTGCTTAATTTCCACTGGATAAATAATCTCACCTATTTCTTGAGTGGGCACATTGGCATTCTTATCATTTTCAGAAATTGTGTGAGTTGCGTCTTTTCCAAACCCAATGTTACTAACTAAATTGACATTGGGCGTTGCTGTAAGACCACCTTTATACCAGATACTTGCTGTCCAGGGATAAGCCCAACTATCCATTTGTCCTGCATACACATAATCAAAAATTTTTTGCCAATATTTTCGCTCAACTTTATCAGGTGTATGACTCAACCAATCCTTTGAATTTTTCCATCTAGGCCAAAATTTTATATCTCCTTGATAATCATTCCAAGCTCTTCGCCAAGTGGCCCAGCCCCAGATATGATTATATTTTGAAAAATAATAGGAAGTATCCCCTCGCCATTGACCATTTTGAAAATTATTTCCACTAATAATTGATACTCTCTTATCTTTAGCATGATGTTCTAATAAATTTTCACAAAAAATAAAAAAATCCAAATGTGGTACGCAATCATCCTCTAAGATAATACCTTGTTCTTCATGTTCAAAAAACCATGTTATGGCAGTACTAACCCCTCTTTTACAACCTAGGTTTTTATCTCTAAAAAGTGTTTTTACTTCACAGGGCCAATCTACTTTAGTGGCAATTTCACGTGCTTTTGTAATTTTTTCTATTTCTCCATCATAACCTTCACGCGGTCCATCACTAGCTACATAAAGCCTTTGTGGTTTTATTTGACGTATTTTTTCAAAAACATGTGTTGTTGTATCAGGTCTATTAAAAAGTAAAAATAAAACAGCAGTTTTTAATGAATTTTTCAATTTTAATCTATCCTTTGAGAATTTTTATAGCATAAAAGTTTACAATAAAAAATTAATGTTATTTAATTAATGAAATTATATATTCTATATTTTCTTTACTTGGCTCTGAAAAAATTTTTTTTATATCTTTTTTGTCAATTTTCCAGTTAAGATCAATATCTGTTGGCGAAGAAATAAGACGTGCAAGGTCAAAGTTTATTAACCTTTTCATATGTTCTGATCCAGTAGTATTTACAACAAAACAAGCAGTTCCAAAATACAAGCCTTCATAGAGCGCTGTTGAAAAAACACCTACTTGCCATCGAGATCTTGCAAAAATATCATATAAGTCTGCGTGTTTATGGGAAATAACCACTCCAGCGTTTCTAAGCTCAATAAAATAATCTGGCTCTTGTTCATAAAGTTCTCTAGGATGAGGTTTATATTCCACAATAATTTTTTTAGAAAATTGTCTACTTATATCTTGTGCAAATTTTACTAATTTTGGAAGCCCTTGTGAAATAATTACCAACCGATCTTCTTTAACTATATGAGAATAAGAATTAATTTTCTTATATAAATAAGGGTTTCCAAATGAAATAATTTTATCTTCATCTAATGGAAATTTACAATTTGACGACCAATAATCACCAAAAGATAAAAATAAATCTGGAGAAGATATTTTTTTTATACCTGATGTATAATCGTAGTTGAGTTTACCTCTCGCTGGTGAACCATGTTGTAATTCAATAGTTGTGATGCCAAGTGATTTTGCTGCTGCAATAATAGCTTCTTGAGCATGACTGACAACAACAAATAAAAGTTTGGGCTTCTTAAGTTTAAAAAAAAACCGCATTAATGGATAAAAGCCTAACCAATGTTGAATTATTTTTCTTACTCTTTTATGGATATCTATTGCACAAGAAAATTCACTATATAGAGTTTTTTCAAGATGAGATATTGTTAGAAGATCATTTTGATTAAACTTTAATTTTCGAAATTTCGAAATTATATTTGCAAGGCTGTATAAAGAGTCTGCATAAAATAAATTTTTAGTTTTAGCTGGAGAAAGATGACCATTGCCTTCAGATCTTTCAATAACAGAGAAATCGATTTTTTCTGGAAATAAATCAATAAAAGGATCGGTATAAAGATCAACATATACTCCTTTTTCTAATTTACGACGAGGATGGCCTAAAACAATGATACTTTCTCTTTTTACCCACAATGGAGATTTAGGTGAAAGAAGTTTTAAAAAATTTTTTAATATATGAATGATAGTAAAAATTTTCATGTTCACAAATTTTTTAATTGTAAACATTTTATTTTTTTTTATTTCTTCTCTTGGGGCCAACTCATCCAATAACTCATTAAAAAGTTGATATCTAAGCGTATCCCACCAAGTAACACCTTGAATTATAGATTCATCTAAATGTAACTTTTTTTCAATATATTCAAATCTCTCGAGAATTTCACTAAAGGTCCACTTATAATCTTTATTTTTCATAGTAGCTATAAGATGATTATTATATGAAAAAATAAATTACAGGAAAGATAATTATTATATATAAAAATTAGCTATAAAGAATATACAAATTAGTTTACTTATAAGTTAGATTTATTAGTTAAAAAAAAACTAAACTATCTTATCTAACGTTATTTAATCTTTAACTATTATTAGATTTAGATATTATAATTATATAATCTTATGGAAAAAAATTTTATTTTTGCCAAAGAAAATTTATTACTTGATACGGTATTGGTTGAAAAGTTACATATAGAATTTGACAAAATTTATCAAGAGAATACAAATAATAATAATACTCATACCAATTTTTTAGATTTAAGAAATGATGATATTATAAAAGTTCCTTTATTTTTTTCTTTACTTAGTAGAATACAAAAAAAATTTGAATTAATAACCGGACACAACGATTTGTGTTTTGAAAAGTTGTGGCTAGTTTCATCTTCATCAAATGATACAAACAAAACTACCCTCCCCTACATTCCACATATAGATAAACGTAGATATTTAAAGGCAATGGTTTATCTTCATGATGTTAATTTAGAACACGGACCAATTCACCTGGGACAAGTAAAAAAAAATATTAATATAGAGCAAAAAAGAAAAAGATTGCCCCAAGATTACAAAGAAAAGGGATTAAATACTATTGAAGATAAAGATCTTGATGGAACTTTAGCTCCTATGTTAGGTAAGGCAGGTGATGTAATTTTTTTTGATACTAATACCCCACATAAAGCAGGCATAATAAAAGATAGTTATCACAGAAAAGTCCTAAGGTTTGACTTTGAAAGACCTAACTTTAATTTAAAGCCCTCTATAATAAATAAGATTATTAAAAAATTATTAAAAAATTAAAGAAAGATATTTGATAATTTACTGTCTAAATTTTTAAAAAATAAATTGCTGTAATACTAAATCAGTTTAATCAAGCTTTGTATGATGCAATATTTATTTAGATGATAAAAAAAATCCTAGAACTTTAACACAACTATAAATGTCAAAAGTACAAAACTTTAAATATATTTTTTTAGGAGCTTTAAATCATCTTCTGTATCCAAATCAAAAGATTCACTTCTGGGAACTATTAATGATATGGCATCTTGATAAATAGATTTTGTATTTTTATTTAAAGATCTTACATATAAACAATTGATTACTCCATTTGGGTGATAAAACTTCTTTTGGGTTTGGCTTTGAGTACTGCCAGTAACCATTGGTGATTTTTTAAAAACTGGCTTCCATTTATTACCATTTATTGAAAAGCCAAATGTTATATGAAAATCGTACTCGCATGCTGAGAAATAATTTTTTTTATTTATTATAGAAAGATTGATTGCCTCTTTAATAGTTTTTATAGATCTTAATGGGCAAGTAGGTAACATTTGTACTAAAAGATCATTTTTTTTAAAATTAAATTTATTTAATAAGTCATATTTTAGATAATCAAATATTTTTGATTTTGTCTTAGAGTGTGCAATACTTCTTTTATCAAAAATTAAATTTTTATAAT
>Ga0209425_10006793_pt1 | contig 10891 bp, 10 predicted proteins | sample COG_05_FD_184749 | JGI IMG/M metagenome (GOLD analysis project Ga0209425, IMG submission 184749) | Pelagic Microbial community sample from North Sea - COGITO 998_met_05 (SPAdes) (version 2) | ecosystem: Environmental > Aquatic > Marine > Neritic zone/Coastal water | place: Helgoland, sampling... | reverse complement strand
AATATATTCTATTCTGAAAGACTTGCGAATCGATTATCACCCAAGGGAGGCGTTGGTTTTTTCCTCACTTCTATGATGTGTCCCTGTAGCAACCAGTCATGTAGTAATTGGCGTGGTTCAATAATACGCTTCACTTTCTCTATGGTAGCGCCGGGTGACTCACCATTCACAAACCTGCGAGTATTGGGCCCTTCGGGAAATGCTTTTACCTCGTTCACCTCACAACTGTATTCGTATTCTTTTACATCAGGGTCGACGTCGTCAAACTTCTTCACCATTTCGGCGTGAATACTACCCAGCGTGTTAAACGCCGCGTCCAGAATCAAATTTACGGGTTTATTCGATTCAAAGCAAATAGTAACCATTACGTCCGCACGCGTGGGATTTCCGTTGCACCGAATCACGCTCTCTGAAAAACATATCCCGAATTTGTATCTCTCGTGAAATACGAGTTCGCCCGACCGTGGCATATATTGAGGCATGGAACGGCGTCTTAGAAACGAATAAACCGGCTCGTCATCTCCAATGCGCCCCAGTATTTCTGCGAGTTGCCAATATATTTCTTGGTCGGTTGGTCTGGGCAGCTGCTTCTCAAGCTCTTGGACACGTGCCTTCGCCTCTTTCACGTCGCGCCTGGCGTATGATAATTCTTCCCGCGCGGCGACCGCGGCTTCATATCGGTCGCGCTGGGGCTTTGTGAGTCCTTCTGGTGCGGCTTCATATTGATGGAAGCCTGACATATTTAAAAAATGTATGACGTATTTGTACTGTAAATATGTTCAATAGCAATACGAGCAAGAGAACGGATTCTATGCTGATCCGTCTCGCCGCGAACATATTAAGCAGACACCGATGCCCAAAGTCACACAAGTGTACGAGAATGTGGTCCGTGTGAGGCGTTCGAAGCGACACGGGCTCCGACGAACACACAGGCGTTCGCGTCGGACCAAGCGAGACCGAAAAATAGACCGCCGCAAGACCGTCTATGATAGAGACCACGGAGGCGTCAAAACGCGCAATCATAAATGGGTTCGGACAAAGCGCGAACTGCTGCAAGTGTACAAAGAGACACAGCTTGTCGGTAAACTGCGCAAAAAAGCGGCGAAAGTTACACAATCAGGGTACGCGGAAAACGATTTTGTGGTAGCCGATGACGCGAACATTGAAGAGAATGCGTTCACGTTTGACACGGATGAAATGCTGGACCGTGCAGACGCTATCGAACTGGGAACCGATAGCGATTCGGACAACCCGCCAGACTTCTTGTGCTCATCCTCTTCAGACGATTCTGACCTGCCAGAAGGCGAGGCGTAACTGTATCGTTCTTTAAACCAGTAAAAGAACGACTAATATAAATACGAGCACAGCCAAACACAATGAAACGTGCATACAATCTATAACGTAAATAACCCGTTCTTCGATATTAAACTTCTTTTGTTCGGTATTAAACTTGACATGACACAATTCGCACGACGTGCGTCCTGACACGTGTATCCACCTCTGCAAACATTTCTCGTGGACGTATGCCATCGAACCAGTGCAATTACAGAGGTTTTCCACGCCACCTGGTTCATAACATATCCTACACGTACTTTCGGTACATTCTGAAGTGGGTGAGTCCATGCGGTACCGATTTAATTTAAATTAAATTAAATTGACCGCAGGCGTCCTTTTTTTTGGCCTAAACATTTCGCGTGGCATCGACATCGGATTTAATTTAATTTAAATTAAATTAAATAAAATTAAATTGTGCATAAGTTCGTCATAATATAAACATCGTATATAGCACGTGAACGCAGCATCGTGGACCATGGTAAAGATTGAGGTCACCAAGGTGATTCAGATTCGCGGGGACGAATGGGCACTCGTCAAATTCCGCAACGCATCGACACAAGGCACGTGCGCTGGTTATTTTGGCTGTCCGTGCCAGCAAATCGTCGCGGGGCAAATATACAGCGGAAACTTGCAACAAAAGCGTTCGTACGATGGTACACTGCGCACACGTTTTAAAGGCAAACCCCACCAACGTATTGTGCATCGTCTTCAGTTTGCACTGAACGCGGAAAGTGTCCCATGGAAAGTACGGGCAGCACTGACGTCGCAATTCAAACCGATTAAGAAGCTCTTCGACGTCATTGAGCACAAACGCTGGTCCCAATTGACATCTATGCAAGGTATCGGCCGCGTGACCGTGAAAAGAATCGAGCAGGCGTATGCGTCCATCAAGTCTGTACTCGAGCGTTCGAATACACTTCAAAGTCAGTTTCCCACTCTGTCTGCGTACATGCGGGCCGAACAAATCGAAGCGGCGATGAAATGGATGTCCAAACCGAACACGGACTCTATGGACAACTTCCTAACGTTTCTGCGCATTGACCCGTTCCGTATCGTCTATCACTGTGAGTACGATTCGTTTACGTACGAGAGCCAAGCCAGACAAGATTTCATCAAGGCGACCAAACATGCAAGTCGTGTCAAGATGGCCGAGGCTGCCGCTCAAGACTTGGGCATATCGGTCCACGACAAACGTCGGGCCAGGTACAAGGCCGTTGACGCTATCAAACGCCACATGTCCAAGACTGGCGACTACTGGATGTCGCGCGGCGCTTTCATGGCACGTTTTTCCGGCATCTGTGCGACGTGGCCTATCGCCCAACATGAGAATTATGTGGCACTGCTCAAGTACGCGGATATTGAACAGTTTATCCAAAAAGAGTTTGCCGCAGTGGCACTGCGCAAACAGCCAAGGTACAAAATGCCCGAAGACGACGTGCAACTCGACGACCGTCAGCGCGAGGCCGTACGACAAGCCTGTGAGAATCCACTGTTCGTGTTGCAGGGCGGTGCCGGCGTTGGAAAAACCTCTGTCTGCAAGCACATTGTGAAATCGCTGTACGGAGCCGTCACATGCGCCGCACCCACGGGAAAGGCGGCACAGCGCTTGAAGGAGTCCACGGGCGTGGAGGCGTTCACAACACATCGTCTGTACTACTCCAAGTCCGTGGAAGTGCACCCCACACTACTACTGGACGAACAGTCCATGCAAGAGCTGGAGATTTTGGCCCAAGTCCTGCGCGAACACACGTTTCACAAGATTATATTTGTCGGCGACACGGGCCAGCTCACGTCCGTCGGACCTGGTCAATTTCTCAAGGATTTGTGTGCGTCGGACGTGCCCCGCATTGAATTGACACACATCTACAGGTCTGGGCCCGACTCGTACATTGCGACCAACGGCCAAAAGATTCGCCACGGCGACACGAATCTTGACACTGCTCCGTCGTCCTTTGAGGTCTTGCCGTACCAAGACGAAGACCAACTCGTCAACAAGGCCATTCGCGCCGCGGAGGAAACTGGCGAGCGCCCCATGGTGCTGTGCAATACCAATAATGAAATTGCCACCTTGAACAAGCGCTTGCGCGACCATTTCAACCCACCGATGGCCACAATGACGTCTAATCCCGTGCAACTAGAGTACATATCCACGACCAAGACGTTCCGTTACCCAAACTGGCGTTTTGCGCTGGCCGACAGTGTCATCAACGTCACCAACAAGTACAAGGAGGAACCAGACGGTGAGTCCATCAAAACGGTACTACAGGTGGCCAACGGTGACATTGGCACGATATCTAAAATTACGAAGGAGAGCATATGGGTGCGTTTCGCGGACGTTCTCGTACGATACGATGGTCCCATCGACTACAATGAGTATTTGCGTCCGGCGTATGCGCTGACCGTGAACAAGGCTCAGGGGTCTGAATACGATACGGTCATCGTCAAGTCGGTGTCGTCGTGGGGCGACAAGCGCGAACGCTTTTACACGGCGGTGACGCGTGCCAAGCAGAAGTGCATCGTGTACGAAGTGGGGACTGCCAACGCGGACTGTATTCGCGCCTCTCCGGCATCTAGAAAAACGTTTTTATTCAAGAGATAAATACCCTACTTAAGCATTCTTGTTACTTTCATAATGTCCGTAAAACAATTCGTGTATAAAAGTCCAATATCTACGGGCGAGTCCAAATCTAAAGATGGTGTACAACAGTACGCTCAAATATTACAAGAAAAGGGGTTTGTGGTAATACCCAGAGAATTGTTGGGATTTAGCGAGTCTGAAATTGATTCTTTGTACAATGCCCAATTAGAAAAAGCTCGCAATCAGTTCGGAGACGAATGGTTCGACGCGCACATAGGGTGGTCAAAATCTTTAAAGCAGCGATGGGGTAAAAGTGGTACGGCTGGAAAAGTAAAAGCGTTTGCCGAACAATATAAGTTGTTCATAGACGAAAGAGTGAACCGAATGTTCGATTATATGTTTAATGCATTACGTATACAGCGCGATTCAGATACAAATCTTATAAAAATATTAGGAAGTCGTCTGAGCTTGAACAAAACATGGCGAACAAGTAGAAAACAAGCAGGCTTAACACCTCATGTAGACGAGAACCCGTGGGCGACTCAATCCCCGAATGAGCGTTACAATTACGAATTCTGGAAATCGAAGGTGAAATCAGACATAGAACACGCAAGGCTTAAAATTAGACCTCGCGAGAGGTATAAACCGATTGCATCCTTTTTGGCCCTAACAGATTGTGTGGGTGGATGCGACGGAGGTGGAATGGGTTGCAGTACATGCAAAGACGCATTCTCTTATTATCAAAAGTCACATAACCATGGTCGGAATAAATATCAAAACGATTCAACCCGTTCTCTCAAGCAAGTGAAGAAATATTACAAGAAAGAAGACATTGACCCGACAAAGCCTTTACCGAAGACAATAATGGACACTGGTACGTATAAACAGTATCAAAAAAAAGACAAGGAAATTTGGCGTAAAATGGTATATCCCAAATACAAAAAGGGTGACATGGTCATGTGGTTGGCAGAAACATTCCACGCGGGTCCGAAAAATAATACGTCAGAAGCTATCCAATCGCGTATGTATATCGGGATGCTCCCTGACTGTATTTTGAACCGTCAATTCGTGCAAAGGCAGTGGGATAATTTGGACGATGCCAATCGGACGTTTTTAATCAATAATTTTACACCTGAACAACGCATGCGATTTGGGGAAAATGCAGACACACAAGTAAGTTAATAAACTTTATTCATTTTTTAACAACATACGTGGACCTACATCGTTCCGAATATCTATTCCGCGAAACTCAAAGCACTCTATGGTCAACCGTGGGTACCCATTACTCACCATCGGGTGATGTGTGTCACGAATAGATACTTTGACGCGAAATGGACTTTCCATCAGGCGGTATTTGGAGTGCACTGTCTGCGCGTTCTTGCGCACGGGTATTCTGTATGGTTGTGACCAGCGCAGAGAGCAAACCAGTTGACGCGGCTGCATCAACGAACATCGCCGCTTCGTACAGACTAGACGGCGTATCCACATGATGAAGCGCGCGTGGTCTTCGCTGTAGTCCATCTTGAGACACGCATAAATACCACGCGCGTGTAGTTGCAGATGATTCGGCGCGCACCACGGTGTCCAACACGTAATAGATTTACCGGACCGCAGTTCAATGTGGCGGCCCAGGCGCACGAACGCCATCAGAAACTCCCATTCTCCTTCCCAAACACACTTAAACATGCCGAGAGGTATGGCGAAGCCCGTGTGGAAAAGAATCAAATCTTCCCAGTGACGATGGCAATGTCTGTGCGCAGTGTGCAATGCTGCTCTCGGCCGCACGTCGCAAAACGTGGCAACGTGGAACCAAGAATCGTCCATACGAACTCGCATAGCAAACTTATATACAACGCGAATTCTATTTTTCAACCCTATATATTCGACTCCACTATGTCTTGATATGGCAAGTATTGCCGTCCGTAAACCGTTGTACAAATTACAGATGTGCGAATCCGATGTCGACTCGGATTGTTATAGCTCCGACTCAGATTGGTATAGTTCCGATTCTGATAGGGAAGACGACCATCAAGGGTTAATTAGCTCGGAGTCGGCATTCGTAGCGGCCGAGAGAAGAAAGAGAAAGAGAAGAAAGAAAAAGAGAAAAAAGAAGAAGGTAAAGAAGAAGAAGAAGAAGTCCAAGAGCAGAGGCAGGTCTAGGTCCAAAAGCAGGTCCAAGTCCAAAAGCAGGTCCAAGTCCAAAAGCAGGTCCAAGTCCAAAAGCAGGTCCAAGTCCAAAAGCAGGGACAGGTCCAAAAGCAGGTCTAGGTCCAAAAGCAGGGACAGAAAAAAGGAAAAAAAGGAAAAAAAGGAAAAGCGTAGAAAGAAAAAAGAAGCGAAAGAAGAAAAGCGTAGAAAGAAAAAAGAAGCGAAAGAAGAAAAGCGTAGAAAGAAAAAAGAAGCGAAAGAAGAAAAGCGCAGAAAGAAAAAAGAGGAAGACCTAGATGAAGATGATACACCACAAGTCGAGGATTCCGAGCCTGATTCCGATTCCGATTCCGAGCCTGATTCCGATTCCGATTCCGATTCCGAGCCTGATTCCGATTCCGATTCCGAGCCTGATTCCGATTCCGATTCCGATTCCGATTCCGATTCCGATTCCGTGGAGAAGAAGCAATCATGGCTTGAACGCGGGTTTAAAACTTTTGTAATGTCTTAAATTTAAACTAGAACTTTTTGTATTTCTACATTTTCACTATTTTGTATTTGTACATTTTCACTTTGTTTAATGTCTGTGCATGGCGGGTCAGTCTTTTTCTTGGCGTAATAGACGTAGAAGAAAGACGCGATAGCTGATATTTGCAGCCCGGCAAAGTTCAACACGCTGAATTTGTACGTAGCGTCGAACAAGCCCAGACAAACGATAAGACCCATGACGGCGGACTTTGTGGACCCCGCGACAGCGAGAGTCAGTGCGTCGTTTTTCTCAATGACCCACGACGCGCCATAATTAATGGCAATACCGAGTACGATGGAGGATATAAAGCAGAATTGGAAGGCCGGCGTCGACCACAATGCGAAGTCTCTCGGATGAAAGTCCAGGCTCATACTGCTGGAAATAACAATGGATGCCACAGCGGAATAGAACAAAATACTCTCCTTTTCGACACCGTCATCCATTGCTTTTTTGGCGGCGATTTGCGACGCGGCAGTGAAGAGATTGTTCGTCATGACGAAAAGGTAACCCTGTGCATCGAACGCGAGGTCATTTAAGGCCGCGACAAAAGAACCGCCCACCATGACTGCGATGGATGCGATGACGGTCCGCGAGGATTGTTTGTCGAGGAACCACCACTGGGCTACGAGCGTCATCAGTATGGAGACTCGTCTCAGGGCCGTGAACATGGCAATGTTCAGCGTTCCGGCCGCGTTGAGACCGAAAAAGATGTTGGCAACATTTAGCACGCTGACTACAATCATTTTACAGTTGACGCGTTGTTTGAGCTTGAATCGGAACACGAACGCGGAGACGACTGATTGCCAGAACATGAGATAAGGCACGGATGGGAACTGGAATTGTGTCAGAATAATTTTGTTGAAAATGACAATGAGAAAGGAGCTGGCCATGTAGAGGGCTATTGACGGCCAATGCATAAGATACACGTAGACGTAGACGGAAATAATACTCACGGTTGTAAATGCGGATTTTTACGCGTAATTCCACACATAATGATAGCACCAATTGCAGGCGATATGTTCTTTCGATTTGTGACACTGTGCTCTTCTCCATGTCATTGATGTGTAATACAATGGTTTTGTAGAAACAATGTCCGTCACAGGTTGGTGGCACTCCATGCATCGTTTCTGAACCCAAAAGGACAAGATGTGTTTTCTCAAGTCGTCCACTGCAAACGGGTTTGCCATGTAACATGAAATCCAAGAAATAAATACGTTATATAGTTATTTAATGAACGCGTGTACATGTAAATGAACGTGGCTTTGATTACGGGAATCACGGGTCAAGATGGGTCTTACTTGGCCGAGTTTTTACTTGGTAAAGGTTACGTCGTACACGGAATCATTCGTCGTCAGTCTGCTATTCACACGCCGCGCATAAACCATATATATGAACGTCTGAGTTTGCACTACGGCGATTTGACTGATTCTTCGTCGTTGATTGGCGTTCTGTCCAAAATCAAGGCTGAAAATCCAGACCGTTTGGAGGTGTATAATCTTGGGGCGCAGTCTCATGTGAAGGTTTCCTTCGAGTTGCCAGAATACACCGCGGAAACGTCCGGTGTAGGTACTCTGAAACTGTTGGAGGCCATTCGCACAACCGGTCTGCAAGAAAAGACGCGTTTTTACCAGGCATCCACATCCGAAATGTTTGGCCTTGTACAAGAAAACCCACAGCGCGAAACGACGCCCTTTTACCCCAGGTCTCCGTACGGTTGTGCCAAGCTGTACGCACACTGGATTGTCAAGAACTATCGCGAATCTTACGGCATGCACGCTTCTTCGGGCATTTTATTCAATCACGAGTCACCACGTCGTGGGGAAACCTTTGTGACGCGCAAGATTACGCGCCAGTTTGCTTCTATTAAAGCTGGCGTTGGCAACGAACTCGTTCTCGGAAATTTGGACGCGAAACGTGATTGGGGTCATGCTCGTGACTTTGTCAAAGCCATGTGGTTGATGCTACAACAAGATGCGCCCGACGATTATGTCATTGCAACTGGTGTCCAATACTCTGTGCGCGATTTTGTAAACTGCGCGGCCAAACATTTCGAATGGGATTTGACGTGGACCGGCGAAGGCGTGAACGAGATTGCCACGGACCAATGGGGACGCGTGCTAGTGCGTGTGTCGGAGCGCTATTTCCGCCCGGCAGAAGTTGAGACGCTTCTTGGAGACGCTTCAAAAGCGCGCGAAAAGCTGGGCTGGCAGCTGGAAACGTCTTTCGAGGCATTGGTGCGAGAAATGTGTGAGGGGGATACCTGGTCGTTGCACGAGCAGGCGAATCGTAAAAAAAATTAAATAACACTTTCGTTCGATGCATTCGAGTCTAATTCGTAATCTTCTATGTCGCCGAAATCTTCTTCTTCGTCTATTTGTTGTCCCCTTTCGTACGCTTGGCCGTCTGAAATTTTCACATCCGGTTTGAAATAGCGCCACATGAACGTGGCTGCTATGAGTGCGCACGAACATACGCCAAAAGCCACTTCCAATGACATGTTTTTCTTATTCAGGAGCACAATTACGACGAACACGTTCAGTGGTATTCTGTAAATGTTCATGATGACAGTGCGGTACTCGTTCGGAATGTAGACGGACCGCAAAGACCCGTACGTGGGAAACATGAGGCCGCACATCATTTCAAAAAGTGCAAATGTGATAAACACGTGCTGGGAGTTGCCCAGCGCTAGGATAGCGGCGCCGAGCAACGCGGCACTGATAGGCAGAAGCACAAACGGAATTTTTTCGACGACGTGTGACACGCGTTTGAACAATCCCGAACCGATGGATATCATGGCCATGAAAGTCGCGAATATAAGTCCGTATGGACTCGTGTCCCCTCCGGAATCCATGGCAGGTGTCCACAAGAACACGAATGTATACATGGACCCTAAAAATAGTGATTGAGTGATACCTATAATCCACAAGTTGTCGTCCATGCTGCGCAGACCCTCTTGAAAACCGGATATCACGGAGTTTACCGTTGTTTGTTCGTCTTCGGACCAGCTCCCGCGACATATATAGAATCCGATGGTCAATGGCAGGATGGCCACGATGAACGGTGCCAAGTAACCGAATTGGTCTGCTGTGAATTGTGCCAGGAGGCCCGCAATGACTGCTGAAGCGGAGTTGCACAAGGTGGACAGTGCGAACGTGTCGTCTAGCAGGGCCTGCGGATATTTGCGTTTGTGATGTTCGGCAACCATCCAACTTTCCAGTGTAGTCGTCAACAGGGAGGTGCCGATGCCACCGAGGAGACGACCGAGGAGCAACACGTGAAAGTTGTTGAAGGGCTTGCACAATGCTGACGCAATGTATACAAGAAAGTAAGCCAGCGTGCATTTTTTGCGGCCGAATTTGTCAGCAAGTGCGCCTACAAATGGACCTGATACTCCGGAGGCTCCGAACCCGGCGATAAATAAGAGGGCAATATAATGCTCCGAAAGACCGTACGATTCGTATAAGGCGTATACGTAGGGTCCCTTCAGCCAATCTGCAAAGTATGCGAGAGTGTAAACATACAGATAGTGTCGCTGAAATTGCAACTGTTCCTCAGCTTTTTGTGTCTCGGACCGATGGTTTAGAAAAGCCAGGCACGAGGAGATAAGAATTGCACATACAAACGTCGACCAATACAAGTCCATCTGTGATTACGAAAAAGACACTTAAGTAGTTTTGTGGGTTTTATTTATGTATTTTATTGCCAACGAGACCGGAACCGCCAGTGACGAACACGCGCTGCATTTTGCCTACGGATTAAATCCTCAAATACTATTTTGTGTAAGTATTTTGAGTATATACACGTTGTAGTTTACTTTATAAATGTTGCATCATAAAAATATTTTTGTGATGGTCGGCGCCTTTCTGTCCATTCTATTGTTGATGGTGGCACGGCATCACCCGCCATCCAGGCGCAAAATCAAAGAAATTTGGCATGGGCGCGTGTACTGGGAGCGGGAATCGAATACGACGATGTTGCGGTCTTCGTTGAGAGTTATTAACACTACTGTTGATACTACTGCTGATACTGCTGACACTACTACTGATACTGTCGACACTACTGCTGATACTGCTGCTGACCCTTCTACAAAACGCGAAATGCAAGTGATGGTATCTGTTTTGTCACGTCGTTCTGCATTTGAAACGCGGCAAGTGATTCGTGAAACATGGGCTTCGGGACACAACAATGTGTTTTTTGTAGTTGGTGTATGCTGCCCAATACCACCTAACGACAGAAAAAAATGGACGTGTAAACGTGCGAAACCTACTTCCGTGGAAGAGCAATCAAAATGGGACATGAAA
>Ga0209425_10006792_pt1 | contig 10893 bp, 9 predicted proteins | sample COG_05_FD_184749 | JGI IMG/M metagenome (GOLD analysis project Ga0209425, IMG submission 184749) | Pelagic Microbial community sample from North Sea - COGITO 998_met_05 (SPAdes) (version 2) | ecosystem: Environmental > Aquatic > Marine > Neritic zone/Coastal water | place: Helgoland, sampling... | reverse complement strand
TAGAATTTAAGTATACCGCGGGGTGGAGCAGTCTGGTAGCTCGTCAGGCTCATAACCTGAAGGTCGGCGGTTCAAATCCGTCCCCCGCAACCAATTAATTCTTAAACTTTTAATTCAAAGTTATTTTATGAAAAATATTTCATTTATCTTTCCTGTTTATAACGAAGAAAAGAGATTGAGCAATATATTCAGCTTCATAAAATGGATCAGGAAAAATAAAATCAAAAATTATGAGTTACTTATTATTTCAAATGGATCTACTGATAATACAGTTAAGATTTTAAAAAGTTATTCAAAAAAAAATAAACTGATAAGACATTATCATATTAGTAAGGCATCCAGGGGTGCAGCAATTATTATGGGAATTAAAAAATCTAATTTTGAATTGAATGCAATTTGTGCAATTGATAATGCATGGGATTTGGATTTTTATCCACAAGCTTTCAAGATAATAAAAACAACAAATTTTAGCGTTGTTTTTGGTCCCAAAACTCATGTTTATTCAAAAATAAACAGACCGTTGATAAGGAAGATAATTTCAACGATTTGTACTTTATATTTAAAACTTTTGTTTGGAGATAAAATTGACCAAGATACTCAATGTATTAAGTTTTTTCATAAAAAAAAAATCAAAATACTTAAATATCTATCTAAAAGAAATTTATTTTTTGATGCAGAATTTTTCTTACTTATAAGAATGCTAAAAATAAAATATCTTTCTATACCTGTAAAAGTTAAAGATAATAAAAAAATGATAAGTATAAAAATGATGTTAAAATTTCTTTATGATGCTTTTACGTTTAGATTTTCTAAAAATTTTCGAGAAGCTATATACTCAAGTAAAAAAAGATAATTTCTATTTTCGAATTTTAATTTTATCAATCATAAGGCCAATTTTTCTCTGGTCTATTCCTATTAAATTTTCAAAATCTGTTCTTAAAACTCCTCTAATTTTAAAATTCAAAATTAATATATTATCATTAACTAAAGATTTATTAATTTTAATAGAAATTTTTTTACTTTTATTTTTTTCATATTCAAACTTATAATTTTGGATTTTATTATATCCATTTGATAAAACTTCTAGATATATATATTCATCACCTTTTAAAAATTTATTTTTAAAATTAATGTCTAAATAATAGTAATCTTCAATTTCGTCTAAATTTGATAAATCAAAAATTAAGCTAGAATGATTGCCATCTGTCCATGGTTTAGCTGTATCTCTATATGATGTCCATCCTAAACCTAAAAAACTTACATTATCAAAACTATTTAAAAAATTTATCTCATATTCTGTATCTAATTTTATTTTTTTACTTTGAATATTTATTTTATCAAAAAGTTTACCATCAATATTGTTATAAAGTATCCAATTATCATGTATTTTATCGAATCTAATATTATTATTATTTTCGTAAATCTTATTTAAAAAATTTAAATGACTTTTTCCACTTATTATAAAAACTTTTTTTTCTAAAATACCTTGATATAGCTTTTCATAATTCTTATATCTTAAATTTATAAATTTTTTCCTATCATATCTTGCACTAACAATTAATTCAGATTGTAAACTTGAATTAACCAAAAGTCCGCTGAGTGCATAAAATTCAGGACTAGGGTTTTTTAAATAAGTGCTTGATACAATTTTAAAATTTTTTTCTATTAAATCCCAATTTTTATTAAAAAATATTTTATTTTCATTATTAAAATATTTTCCATTACTATATTTTTTTAAACCAGTTGATATATCAGCAAACTGAATCATAAAAATAATAGATATTAAAAAATTTTTATTTTTTGGGTAATTTTTAAATATTAAAAATAATGAAAAAATCAGCAAAAAATAATTTACAATCCAAAAAAATCTGCCTGAAGCTCTAATTATACTTAAAGGTGCTAAAATTAAATTATTTAGTGATAATGTGATTATATTTTTATCAGCTAAACCAATATTATTAGATAATGAAATTAGTGTTAAAATTATAAATAAATAAAAAAAAATTTTTTTATTTTTTAATTCATATTTATCAAAATTTTTAAAAAAATAATAAGTTGAAATTATAAGCATTAAGATAAATCCTAAACCAAAATAATTAAAGCCTTCATGTTCTCCATAATTATTTGGAATATCAGGAAGAAAATTAGACCACAAAACCTTTTGACCCATTGACGATACTCCTGGATCAATTAGCGAAAGAAGATTCATCTTAAATTTTCCAAATCCTCCTCCAAGAACATTTTGTGCTGGAAATGCAAAATATCCCAAGCAATACATAAAAATGAATAAACAAAATATTTTTAAAAATAGATTTTTAATAAAAAACAATTTTTTTTTTTTTAAAAAATACCAATAAAAATATAAAATAAGATCTGTTAATAGCAATATTGCTGTAAAATAAAAATGTATTCCAGAAGATAAAATAATAATTACAATATTATTACGATGAAAATTTTTATCATAGAGTAGATAATTTAAAAAATATATTAATATTATCCAATGACCAGCTAATGAAATATGAATGCCTACTCTATGAATAAATATTGGACTAATTAAAAAAAATAAACTTCCTATGATTGAATATGTGATATTTTTTGTAAGTTTATTAATTATAATAAATGAAATGAGTCCCTGTAAAAAAACACATATTAAAATCCATAGACTAAAATATTGAAAATTTTCTGAGTTTTTAAAAAAGAGTTTAAAAATTAAGGCCAATAAAGGAACTGTTCCATTGAAAACTACTGAATTTTCCCCTATTTCGCCTTGGTTATAATTACCAAATGGAAAGGTCCAATTTGAATTTTTAAAATTTAACCATCCAATTAATTCTCCAATTCTATCACCTGAAAGAAGCCAGTCTAAACTGTTTGATGATAAATTATTAAAACCTAATAAATAAAATGTAAATGTTAAAGAAATGAAAAGATAAAAAAGACTAATTTTTAATGGAAAAATATCTTTTTTCATGAAGTAAATTAAATTTTTTTATTAAACCAATAATAAAGGTATCTTATGTAGGGCGCTCTGACCATAAAAGACAAAAAACTCAATTTAAATTTTTTTAACTTATATTTAGCAAAAATTTCTGTTTGTTTTGCCATCAATTTTTGATGAAATAATACACATTTTTCATCAAAATCTTTTTCTGGAATTGGTTCTGGCTCGTAATAATTGTAATTATCAACACCTCTAACCAATGTTGCTGTTGTATGATTATTTTTTGTTTTATTATCAGTAGATATATATCTTATAGCTAAAAGGAATCTATCCTCACTAGATTGATTTTCTCCAGATCCATGAACAGCATCTTGCCCAAAAATACATGCTTCACCTGGGTTTAACTCTATATGTTCATAATTATCTTTATCATCTAAAATTGCATTTTGCCCTCTAGCAAGCATATTATCTTTTGATTTTAATATTTCGTAATCAACTTCTCTTTTTTTTTTTAAGAATTTTAAACAACCATTTTCAATTTTTGAATTACTCAAAGCAATTGAAAAAGTTATAATCTTATCATTATTTAAGTTCCAGTAGGTTTTATCTTCATGCCAGCCAACAAAAGTTTTACTATTTTTTTTTTTATAAAAAATAATTGAATTCCAACAAAGTATATTAGGTCCAATAAAATTCTCTACAATATCTAATATTTTTTTATTATTTATTAATTCATTTATTTTTTTGAAAATAAGGTGAGATTTAAATTTGTGTTCAAAAATTAAATTTTTAGATATGCCTTTGTCTTTTGTTTCTTGGTAATATTTATTTAAGTTTAAAGCTTCTTTTCTTTCAAGAATTTTAACAGGAAAATTATAACCTCCATCAGTTAAATTTACTTTAATATCTTGGTTATTCATAAAAAAGCTTATAATAGTATACAAGGTATTTTTAAATAAAAATTAATATAATTAAACAATATTTATGTGCGGATTTGTAGTTTCTTTAGGTGATATTAACGAAGAGCAAGTTAAAAAAGCTACTAATGAAATAAAATATAGAGGTCCAGATGACACAAATTATTTTTTCAATAATGAAAAAAAAATTTATATTGGTCATAATCGATTATCAATTATGGATCCAGAATTTGGAAAACAACCACTAGTTTCTGAAGATAAACAAATCATTCTTGCTTATAATGGTGAAATGTATAATCAGTTTGAATTAAGAACAGAACTTGAAAATAACAAAATTGTATTTCAAAGTAAAAGTTCTGATACCGAAGTTGTTCTAAAAGGTTATAAATTTTGGGGAGATAAACTTTTTGAAAAAATAGATGGCCAGTTTGCAATTGTTATAATTGATCTAAATAAAGATTTATTGCTTATAAGTAGAGATAAATTTGGTGAAAAACCAGTTTTTTATTATACCGATAATAATAAAATCATAATCGGTTCTGAATTAAAAATATTTAAACACTTTAAAAATGTTAATATAGCACCAAATCCAACTAATATAAAAAAATATTTTATTTATTCATTCATTCCTGCCCCACAAACTATTTATAAAAATATTTACAAGGTTAAGCATTCAGAAAATATTAAAATAAACCTTAAAAATTATACTGTTAGTAAGCAAATTTATTTCAAGCCCAAAATCATTAAAAACAATCAATTTAAAGAGTCTTCATTTATAGATGAGCTTGATTTTTTAATAAGTGAAAGTGTTAAATCTAGATTACTTTCAGATAGCAAAATAGGTGTTTTTTTAAGTGGTGGTCTTGATAGTAGCTTAATTAGTTTTTATGCAAAAAAAGAAAATTCAAACCTTGAGTCATATTCTATTTCTGTCAACGAAAAATCATTTGATGAAATTGAAAATGCAAAGAAAATGAGTTTACACCTAGATATTAAACTTCACGACACTAAATTAGATAAAGAAAAATTCTCTTCAAATTTTAATAAAATTTTAAGTCTATTAGATGAGCCAATCGGTGCCCCAACATATATACCTATGTATTTTTTATCTAAATTAGCTGCAAAAAATGTTAAATCTGTCTTATCAGGTGATGGTGCAGATGAAATTTTTGGAGGATATGAAAACTTTAATTATCTAAAAATATTTAGGTTAATTAACTCACTTAAATTGAATAAATTTTGCTCTAAAGCTAAAAATTTAATTAGTCTATTTCCAATATCAAAAAACAACTTAAGTCTTGATTTTAAATTAAGAAGATTTAGTCAAGGGATGGAGGTGAGTGAGATATTTCAAAATACATTCTTTTTATCCTCGCTATCATTACAAGATCACGAAGAACTTTTTAAAGAGAAATTTGATTTTGAAGAAATATTAGATGAGGTAATACAATTTGAAAAAGAAAATAAGCACGTAAATTATATTGATAAAAATTATCTTTATTTTGTAAATTTTTATATTCCTGACTTAATATGTGCAAGAGCCGATAAAGCAGGAATGCTCAATTCTCTTGAAATTAGATCTCCTTTTTTAAATTCAAAAATACTAAATCTAATGTTATCTATTCCTAAAAACAAAAGTTACCTTTTAAAAAACAAAACAATTCTTAAAAAATTAGCTTTAAAAAGGTTTAATTATGATTTTTTTAATATAAAAAAGGGAGGATTTACATATCCAATGCAAAAATGGCTTAACACATCTGATGCCCATCAGAATAAATTAATGAATAAAGATAAATTTTTACAAATGAAATCAGATCACTCTAATAAGAATAAAGAATACAGAAATTTTTTTCATTGTAATAAAGTATTAAATAATTTTATTTAAAATAAAAATAAGGACAAATAAGTTAAAAAATGTATTCTAGTAGATTAGACAAAAAAATAACTGATAAGCTTCGAAAAGATTACAACATCGAGTGTTATAGTGGTCCTACTTCTTATTTATTTAATAAAAGTCACAAACTTATGGAAAAAAACATTCCTAATAAAAAATTTAATGAAATACTAGAAGTTGGTGCTGGAGCTCACCCTCATATAAGATATATTAATCATAAATTTAATAACTACTATTGTTGTGAAAATTCAAAATTTACGATCAATTATTTAAAAAAAAAATATCCTTCAATTAAAACTATTTATGTTAAAAATGATGTAATTCAGACCAATAAAAAATTTGATAGAATTATATTATCACACTCACTCGAACACATTTATAAACCTGAAGCATTACTGCTTAAACTTTATTCATTATTAAAAAAAAATGGAATAATATCGATAGCGATTCCAACTGATCCTGCAGTTTTATACAGATTTATGAGATATTTTAAAAAAAAAATTTTTTCTAAATATAAAATATCTGAAATCGAATATGACTACATAAATTCAATTGAACATATTAATTCATATTTTAATAATGATACAATAATTAAATATCTTTTTAAAAATTATAAAAAATATTATTACCCATTTAATTTTTTACCTGCAGATTTAAATATTTTTAGCTTCTATCAGATTACTAAAAAATAAACTGAAAAAAATAATTTTTGATATAAAAATAATTTAAATCTTAAATTTTGATTTTTTACTGTCAATTAGAAAACCTTTAACTGTCTCAATTGTTAGTTGATTAAGGGATTTTCCAAAATTTTCTATTTTTTCTATAGTAGCTGGTGGAACAGTAATTATATGACAGCCCAGTTCTTTTGCCTGTAAATAATTATATGGCTCTCTAACACTTGCCCATAAAATTTCTACATTTTTATATTTCCTTGCAATTTTTATACTTTTTTTGAATTCAGGTATTGGGTCTACTCCTGTATCTCCTGCTCTTCCTGCAAATATTGAAATAATTACTTTTGTCTTTTTATTTATTGAATTAAGAATCTTATTCGTTTGTTCCGCACTATATACAGCAGTTATATTTAGTTTGATATTTTGACTATTAAGTTCCTTAATAATTTTACCCATAAAAAAACCTTTTGAATTATTTACAGGGACTTTTACATAAACATTTTTTCCCCAAGTATTTATTTGGAGAGCTTGTTTTCTCATTTCAGCATAATTATCTGCGAATACTTCTAAAGAAACTGGTTTATCATTACATATTTTTAGAATTTTTTTTGAATAAGATTTATAATCTTTTGCTCCAGCTTTTCTCATTAAACTTGGATTTGTTGTAAAACCTTTAACAATTTTTTTTTTATTAAACTTTCTAATTACTGATATTTCAGCAGTATCACAAAATATTTTTGTTTTCATAAATTTTAAAGATTTTTAGTTATATCTTCAGTCATTTTTTTTGCATCAGCAAATAACATTAAAGTGTTTTCCTTGTAAAAAAGATCATTGTCAATTCCAGCATAGCCAGGGGAAAGGCTTCTTTTTACAAATAATACTGATTTACATTTTTCAACATCTAAAACTGGCATACCATAGATAGGGCTTTGTGGATCTGTTTTAGCAACTGGATTTGTTACATCGTTAGCACCAATCACAAAAGCAACGTCTGCATTTGCAAAATCATTATTAATCTCTTCTAATTCAAAAACTTCATCATATGGGACATTAGCTTCAGCTAACAATACATTCATGTGTCCTGGCATTCTTCCAGCAACGGGATGAATAGCATAAGAAACTTTAATATCATTTTTCTTAAGTGTATCTACCATTTCCCTTAAAGCGTGCTGCGCTTGAGCCACAGCCATACCATAACCTGGAACTATTATAACTGATGAGGCATTTTTCATTAAAAAAGCTGCATCATCTGCATTACCGCTTTTAACTGGTCGTTGTTCTTGATTTGTTGATGAAATTGATTGTTCTGTGGCACCAAATCCTCCTAATATCACGCTAAAGAAAGAACGATTCATGCCCTTACACATTATATATGATAAAATTGCACCAGAAGAACCAACTAAGGCACCTGTAATAATTAAAGCAGTATTTTCTAAAGTAAATCCAATTCCAGCTGCAGCCCAACCAGAATATGAGTTAAGCATAGAAATTACGACAGGCATATCTGCACCACCTATTGGAATTATTAATAAGAAACCAATTAAAAAAGATACAGCAAGTAATATCCAAAAAAAGTTAGATGATTGAGTTGAACAAAGTAAAAAAATTAAAACTAATATTGATATTAGTATTAATGCATTTAGTGGATGTTGACCTTTAAATGTTATTGGTGATCCCGACATCATTCCTTGTAATTTTAAAAAAGCAATTATTGAGCCAGAAAAAGTTATAGCCCCAACAGCAGCTCCAATTGACATTTCAATTAAACTACCAAGCTTAATTTCACCTGGATAACCAAGATTGAATGCTTCAGGATTTAAAAATGCAGAAATAGCCACAAATACAGCTGCAAGACCAACAAGACTATGAAAACCAGCAACAAGTTCTGGCATAGCTGTCATTGGTATCTTATAAGCTATAAAAGCTCCCATTAAACCACCTATCAATAAAAAAATTATGACAACAATAAATCCAGTTGAAAAATTTCCTATGGATAAAAATGTAACTGAAATTGCAATCACCATACCTAAAATTCCAAAAAAATTCCCTTGTCTAGAAGTTTCTGGTGAAGATAGGCCTCTTAAGGCAAGTATAAATAAAACACCTGAAATTAAATAAAAAATTGCAGATAAGTTTGCAGATATCATTATTTATCCTTTTTCTTTTTTTTGTACATCGCAAGCATTCTTTGGGTTACCAAAAATCCTCCAAAAATATTTATCGCTGCTAGAGATATTGCTAAAAACCCAAAAATGCTCGAAGTATTAAAAATACTATCAGAGTTTCCAGATAATCCTGCTATTATTGCACCAACAATAATTACTGAAGAGATTGCATTGGTCACAGACATCAATGGAGTATGTAATGACGGAGTGACACTCCATACAACATAATATCCAATAAAAATAGAAAGAATAAATATGCTTAATCTAAATATAAAAGGATCTATTTCCATAATTTTATTTAACTAAAGTTTTTTCTATTATCTCATCTTCTAAATTTATATTAATTTTATTATTTTTTTTATCTAATAAATTTGAAACAAAATTAAATACATTTTTTGAATATAGGCTTGAAGCAGAAATAGGTAGTTTATTAAGAATGTTTTGCTCTCCCATAATCTTTACACTATTTATTTCTACTACTTTATCAACTTCGGTTGATACTGTATTTCCACCTTGAACGGCTGCTAAATCATAAATTATTGAGCCAGCTTGCATATTATTTATCATATTTTCTTTGATTATAATTGGTGCTTTTTTTCCTGGAATTAAAGCAGTACAAATCACTATATCAATTTTTTTTAGAGTTTCAGCTAATAAATCTTCCTGTTTTTTTTTAAATTCTTCAGATACCTCTTTTGCATACCCACCATCTGTCTCAAGATTTTCTGAAGCATCTACCATCAGAAATTTTCCACCTAAACTTTCAACTTGTTCTTTTGAGGCCATTCTAACATCAGTGGCAAAAACAATTGCACCCATTCTTTTAGCGGTCGCGATAGCTTGAAGTCCAGCTACACCTGCACCAACAACTAGTACTTTTGCAGCTGGAACTGTTCCTGCAGCGGTCATCATCATGGGTATTGCTTTTTCAAAATTAGCAAAAGATTCTATTACTGCTTTATATCCAGCAAGATTGGCTTGTGACGAAAGTATATCCATAGATTGTGCTCTAGTTATTCTAGGTAGCAAATCTAGTGAAAAAATATTTACATTTTTTTTTACCAAATTATCTATTTTTTCTTTATTATCAAATGGGTTAAAAACTCCAATTAAAGTTTGATTTTTTTTAATCAGTAAACTTGTTTCATCAGACATCAAACCTAATTGAACAATAATATCTGCGTTTTTTACAACTTCTTTTGTATCTTTAAAAATTTTTACACCATGTTGCGTATATTGTTTATCTGTAAAACCTAAATGATCCCCATAATTTTCTGGTAATACTACTTCAAATCCAAGAGAAATATATTTTTTTGCTATTTCTGGGACTATGGAAATTCTTTTTTCAATTTTATGATTTTCTGGAAGTGAACAAATTATCATAAGTTAAACTTACAATAGGAATATTGCCATTAAAACTAAAACTGCTATCACCGCGACAGTTCCCCACAACACAAATTTAGTAAAATTATTCCAAGTGCTTTTATGGTTTTCGTTATCCATAAAATTTATTTTTGTCTTGCTTTAAATTTTGGATTTGTTTTATTTATTACGTAAACTCTACCTCTTCTTCTAACAAGCTTAGAGTTAAGATCTCTTTTTTTTATTGATTTTAAGGAACTTTTAATTTTCATAATTTTTTTTTGTGCCGGCAATGTCCTACTCTTCCATGTCTTAAGACAAAGTACCATCGGCGCTGAAAGGCTTGACTTCCGAGTTCGGAATGGGATCGGGTATGACACTTTCGCAATAACTACCGGCGAATGTTTTATACCTGTTTAATTTAAATTGTAAACCTTCAATTTTTTGTTTTTTTGACAGCATTTTTGAAATTATTAATATAATTTACAAGGTTTATTTTGCCAAATTTCTTGTATACCTTGTTAGATAAATTCATACTTGTAAGAGCAGAAGCATACCTTTCACCTTTTCTTTTTGGTAAAAACTTTATTTTGGACCCAAACATTTTTGCAACTTCTAAAATAGAATAACTTTTTTTATTAGAAATACTATAATGTCTTGATTTATTTTGTTTCCAAGCATAATAACATGTTTCTATAGTATCATTAATATGAGTAAATCTCCTTGATTGAGTGCCAGGTCTAACAACTGTTAATGGTTTATTCTTTCTAAATTGATCTTCAAAAATTCCAACTACAGTTGCCATATCTCCAATACAAATTTGTTTTGGACCATAAACATTATAAAAATAAATTATTTCAAATTTAAATTTATACCAACGTTTAAGATTTTCTAACATTTCAAGATTTTTTGCTTTAGTAAATGCATAAGGTGA
>Ga0209425_10006775_pt1 | contig 10910 bp, 11 predicted proteins | sample COG_05_FD_184749 | JGI IMG/M metagenome (GOLD analysis project Ga0209425, IMG submission 184749) | Pelagic Microbial community sample from North Sea - COGITO 998_met_05 (SPAdes) (version 2) | ecosystem: Environmental > Aquatic > Marine > Neritic zone/Coastal water | place: Helgoland, sampling... | reverse complement strand
CCGTTGAGACTCTGGTCCTTCATCTTCACTACTATACAAATTAGAAAATGCGTTTTCCGTACGAATTTTTTTTCGTGTCTCTTTCTTACAAGCGTGTGCTGTACTCTTACACACATCTACTTTTGCCATAAATTCTTTACACCTATCAATTAATGTTTGTAAGCTATTAATAACTTGTTTATGTTTTTTATCCTTACATCTATCGGCATAAAATTTATCTGCATGTTTTTCTCTTAAATCTTTACACTCTTGTGCTTGTTTACTAAGGGTATATGCCAGATCATAACCTATTATTTCATCTTCATTAACTGATTCAACGGTTATAGACTCTGCCTTTTTAATTCCGTTCTTAGTAAGCCTTGCTTTTACGCTAGACTCTTTCATAACTTGTCCACTCCTTATACTTATTAACCAGTTATTAAAAAAATTACCGTAATCACACACATGATGATAAGATCCGAAACTTTCCGCATAAGTCGTACTATCTCTATCATAACAACTTTGACAAAAATCTTCGCCATCCATTTTTGTATTTTCACATATTTTTTTACTACAACAATATTTATCACCAAGATGATATCTTTTACCTCCTTTTAAATAATTAATATAGTTTTTTAGAATATTTTGTGCTTTTTTGCTAAATATATTGTATTTTTTTTTTTCAAAAGTAATAAATTTATACATTCTATATATATATATATAATAAAATATTATAAAAGTTTATTTAATTTAGTTATACCTACCAATTCCATAAGTTTTACCTTTTCTAAATAATATTTTTTGATTTAATTCTAGAAATTCTGGTCTAAATTAAAATCTAAATTTAACAATAGATTTATCTCCAGTTCTTAATATTTTATTACCAATATCACATATTTTAACATTTTGTCTAATAGAACCAACCGCAATGTATAAATGGTTCATAATTTTTTTATTGTAGTGAGATGAGTAATTCGGCATTAAATTTCCTAATACACTTAAGATTTTTTAATCTTACTTCTTTTTTATTATTGATAAATTTTATATTTATACATCCACTTTACCTTTTCCAAAAATTTCACATTTTTTAAAGTTATTGTGAATAGATTTAATTGTTATTTTATAAAAATTATTATTAAAAAGACCTAACAACAGTCTATCACTTATTTCTATTTTCTCATATTTAATTAACTCTTCCAGATAAACTCTTCCAGATAAAACAATACCCACACCAGTTAATTTAAATACACTTCCAATTATACACAATATTTTTTAATTACAATAATAATAATAAATAATAATAAATAATAATAATTAATAATAATTAATAATAATATCTCATTAAAAATATATTGATAAATATAAAATGAGTAGATTAAATTGTAAATCAAAACCAATTTCTATTCCTCTAAATATTAAAGTAAATAATAAATATAGTTTAAGAAATTATAATAATTATCAATACATAAATGATAGTGACACTATTCAATCTCCTAGATCACAATTATATAGTAATAGTTATATATATTTAAAAAATAAATACTCTAATGATATTAATATTCCAAATCCATTTGGTAGAACTCCTCCAAATAAAGATTCATTTGATAAAATATATATGAATATTTTGGCAAATACATATTTAAATTATAAAAATGAATGATTTTTATTCTATTTTTTCAAGAATATAACTCCTTTTAATCATTTTTTTACCATTTATTTTATTATAACCTAAACTAATTATTTTAGGCTTCATTTTTATCATATTACATTTTAAAATTTGTCTTAATAAATTTATTTGAGGATGTTTTTGTTTAATATTACTATTACCGTGTAATGAAGTTAGTTTGGAACTTTTATATAAATTTTTAATATCATTAATTTTAGTTAAATATATCTTTTTTATTTCTAAATTTAATAATTTATCCCTACAAATTTCAATGTTATATAAATCTTCTATAGAGTTAAAATTAATATTTAATGGAAATAATAACATTTTAAGTATTTCAATATTAGAATATTTTTTATTTTTTAATATAATTGTTTTTGATTCCATTATATTATAAACTATTTTTTTTTTTAAGTTTGTTTTCGTACTTATCAATAATATGTCGAGGTGGGAAATATTTACAATTAGAAGTTATTTCTAATAATTTTTTTTCAAAATTAACAATAAAATCTTTTTCATCATGTCTTGTTAGCTCAAATTTTATTTGTATAAGTAGTAAATCATATTGTTCGGCTGAATTTCTAAAAATTTCTGCTTTTGTTTTATATTTAAATGCTTTTTGTAATGTTTGCAATAGTGATGATAATATAGTAATTATACCAACTGATAATCCCAATGCTATTCTTACATCATTATTAAAATACATAGAGGCTGATAAAAATGAAATTACACTTCCAATTGCAGTCATAACTATAGTTGGAATAAAAATACAATTATTTCTTTTTTCATAAAATACTGAAGTATTTATATGTATTACTTTTAATTCTTCTAATTTTGTTAAAAAATCTGTATATAAATTTTTTTCAACACTATTTATACTATATAAATCTAATTTACTACTTTCATCATCGCTACTATTTTTATTGCCATTATTTTGATTGCCATTATTTTGATTGCCATTATTTTGATTGCCATTATTTTTATTGCCATTATTTTGATTGCCATTATTTTGATTAATATTAATTGCTAATTCTTTATTAATTTTTTTATCTTTAATCAATAATTCCATTATAACTAGTATATTATTTATAATAATTTTATACTTTTAAGTGTAAAATTAAGTTAATTTCATGTTTAAAAGATAGATTTCCAATATAAGAGTATTTAACTATAATGTATAATATAAATATTATGTATTAGTTAGTAATAAAATATAAAATATAAAATATAAAATTTGATTTATTTTATTCATTTTTAAATATAAAATAAATGAATTTTCATAATCCACATGATATTGTTAAATTTGAAATTCATAAATTGTTAGAAAATATTAAAAATACATATCCACGATGGGATCTTAATTATGACCAATATACTGAAAATATTTTTAAAATTAAAAATAAAAATAAAAGATGTATGGGAAGAATGTGGGATATAGGAAAAATAAATGGAATATTAAAAATAGGCGATATTAATAAACAATGTAGAAATAAAGCTAAATTCAATGAATTATGTAAATCCTGTTTATGTAAAGATTTCCATGGAAGAGTTGATGAAATGCCTTATATGAAAACATTATATGTCTATAAAAAATATATAAAAAAACATGAAATTTTGGGTAATAAAAACTTTTTAAATAGAAATATTAATTTAGAAATTAATTTAAATAAATATAAAAAAAATATTGAAGAAAAATCACCTAAAAAAAAATCTAATAAAAAACATAAAGGTATGACTTTTATTAAACAATCTAATATTAAAATTAAAATAACTGATAATAAAGCCAATCCAAATAAATTAACAAATAATAATAGTGAAATTTACAAAAAAATGTCTATAAATAGTGATATATATGAATCATGGTGGAATTCAGAATTAACTGATAAAATGAAAATTTATGATAATATTAATAATTCCTATTTTACATTTGCTATTGAAGAATCGTCAATGGGTGATTATTTACTAAATAAAAATCAAGTCATTTTAGGTGAATTTAGAGATTGGGTTGATATTGAAAATAATATTCCAGAATGTTTCAAAAATGAAGAAAATAAAGTTATAGACCCTCATACTGTATTACCATTAAGAGAATATGAAATATATAGTGACAATGTAATATACCATGATTTAAATCCAACCATTTATAGAAAATATAGATATGATGATAATGCTGAAGAATTAATTTTTACTAACTCGATTGAGTAATGTTAGATTTTTATTAAAATTTGATTTTATAATTTTATTTTAATAAGAAAATAAAGAATGAACCAGAACCAGGATAATTTAAATCTTAAGAAGTATATTAAAATTGAAATTGAAAATTTAATATTAAGTATTTCACTAAAAAAAAAATGGGAATACAATAATCTAATAGATATATTTAAATCTGGAATTGAAATAAATACACAAACAGAAAATGAATCTAAAAATAAAAATATTTTATGTGTTGCTTTAGTAACTGGTAATAATTCTAAAAGACAATGTTCTAGAAAATCTAAATTTAATTGTTATTGTGGACTACATTATAATAAATTTTTGAAAACTGGATATATAGAGCATTTTAAAATTCAAGATAAATTAAATGATACTGTTTTTTTAGAAAAAAAAATTATAGATAATATAGATAATATAGATAATATAGATAATATAGATAATATAGATAATATAGATAATATAGATAATATAGATAATATAGATAATATAGATAAATATTTTTATAATGAATCTGATTATAATGAATCCGATTATAATGAAGATAATATAAATAATATATCTGATGAAAATATTTTTAAACCTATTATATTTGGAATATTTACATATTATGTAAATATTCTAAATAATATTGTATATGAAGAAGATTTTGATGAATATAGTGTAGTGGGTAAATTTTGTAATGGAGAAATTGTAAGTATTTAAATTTGATATATAATTACAAAATTATTATATTTTTTTAATGAATAGTTCTAACAAACAAACATGAATTCTAAAAGTATTAATACTGAAATTTTTAAATTAATTGAAATTTATTCCAATTTACATTTTGAAAAATTTTTAAATAAATTAAAATTAAGATTTCCCAAATCCATATATCTTGAAAATTTTAATTTAAAGAATATTCTTATAAAAAAATATAATATGAATAAATTTAATATGAATAAATTTAATTGGACATTAGTTAAAAAAAACCCTTATGAATTTGCTAATAATATTACTCAATCTGAATTAGAATTATATATTATAGAAGCAGATAAAAATTATTATAATAATGAATCTATTATAGATGATAATCAGTATGATATTTTATATAATTTTGTAGAAAATAATTATCCCAATTCTAAACTATTAAAAAATATTGGTTCCCAAGTTGTTAGCAAATATAAAATTACATTGCCTGTAATTTTACCAAGTATGGATAAAATTAAAGCTGATACAAATGCGTTAGAAAAATGGAAAAAAGATTTTAAAGGTCCATATATATGTTCTGATAAATTAGATGGCATGTCTTTATTATTAATTGCCAAAAATAGACAATATAATGCATATACAAGAGGTAATGGTATTATAGGACAAGATATTTCATGGATTACAAAATATTTAAAATGTGGGGATTTAGTAAATGGCATGATTCGAGGCGAGTTAGTTGTTTCAAAAGAAAAATGGCTAATATTAAAAAAAATATATCCAAAATATTCTAATGCTAGAAATTTCGTTTCTGGTTATACTGCTAAAAAAAATATTGATGCTAAAATGATGAAATATATAGATTTTGTAGCATATGAATATATAACACAAATTCCTTTAAAATTCAATGAACAATTTAAAATTATTAGCGATTTAAAACTTAATACTGTTTATAATATAATTTATGATAATGTAACTAATAATTCAGTAAGTACTCTTTTAGAAAATAGAAGAACAAATAGCAAATATGAAATTGATGGTATTATAGTTGCATCCAACTTAAAACCTTATAAAAGAAATTCTATATTAAAAAATCCTAAATATGCAAAAGCATTTAAAATGGTATTAGACGATCAAACGGCTGAAGTACACGTTACAGGAATAACTTGGAATCCATCAATGCATGGTGTTCTTAAACCAATTGTTAATATTTCAAAAATACATTTAGATGGTGTTAATATACAAAATGTTACTGGAAATAATGCTAAATTTCTTTTAAATAATACCATTGGTGGTAAAATAGGCCCAGGTTCTATTCTTAAATTGACACGGAGTGGTGGTGTTATACCTAAAATATTAAAAGTTATAACATCTTATGATGGTGATATTAAAAATATTTTACCAGAAAATTTTGAATTTAAATGGAATTCCACAAAAGTTGATATATTATTAATTAATCCAAATGAGAATAAATTTGTTAAATTAAAACGAATTGAACATTTCATGAATGCACTTAAAATACCATATTTAAAAACTGGACTTATAAAAAAACTATATGAAAATGGTCATACGACTATTAATAATATAGTAAATATTAAAGAAGATGATTTACTAAAAATAGATGGAATAAAAAATAAATCTGCAAATAAAATTTTAATATCTATAAGCAATGGATTGCAAAAAGCCACTTTAACTGATTATATGACTGGAACACATTTATTTGGTTCAGGATTTGGTAAAAAAAAAATAGATCCCATTTTAAAAAATATACCAAATTTAGTAAATATTGATCTTGAAAACCCAGAACAAAAAAAGGAATTATTTCAAAAAATTATTCTTATTAATGGATATCAAGAAAGAACAGCAAATAAATTTATTAATGGACTCGTTGATTTTCAAAAATTTATTCAACCTTTTAGTTATACTAATTTACAAGTATTAGAATCCAATAAACCAATTGAAAATCGTATTTATTCTGGCTATATATTCACTTATACCGGATTCCGTCCAGATTTAAAATTAAAAAAATATATAATTGAAAATGGAGGACTATGGGAAACCAGTGTTAAAAAATGTGTTACTCATCTTATATATAAAAATACAAACAAAAATACAAACAAATCAAATAAAATTATTAAAGCAGAAGCGATGGGTATTAAAATTATCGATATGAATGATATAATTTCTAAAATCAATTAATCTAATTATTTATTGTAATATCTTTATAATTTTTATATTTTATTTTTTATATTATGGATTATAGATTGCATTAAGAAAATTATTTAAAAATAATACTATACTATTTATATAGGAAGGGAGGGATTATTTTATAAGATGTACATAATTATGTCTAATAAAAAATGCCGCTTGTCCTGCTGTTTCAAATGTCCTTGCTAAAATAGTATTGTCAATTGGATTTGTTATTGATATCATCACTGGGCCCTTATTTGCGGGAATTACATCTAATGTATTAGCTAAAAGTGATGGCGACATTTGCCATGACCATGGATATTTACCAGTTGCCCAATTCCATCTACCATTATATTCTTTTTGGTAAGTTGCAAGTTCTTCTTTAGACATTGTATTTTCAATTGGCATGCATATACCGTTTTTATCATAAGTGCATCCGGGTGTTGAATTACAAATACCACTGTTGTCGAGCTTTCTACATTTAAGGAAATTTAGATTTGCTTTAGGACCCGCAATGCTAAAAAATTCATCATCAATTGGTTGATATTTATTTTTTACATTTAACAAACGTTCTTCTAAAAATCTATTTTTAACTTCAGCAGGATTTGCCCTTCTCGAATGTGATAATTTTGAAAGAATTCTTGCTTTATTATCTGGTCTTATTGCAGAACTTGCATTTATTAAAGGTAATGTTACTGGCAATGTTGGTCTAATAGATGAAGCTTCTGCTGGTCTAGCTGCATGTCTTTCTTCTTGTTCTCTTTTGACTATTGTGTAAATTTCATTTAATATTACAAAATAAAATCTAGGGTAATTTGCAACATCTCTAATAAATCGCATATCTGTAGGATCAGATACTAAAGCAGGACTCGCTGAAACCATAAAACCATTTGCATTTATAAAATTAGTTTCAGCATTACTTAATATAGGTATCAATCTTTTTACTAATAAATTCAATAGCAAATATTGATCACCATCAAACAATCTACTTATATTATCTGCATTTAATACTGAATTAAATCTTACTTTTAATTCTGGAGGAATATTTAGTGCTGATAATACGTCAATAGTAGAAAGTTCTACTTTTGAAATTGCCGCTATATCCGCAGATAAACTTACTGAATTACTTCTATTTCTTGCCCAAGTTAAAAAATCATCTCGCACGGCTATACCATCTACATTATCTGTATTAAAATCCATAATTCTTTTACCTCTTGCACTTCTTACGCAGTCTAAAAATCTTTTTATAATAATAGATGTAGCTATTGCTTTATCGTTATTATTTCCCAATTTCATTATTTCAATTATAACTTTATGTAAAACGCCGGGAATTACCAAGTTTGCTATATTATTTCCTGTAAAACTCATAAGATGTCTTAATCTACTTTCACTTGACTGAAGTCTAAATATACCTTCTATTTGATATGCTTCTACTGAATCCATAACATCAAATAACTTATTAATAACTATAAATACTTTCCCACCTATAGTTAATGTATCTTCTTTAGCTGCTGATGTTGCTCCGCCTATTATATTTATGTAGTTTCTTATTATTTTTTTTCCTAATCTAGAATTAACAGAAACTTTTCTACCTGTTAAGGGATTTATTATTTTTTTATACATTATATATTATATATTATATATATATATTAAAATTTTTATATATATATATATTATATATAAATGCATAATTACAGATTCATTGAAAATCCTAAAACAAATAGAAAAGTTAAATCTGATGGAAAAATCGGAAGACAAATATTAAAAAATTACCTGATGGAAATAACAGGTGGCAGTTGCGGTTATAATTTAAAAACTGCCAGATGTGGAAAAAAATTTAAAAATAACCCTGAATGGTGTGAATTAAGTAATAAAGGTAGATGTAAAAAAAGCAAACAAGGTAGGATTGAAGCACCTGTAAAAAAACCCACTGTTACACCGGTTCATGCCGCTGTTGCACCGGTTCATGCCGCTGTTGCACCGGTTCATGCCGCTGTTGCGCCTGCGCATGTTGGTATAAAATCATCTTTATTAAAACTAAGAAATTGTAAATTACCTAAAAACTTTGAATATGTTAAACAATTAGGCAGTGAAGGAAAAGATGGAATGACACTTTTAGCAAAAAATAATGCAGATGGAAAACATTATGCTGTAAAAATTTTTAGACCAAAAAAATCGATGCGTCAAATTCAAAAAGAATATGATTTTTTAAAAGCTGCTGCAATAGCCGGTTTAGCACCTAAAGTTATAGATTTAGGAGTTTTAAATGAAAATAATAAATGTTTTATGATGGAAGCTCTAGATAAGACATTAAAAGAACTTATTAAAGAACAAGGAGGGAGTTTAACTAAAAATCAAAGAGACCAAATAGTAAAATTATATGAGGGTTTAACTGAAATAGGTATATTACATAATGATGATAACGTATTACTAAATATTATGTGTAGAGTTAGAGATAATAAATTATTTTTAATTGATTTTGGCATGTCTAGAGCTATTACTAAAAAAGATATTAAAATACGCGGACCTAATCCCAATTTACGTTCTATACCTCTGAATTTACAACACGCATTAAGAAAAACTACTCATAATTTCCGAAAAATTATAGATGATTATGAAAATAAACATGGAGTTATAATAGACATTATAAATTATCGCATAAAACAAAAGGAAAAAAGAGTAAAAGATAGAATAAAAGCATTAATGGATAAAAGTAAAAAAAAGAGTAAAAAATAGATTTTAGTTAATAAGTTAATAATTAATCTAACCATTTATTTATTTTATAAAATTTTTTTCTCCATAATTTTTGAAATATCCTTAACCTATATGTAAATATTGATGTTAAAATATATTCATTTTTATTATAAAAATTTACTATATTTAATTCCATTTTTCTATTATTATTTTGTAATTGAAATTTATTTTTAGATAAACTATAAAATTCTTCTAATGATACATTTTTATAAATTGAAATAAAGTGTCCAAACGGGTCTGTTACATTACATCCATGTATTTTTAAATTCCATAATTCAGTATAAGCTAATTTTAAATTCATATTAATTTAAAATTATTTTATTATAAAAAATAAATTATTATTTATTATATCAAAATTTATTATTATTATCAAATTATTATTATCAAATTATATCAAAATTTATATACAACAAGGTTCTCCATTTATTATAGTTCTTTCGGGACTTTTCCATTTAGATGAATTAAACATTTTATATTTAATATCACTATTTAATTTATATTTCGAACCATTGATTTTTATTATAATTATGTAATAATTAATATCTTTTTGTTTAATAAAATCATAATTTAATTTAGTTATTTGTGAAATATATGCTTTCAAATTTATTTTTAAATTTGATAATGGCTTTACAGGTCTTTTTTTACATATTTTTTTACTGACAATATCTTTAAATTTCATTAACCAATAGAAAATATTAGTATTATCTAATTTACAATTTATTAAAATTTTAAAATCTGGGATTTTAATAAATCTTGTTTCATTTAGTTGTTTTACAATATGTGATAAATCTTTTTTCCTAGTTATATATTTTATAAAATTTTGTTTAGGAATTGGTAAATTTATTATATTATGCAATGACCGATACATGTCAACTTCAAATAACCATTTATTTTTTTTCTTTTTAAATTTTAACAACCTTTTTTTATGTTTTTCTATTTTTTTTTCAAAATCATAAAACATTTTACTAAAATCTTCTTTATCAACTAATAATGGATTTATTTTTAATTTTTCAACATTAACATCAATACATTTTAAAATTTCGTAATCGTTAATATATTCTTTTATATTTTTCGCAATCATTTCATTGATTAATAAATTTGTAATAGGAATTTTTGATGGTATTCCTGTAATAATCCCCATATCATTAACTCCTATTACTAATTTACCATCAATATTAGATTTTAAAAATCCAATTAAATATTTTGGTAAATAATATTTGATATATAATTTTAAATTAGAGATTATAAAATTTGTAAGTTTAGGATTCCAATACCCGTTAGTTAATATTTTCCTTATTTCATTTTTTGATAATATCAAAGAAGGACATATTTTTAAACAAAACTCTTTTAGCTCAGTACTGATAGTTTCATGTCCATAAAATTCACCAATACTTTTAATTTGTTCCATCGACATGATACT
>Ga0209425_10006767_pt1 | contig 10918 bp, 10 predicted proteins | sample COG_05_FD_184749 | JGI IMG/M metagenome (GOLD analysis project Ga0209425, IMG submission 184749) | Pelagic Microbial community sample from North Sea - COGITO 998_met_05 (SPAdes) (version 2) | ecosystem: Environmental > Aquatic > Marine > Neritic zone/Coastal water | place: Helgoland, sampling... | reverse complement strand
CCATCTGGTAGAGTTTATTTAGATGGAAATATTAACGTAGATACAAATGCGCAATCAATTAAAGATAGAAAAAATCTCTCAATTAATGGATATTTAGAAATAACTGTTTTAGTTTCTAACAATGGCAAAATCAAAAAACCCATAATTTCTTATAGAGGCATTCCAGAAAATGAAAATAGAGAACCTTTTATTTTTGATATGGAAGATGAAATTTTCAATATTTGTAAAACTTTTTCATTAGAGAATAAAAATCAACAAAAAAATTTAATAGAAACAATTAAACAAAACTGTAGAAGAATAGTTAGGGAAAAAACAGGAAAAAAACCTTTTACAAATATCAATATCACGAGAATTTAGTGGGTATAACTGGCTCAATAATTGTATATGTTTTAATCTGGTGGATCATTTTCTTCTCAGTCTTACCTATGGGTATACAATCAAATAAAGAAAAATTTAGAGAAAATATACAAGGTGCCGATCCAGGAGCTCCAAATAATCCAAAAATTGTCAAAAAATTTTTAATTACAACGATAATTACTTCAATAATCTTTATTGTAATATATTATCTTGTTAAATTTGAAATATTAAATTTAAGAGAATATTTACAATAAAATGCATCTTTCAAAATTATTTATACCAATAACAAAAGATTTACCCGCTGAGGCAAAAATAAAATCTCATCAATTAATGTTAAGAGCTGGCATGATAAAACAATCATCAGCTGGAATTTATTCATGGCTTCCTTTGGGATTTAAAATAATGAAAAAAATAGAACAAATTGTAAGAGAAGAGCAAAACATGATTGGAGCTCAAGAGATGTTAATGCCTACAATACAATCATCCGAAATCTGGAAGGAAAGTGGTCGGTATAATGATTACGGCGAAGAAATGTTAAGAATAAAAGATCGACAAGGTAGAGAAATGTTATACGGGCCAACAAATGAAGAATTAATTACAGATGTTTTTAGATCGAGTATTAAATCTTATAAATCCCTTCCACAAATGCTTTATCATATACAATGGAAATTTAGAGATGAAATAAGACCAAGGTTTGGTGTGATGCGTTGCAAAGAATTTTATATGAAAGATGCTTACTCATTTGATTTAAACGAGGACGATGCAAAAAAATCATACAATAAAATGTTTTTTGCTTACTTAAAGACTTTTAACAGATTAGGTTTAAAAGCTATTCCAATGGCAGCAGATACTGGACCTATCGGTGGTGATCTATCTCACGAATTTATTATTTTGGCTGATACAGGTGAGAGTAAAATTTATGCAGATAAAAAAATATTTGAGATAGATCTAGATAAATATAATTTTACAGACGACTCACTTTCACAAATGAGAAAAGATTACTCAAGTTTTTACGCGGTAACAGATGAAAAATTTGATGAAAAAAAATTTAGTGAAATAGTTAAAAAAGATAATCAAATTAAGACAAAAGGCATTGAAGTAGGACATATCTTTTATTTCAGTGACAAATATTCAAAACCAATGAACTGCATGATAGACGATAAAAGTGGAAAAAAAATATCTGTAAAAATGGGCTCTTATGGAATAGGCGTTTCTAGATTAGTAGGAGCGGCAATAGAAGCAAATTATAAAAATGATGTTATGAAGTGGCCCAAACCTATCGCGCCGTTTGATGTGGTTATAATAACAAATATTAATAAGAATAATAAAGACAATTTAGAAAAGGCTGAAAAGATTTATCAAGAGCTTAAAAAACAAAATATTGACGTATTGTTAGATGATGTTGAGGAAAATATGTCAAATAAATTTAAAAAACACGATTTAATAGGAATACCCTACCAAATAATTATTGGATCAAAGTCTGAGGAAAATAAATTTGAATTTAAAGAACTTAACTCAGAGGGTGAACTATTAAGTTTAGAAAATATTAAATCAAAACTTAAAAAGTAGTATTTTGTTTACTAAAATAGAAAGATTAATTTCGTCAAGAAATCTAAAACCAAAAAAAAAAGAGGGTTTTCTAAAAATAATCTCTATTTTTTCATTTTTAGGGATAATGCTTGGTGTTGCAATTTTAATAATTGTGATGTCAGTAATGACTGGTTTTAAAACCGACTTAACAAAAAAAATTTTAGGTTTAAATCCACATATCATAATACAACCTAATGGTTTTATTATTGAAGATAAATACATATCAAAAATAAAAAATATTTTACAAAATGCAACTATAAGTAAAACATATACAGGCGAAGGAATAATAATAAGTAACGGAAAAGCCAAAGGTATAATTTTAAAAGGAGTTGATAACAAAGAAAAAAAAATTGAGGATTTTTTTGAGAAAAATTTAATTAATGGGGAAATCGGCAAACTAAAAAAAAATCATATTTTTATTGGATCAGAATTAGCATTTAACCTTGATTTAAGCGAAGGGGATAACATCAATCTAATGTCATCTGCTTTTGTTGCAACACCTTTGGGTAGTCTCCCCAAACAAGAAAATTTTAAAATTGCAGGAATTTTTAATACCAGTTTTCCTGAATTTGACCAAAACATTATTTTTCTTAATATAGAGGATGCATTATCAATATTTGATAAAGATACCAGAGAGCAGAATATTGAAATTTATTTAAAAGAACCTCTACAAGCAAATAAATATAAAAAGGAAATTAAAAAATTTAATCAAAATCATTTTATTTATACATGGGCAGATTTAAATAAATCTCTTTTTAGTGCTTTAAAAGTTGAGAGGAACGTGATGTTTATTATATTAACTTTAATTGTTATTGTAGCCGCATTTAATATTATATCTGGTCTAACAATATTGATAAAAAATAAAACTAAAGAAATTGCAATCTTAAAAACTCTAGGACTTAATAATTCATCAATAAAAAAATCTTTTTTTTTAACTGGTTTTACAATAGGTTTTTTTGCTTCATTAGCTGGTATTTTTTTAGGTGTTATATTTTCTCTAAATATTGAAAAAGTTAGATTATTTTTATTAACAGCATTTAACTTAGAGTTATTTCCAGCAGATATTTATTTTTTAGATAAATTACCAAGCGAGATAAATTTTTACACAATATCGATAATTTTTGTTTTATCATTAATAGTTACTGCCCTTGCTTCGTATATACCCGCAAAAAATATATCAAAAATGAAAACGTTTAGAGCATTAAAGTATGAATAAAGTTTTAATTGAAACAATTAAGCTTAAAAAAACTTACAACCACTTAAAAGGGAAAATTACATTATTTAACAACTTAAATTTAAAAATAAAACATGGTGATTTAGTAGCATTAGTTGGCCCATCTGGATCAGGTAAGTCATCGTTATTACATATTTTGGCTTTACTGGACGAACCAACAAAAGGTGATGTTAAAATAAACAATATGTTAACTAAAGATTTTATAGATGAAAAAAAAGATGAAATAAGAAGAAAAAATATATCAATTATATTTCAAGATAATAATTTATTAACAGATTTTACCGCCATCGAGAATGTAATGATGCCTTTATTAATTAGTGGTGAAAGCAATAAAATTGCAAAACAAAAAGCACAAAAAATGCTTGAGTCTGTAAAAATTTTTAATAGATCTGGTCATTTTCCAAATGAACTTTCTGGTGGTGAACAGCAAAGAGTAGCTATAGCTAGAGCTTTAATAGCAGAAACAAATTTAATTTTAGCAGATGAACCAACAGGCAATTTAGACTTTAATACTGCTAAAGAAATATTTTCCTATTTTCTAAAATTAAAAAAATTGAAAAAAACAATTATATTTGCAACTCATAATAGAGAACTTGCTAACAGGGCTGATTACAAGTTGTTAATTTCTAATGGTAATATAAAACGAGTAAATGCCCGTTCATGAGAAAAATTTTAATAACATAAAAGTCCATACTCAATACTCAATCTGTGAAGGAGCTATAAAAATAGACGATCTTGCAGATTATTGTAAGTCCAAAAAAATTAAATCAATAGGTCTAGCAGATAGTTATAATTTATGTGGTGCTTTAGAATTCTCTGAAAAAATATCTAAAGTTGGAACACAGCCAATAATTGGCACTCAAATTAATATTAATGCGCATAATTTAATAGGAAAAATCTCTCTGTATGCTACATCAGAAAAAGGTTTTAAAAATTTAACTAAAATTTCTTCACAAAGTTATTTAAAAAACAATAGCTCTTTAGATGCCGCATGCAATTTAGAAGATTTAATAAATAATAATGAAGATTTAATACTATTAACAGGAAATAACCAAAATTTTTTTGGTAAACTTTTTTTTAAGAATAAGCTTAAAGATATTGCTGAAATATTTAAGTTACTAAAGAAAAATTTTCAAGATAGAATTTATATAGAAATTCAACGACATGACGAAGATCAAGAAAAAAATTTTGAAAATTACTTACTTAATGCTTCAAAAAATTTTAATATTCCTTTAATTGCCACTCAAGAAGTTTTTTATTTAGATAAAAATATGCACGAAGCTCATGATGCCTTGATTTGTATAGGAGAAAAAAAATTTGTAGAAGATCAAAGTAGATTTAAATATAGTGATCAACATTTTTTAAAATCACAAAATGAAATAGAAAAAATATATTCAGACATACCAGAAGCGCTTGAAAACAACTATAATTTTCACCTAAGATTTAATTTTAAACCAAGAAAATCAAAACCTATACTACCCTCTATTGCAAAAAATCAAAGCAATTTACCCGAAGAAGAATTAAGCTTGCTTGCAAAAAAAGGATTGAAAAATAGGATAGACAATTTTGTTTTAAAAAAAAACAAAGTAAAATCTAAAGATAAAATAATTAAAATTTATGAAGATAGATTATCTCATGAAATTAATATTATTAATTCAATGGACTATGCCAGCTATTTTTTAATAGTTTCTGACTACATAAAATGGGCAAAAAAAAATTTAATACCTGTTGGCCCCGGAAGAGGCTCTGGCGCAGGGTCATTAGTAGCTTATTGTTTGGATATTACAGATTTAGATCCAATTGAATTTGATTTAATTTTTGAAAGGTTTTTGAATCCAGATAGAATTTCTATGCCTGACTTTGATATTGATTTCTGTGAGGAAAAGAGAGATCAAGTGTTTGACTATCTAAAATCTAGATATAAAAATGGTGTAGCCCATATAATTACATTTGGTAAACTTAAAGCTAGAATGGTTTTACGTGATGTGGGTCGAGTTTTAGGTCTTCCCTATGGCCATGTTGATAAAATATGCAAAATGGTTCCTTTTGATCCTTCTAGACCTCTTTCGCTAAAAGAGTCAATTGATCGAGAACCAAGATTTAAAGAAGAGATTAAAAATAACTCGAAAGTAAAAAAACTTTTAGATTTATCTTTAAAATTAGAAGGATTGAATCGTAACATGGCTACACATGCAGCAGGTGTAGTAATAGCAGGAGAAAAATTAGCAGAACAATTTCCTTTGTATTATGATCATGGTTCAAATTTAACTTTGCCTTCTACTCAATACGATATGTATTCTTCAGAAAATGCAGGTTTAGTAAAATTTGATTTACTTGGTTTAAAAACCCTCACTGTAATTGATAAAACTATTAAGAGATTAAAATTAAAAAAAATAGATTTAGATATTAGTAAAATTAATCTTAATGAGAAAAAAGTTTTCTCACTTCTTTCTACTGGAGAAACAACAGGACTATTTCAACTTGAAAGCGCTGGAATGAGAGATGCAATACAACAAATGAAGCCAAATAAATTTGATGATATTATCGCATTAGTTGCTTTGTATAGACCTGGGCCAATGAGCAATATTCCTGTTTACAATGATTGTAAAAATGGCATTAAAGAACCTGATTATATTCATCCAACTTTGCAGGAGATATTAAAGCCAACTTACGGAATTATTATTTATCAAGAACAAGTTATGCAAATTGCACAAACTCTTGCAGGTTTTACCGCAGGTGAAGCAGACATTTTACGAAGAGCAATGGGAAAGAAAAAGAAAGCAGAGTTAGATAGACAAAAAGAAAATTTTATCAATGGTGCTTTAAAAAATGGTATTGCTAAAGATGTGGCTAATTTTGTATTTACAAAAATTGAACCATTTGCTCAGTATGGTTTTAATAAAAGTCATGCTGCAGCATATGCATTAATTGCTTACCAAACTGCTTTTTTAAAAACTTTTTACAAAGAGGATTTCATTGCAGCTACAATGTCAACTGAACTTACAAATACTTCAAAATTAAGAGAATTTGTAGAAGAATTAAAAAAATTAAATATTGAAATTATTAAACCATCGATAAATAAGTGTTTTCCAGATTTTAGAGCAGTTGATGGAAAAATTATTTACGGATTGGGGGCTATTAAAAATGTAGGTCTAGAAGCTATAAAAAATATTATTCAAGAGAGAAATAATAACGGGGAGTATAAATCATTTATAGATTTTATTAATAGAGTTGACGCTAAAGACGTAAATAAACTTCAATTAGAGGGTTTAGTAAAAGCTGGAGTTTTTGACGAATTTAATAAAGATAGAAATATGATATTAAATTCAATACCTAAAATTATTCAAAAAATAAAAAATATTAATGATGATAAAAATAACCATCAATCAAACTTATTTGATGATCAAAATGACAATAAAGAAGAATTTGAATTTCTATCTTCTACACCTTGGTCTATAAAAGAATTATTATCAGAAGAGTTTAAGTCTATTGGTTTTTATTTAACCAACCATCCTTTGAATGAATTTGAGGAAATTTTTGATCAATTGAAAATTAATTCATATAGTCAGTTTTACAAAAATGATAAAAAAGAAAGTTTGGTAGCAGGAACTATAATGTCAATACAAGAAAAAAAAAGCGCGAAAGGAACACCTTACGCTATAGTAAAATTTAGTGATAAAAAGACTGAATTTGAACTATTTCTTTTTGCAGAAATCCTAGTAAAAAATAGAGAAAAATTAAAAGAGTCCGAGTCTTTTGTTTTAACTTTACAAAAAGATAAAATTCCCGGTGAAGACATAAAAAAAAGAATTAATGTAAAAAAAATACTTAGCCTTGAAGATGTTATTAATAAACCATACTCAAAAATAACTATAGAATTGAAAAATAATTATAATTTAGATGAAATAAAAAAATTATTTTTATCCAAGGGAGAGACCCAAATCAATATATTGATAAAAGAAAAAAATTTTAAAGCAATATACTTACTGGAAGAAAATAGAAAAATTGATTTAAATCAGCTCAAAACACTAAAAGCCAATAAATACGTGGAAAAAATAACATTTTAGACAGTTGATTTTTTAGATTGATTGTATATATGTTTGGCTAATTTCGCACACAGTTACAAGGGAATTTCCCTACCGGTCCAGAAATGGAATTGCTGTGGTGGATTAACCGGAAAAAAAATGAACGTACCAAAAGTAGACATAAAACAATTACTAGAAGCTGGTGTACACCTAGGCCATAAAACACTTAGATGGAATCCAAAAATGAAGAGATATATTTTTGGTGAAAAAAATTCAATCCATATAATAGATTTAACTCAAACTGTTGATTTTTTAAAAAATGCTCTTGTTCAAGTACATAAAGTAATAGCAAGCGGTGGAAAATTATTAGTCGTTTCAACAAAAAAACAAGCATCAGAACAAGTGAGTGACTTGGCGAACGAAACAGGTCAATACTTTGTAAATTATAGATGGTTAGGTGGAATGCTTACAAATTGGAATACAATTCAAAATTCTATAAAAAGACTAAAAAAATTAAACGATCAGTTATCTAAAGAGAATTTGGGTTTTACAAAAAAAGAAATTCTTAAATTCGGAAAAGAAAAGGAAAAGTTGCAAAGATCACTTGGTGGAATTTCTGAAATGAAAAAAACACCTGACTTAATATTTATTATTGATACCAATATCGAGTCTTTGGCTGTAGCAGAAGCTAAAAAATTGGGCATACCAATTATAGCTGTATTAGATACAAATTCAGATCCAACGGGTATAGATTTTCCTATTCCAGGCAACGATGATGCTAGAAGATCTATAAATTTATATTGTGAACTTTTAAAAAGCACAATTAAAGATGCTGAAAAATTTATTAAAGGTTCTGAGGAAAAATCCGAAGATAAAGCACCAGAAATTAAAAAAAAATAAATTTAAATTACTTTCAAATGTCAAATAAAGATTTACTAGGCTCTATTAAAAAATTAAGAGAAATGACAGGGGTTGGGTTTAAAGATTGCAAAATTGCACTAGACGAGACTAGTGGTGATATCGAAAAATCAATTGAGTTTTTAAGAAAAAAAGGAATAGCTAAAGCATCAAAAAAAATGAGCAGAACAGCCTCAGAGGGTTTAGCTTTAGTAAAAGAAAATGAAGGTCAAATTTCTTTAATTGAAATTAACAGTGAAACTGATTTTGTAGCAAAAAATCAAGATTTTATAAATTTTTGTAAAGAATTATCCGAAATTAATTTCATTACAAAAAGTGATTTAGATAAAATAAATAATACTAAAATGGCTAATGGAATTTTAGTTAAAGATAATTTAGTTAACTTAATTGCAAAAATTGGAGAAAAAATAACTATAAGAAGAGCTAATTTTTTTGACAATACAAATGGTATGAATTTTTTTTATGTCCATTCAGCTATAGAAAAAGGTATTGGTAAAATAGTATCTATGGTGAAGTTAGAAGGTATTATTAAAGGTAAAAACGATGACATTGGATCTAAGATAGCGATGCATATCGCAGCATCAAATCCATTAGCTATAGACAAAGAAGATATAGACAAAACTATAGTTGATAAAGAATTAGAAATAATTAAAGCAGAAATAACTAATTCAGGTAAGCCAGCTGATATGGCTGACAAAATATCTAAAGGGAAATTATCTAAATTTTTGAATGATAACTCGCTTTTAAATCAATTATGGATAATGGATCCTAAAAAAAAAGTTTCAGACATATTAAAAGAGAACTCGTCCGATAAAGAGATTAAGATTCTAGACTTTGTTAAATTTAAAGTTGGTGAAGGAATTTAGAAAGTGAGTAGTGAATTCAACGAGAATAATTTTTCATCCAAAATGGACAAAAGCATTCAATCTTTAAAAAAAGATATTTCAACATTAAGAACAGGTAGAGCTAATACAAACATGCTAGATACAATTAGAGTAGATGTATATGGACAACTAATGCCTATCGAACAACTCGCAACTATAAGTGTTCCTGAAGCAAGATTGATCTCAATTCAAGTCTGGGATAAATCTAACACATCTTTAATAGAAAGCACTATTCAAAAATCAGAATTAGGCATCAATCCTCAAACTGAAGGGCAAATTATAAGGTTAAGAATCCCTGATTTAACAGAAGAAAGAAGAAAAGATTTAATTAAGATTTTAAAAAATATGGGTGAAAAAGGAAAAGTAGCAATTAGAAACATTAGAAGAGAAGCCAATGAAGAATTAAAAAAAAAATTAAAAGATAAAATTCTCTCTGAAGATGATAATAAAAATTTTGAAAAAAATATTCAAAAGCTTACCGATACAAATATAGAAAATATTGAAAAAATCCTGTCAGAAAAAGAAAAAGAAATCAGCCAGATATGAATAAACTCAACCATATTGCCTTTATTATGGATGGCAATGGAAGGTGGGGAGAAAGAAGAAGAAGAGGAAGAAACTTTGGCCATCTTAAGGGTGTAGATACAGTAAAAAAAATAGTTAAATCATCGATAAGATTAAAAATTCCAATTATTACGTTTTTTGTATTTTCATCAGAAAATTGGAAAAGGCCAAAAAAGGAAAAAAATTATTTATTTAAATTGATAAATAACTACTTTTTAAAAGAAATAAAAAATATAATTAACCAAGGAATAAGAATTAATATCCTAGGAGAAGTTAAAAAGTTCTCTCAAGATTTAAAGAAAACATTTAATAAAGCAACATTACTTACAAAAAAAAATAAAAAAATTATTGTTAATTTAGCTATTAACTATGGATCAAAGGCTGAGATACTTCATGGATTTAAAAAAATAAAAGGAAAGATTAGTTTAAATAAATTTGAACAAAATTTATATACCAAAAAAATGCCTGATCCTGATATTTTGATTAGAACTGGAGGTTACCAAAGATTAAGTAATTTTTTACTTTGGCAACTAGCTTACACAGAACTTTTTTTCTTAAAAAAACTATGGCCTGATTTTAATTCAAACGATTTGTCTAAAATTATTAAAAAATACAAAAATATTAAAAGAAATTATGGAAATATATAACTATGGGTAATTTACAAAAAAGAATTCTTACATCACTTGGGTTATTAAGTTTAGTTTTGCTAATATTTAATTTTAATTTAATATTAGTTTATGCTCTAATTGTTTTAGGGGTTGTGTCTATTTTAGAATTTTTACAAATAACAAAAAAAATAATCAAAAATAATTTAAGATTTACTGCTGTTAACTTTTTTTTTATATTTTACGCTATAACTTATTGTTTTTTATTTTTTTTATTCACAAACATAAGTGGACTTAAAATTATACTTTTCATTTTGCTAATAGGATGTGTGGCTTCAGATATTGGAGGGTTTATTTTTGGAAAATTATTTAAAGGACCAAAGATAACTAAAATTAGTCCTAACAAAACATACTCTGGATCTATAGGATCTATATTATCTACTACATTAGTAGTATCATTTTTATTTATGTTTTATCTTCAAAATTTTAATTATAAAATAATACTAATAGCCATAACTACTTCAATCTTTTGTCAATTAGGAGATTTATTTTTTTCTTACTTAAAAAGAAAAGCTAACTTAAAGGACACTGGTAAATTTTTTCCTGGACATGGAGGTGTGCTTGATAGATTGGATGGTATTTTTTTAGGAATACCATTTGGGTTTCTCACTTTAATATTATTAAATTAAATGAAAAAATTAATTTCTGTATTAGGATCAACAGGATCAATAGGTCTTACGA